>Ga0265301_10002181_pt1 | contig 23328 bp, 16 predicted proteins | sample AusTroGonzalo_MG_2_FD_193488 | JGI IMG/M metagenome (GOLD analysis project Ga0265301, IMG submission 193488) | Bovine rumen microbial communities from tropical cattle in Woodstock, Queensland, Australia - Gonzalo_04 | ecosystem: Host-associated > Mammals > Digestive system > Stomach > Rumen ... | reverse complement strand
AAAAAGTTCTTTGAGGATATTGCTGGTAACAATATGGGGTAAATAACCGATTTATGTCCCAAAATTGTACCACAAAACGGCAAGCTATTGAAAGCCAGTACCGATTATATAAGAGGAGGTGAAGTAAATTAGGTCACAATTATCCTTGCCAAAATGTCTGTCACGCTTGGATTTGATTCTCCGACCTTCTTCCATCAAGCAATGGGAGTAATAACCGTAAAAAATCTAATTAAAGATAAAATAACGACTATTATAAATAGAAGAAAGGAGTTTAAAATGAAAAATCTAGTTTGTAAATCAATAATGCTTGTATCTGCCATTGTTGGTTGTTGTAGGGATTTGATTTTCAACGAGATAGACTGCAAGGAGTGACAATATAGGCAGATACTATAGCGGCGGTTCGATTCCGCCAATGACCACGCACTACGACCACATAGCTCAAAAACTATGTGGTCGTATCATTTTTATTTGAAATCAAGTTTTTTTAATGAAGTGTTTTGGCCTTTTGGAAAAAAACAATGTTCTGTTTGGGTTTCATTATTGGGCAAAATCTTGCCTACAACTATCACTTCAATTTAAAACCTTTTCACTTGTCCTTTTCCTTTACACTTTTCACACATTTTTCTAACCTTACCTTCCCCTTCACATTCATCACACTCAACAACAAGTTTACCACTACCACCACAAGAGGAACATCTTAAATAGCCATACCCATAACAATAGTCACAATCTGTATGGCCATTGCCGCTACATCTATAACATATTTGTCGTCCAGTCCCTCTGCATGAAAAACATTCATCATAACCAGTTCCAGAGCAATGGTCACATATTTTGAAGCCCGATCCTCTGCATTGATAACAGAGATTGCCCCAAAGATCAGTTCCTTTGCCAAAACAATATGAGCATTTTACCTTTCCTTCTCCCCAACACCAAGTACATTCTTTAGTACCTCTTCCCCAACATGAATTGCAATTCTCATAACCAATTCCACCGCAGTTATTACAAAGAACACGGCCATGGCCTAAACAAAACCAACATTCTATTACACCTTTTCCTTCGCAATCGTCACATTCAACTATTCTTTCACCATCTCCATCACAAGCATCGCAACTAACTGTCACTTTCCCAGCCCCATGACACTCGTCACATTCCTTGTACCAGAAATCAGAGGAGCAAGATGAAATAATTAAAGCAACAAATAAAAAACTGAACCAAGCAAGCACTTTATTGTATAATCTACTTAATGAATACATGGTAATCACACAATTAACTAAAGATTTACGATGCAAATTTAAACAGAATAGAGACACATTGATACAATACATTTAAAAAATACATTCAGAAAACAAGTGTTTCACACATAGCCATCTCTTGTATTATCAGTGCATCACCCACAAATCACCTCCGCCGAACACCCCAGCACTCTCGCCAAAGCAAAAACCGTCCGCGCCTCCACTTTTATGATGTCTTGGTCACCCTATTTGCAGAAATGGGGCAAACCGTGGATATAGGATGTTGTATTCTACAAACTATCGTTATAACGAGACTTTTTTTGAAAAATACACACTAAAAATGTACCTTTGCCACGACAAACAAAAGTACACCAGACTATGAATCAAAAACCCATCCAAGAAGGCTACATGCCCTATTTAGGCTACCAAACGTATTATCGTATCGTCGGGGATCCGTCGAACAAGCCGGCGTTGGTGCTCCTGCACGGCGGACCGGGAAGCACGCACAACTATTTTGAAGTGTTGGACCGCATTGCCGACACAGGCCGACAGGTGATTTCCTACGACCAAATCGGCTGCGGTAACTCTTACCTCGATGGCCATCCCGAGCTGTGGACGCAAGAGACCTGGATCAACGAACTCATCGCCCTGCGCGAGCATCTGCACCTCGACCAGATTCACCTCTTGGGGCAGTCGTGGGGTGCTATGCAAGCTATCGCCTATATCATCGACTGCCAGCCTCAGGGCATCAAGTCGGTCATCCTCTCTTCAGGCCATGCCTCCAGCTCACTTTGGGCCAGCGAGCAGCACCGCCTGATCAAATACATGTCGGAGGAGGACCAAGAGGCCATCCGTCGCGCCGAAGCCAGCGGCAACTGGGACGAGCCCGACTACCTTCGTGCCAACGATCATTATTATGAGCGTTACGTCATCAGCGTCGATGCCGACTCGCCCGAATGCATTCGTCGGCCCAAACGCGCGGGCAACGAGGCCTATCTCTATGGCTGGGGTCCCAACGAGTATCAGCCCTTGGGCAATTTGGCCAATTTTGAATACACCGATCGTCTCGGCGAGATCAAACAACCTTGCTTGATTTGTAGCGGTACCCGCGACATCTGCACGCCCGTGGTGGCAGCCTCGCTCTACGAGGGCATCCCCAACAGCCGTTGGGAGGTGTTCAAAGGCGCACGTCACACCTGCTTTGTGGAGCAAACCGAAAAGTATTGCGCGATACTTGAAAAATGGCTGGAAGAGAATGACTAACTGATTTCTTTTTTCTATTTTTGCCCTTTAATTCAAAAAGCTATCCTGACTATGACACGCTACATTTTCGTCACGGGAGGCGTGGTTTCCTCCCTTGGTAAAGGTATTATTTCTGCCAGCATCGGCAAACTGCTGCAAGCCCGCGGATTCACCATCACCATCCAGAAAATCGACCCCTATATCAATATTGACCCGGGAACATTGAATCCATACGAGCACGGCGAGTGTTATGTGACCGTGGACGGCACCGAGACCGACCTTGACCTCGGCCACTACGAACGCTTCACAGGCATCCGCACCACCCAAGCCAACTCGGTGACCACGGGTAAGATCTATAAGACTGTTATCGACAAGGAACGTCACGGCGACTACCTCGGCAAGACCATACAAGTGGTGCCTCATATCACCGACGAGATCAAGCACCGCATCATGCAAAATGAGGGCAAAGTCGATTTCGTCATCCAAGAGATTGGCGGCACCATAGGTGATATTGAGGCGGCACCGTTCCTCGAGGCCATTCGTCAGCTGAAATGGGAACTCGGCAACCGCGCCCTCAGTGTGCATCTCACCTATATTCCTTACCTCAAGGCCGCCGACGAGCTGAAGACCAAACCTACGCAGCACTCTGTGAAAGAACTGCAAAGCGCTGGTATCCAGCCCGACGTGCTTGTGCTGCGCACCGAGAAGCACCTCTCTGACGGCGTCCGCCAAAAGGTGGCCTCGTTCTGCAACGTCGACCTTGAATGCGTGGTGCAGAGCGAAGACCTGCCGAGCATCTACGAGGTGCCCGTCAACATGCAGAACCAAGGCCTCGATGCCGCATTGCTGCGTAAGTTCGGCGTGCCAGTAGGCGAGACCCCCAAGATGGAAGGCTGGCACCGTTTCCTGGAACTGCAACGCACCGCCACGAAGGAGGTGCATGTGGGTCTGGTAGGCAAATACGACCTCCAAGATGCCTACAAGAGTATCCGTGAGAGCCTTATTTTGGCAGGTATTTACAACCACGTGAAGGTGAAGATCGACTTCATCAACAGCGAGAACATCACCAAGGAGAATGTGGCTGAGCAGCTTTCGGGCGTGGCGGGTATCCTGGTCTGCCCCGGTTTCGGGCAGCGCGGCATTGAAGGGAAGATTATCGCTGTGGAATATGCTCGTGTCAACAACCTGCCTGCCTTTGGCGTATGCCTCGGCATGCAGATGATGGTCATCGAATTCGCCCGTAACGTGTTGGGCTACAAAGACGCCAACTCGAGCGAAATGGCCGACACCCCGCACAATGTCATCGACATGATGGAGGAACAGAAGACTATCGTCAACATGGGTGGCACCATGCGCTTGGGTGCTTATGGCTGCAACTTGCTTGAAGGAAGCCGTGTGGCCGAAATCTACGGCACGCCACAAATCAGCGAACGTCATCGTCACCGTTACGAGTTCAACAACAAATATAAAGAAGAATACGAGAAGAACGGCATGAAGTGCGTCGGCGTGAACCCCGAGAGCGACTTGGTCGAGATTGTCGAAATCCCCAGCCACCGTTGGTTCATAGGCACGCAGTTCCATCCCGAGTACTCCAGCACCGTGCTGCATCCGCATCCCTTGTTTATGAGTTTCATCAAAGAAATCGCCCAATAACCCACTATGAAAAAGAAACGCATTCTCTTCTTCGCGGCCCTCATGGCCGTTGTAGTGCCAATCTTCGCCATCTCATACGGCAAGAACCTCAACCGCACGCTCCGCATGTTGCGCAACGAGTTGAGTGTTGACTACCAACAAATCGACAAGAACCGTGAGCGGCTCACCGAAGACTATGAGGAACAACGCCAGAAGATGGTCGACATGATGAAGGAATGCGACGAGCTTTCGTTGATGTTGTATTCGCAAAAACAAGGTTTCACCTTCGACGTGAGCTATGCCTTGCAGAAGGTCACCCAGAAATACAACGAGTTCACCCAAGACCGCAGACCCTTCGACCGCATCGTCAGCAACCTCAACGTGGAGATGGAACGTCATGCCCGCCTCATTGAGTCGCTGCGCCGTCTCCCTCCCGAGTTGGACACCATCCCAGGCATCCCCGATAGCCTGCTTGTCCATTACGACACACTCAACCCGCTCTTTTTCAGCAGTGCACATCTTGAGCTGGATGAGGAAGTCAAGGCCATGGCCGACTCCCTTTCCATGACGTTCGTGCTTGACGCGCAAGATGAGGACAACCGCGAACAATGTATCTTCTACGCAGGTGAGATCCTTAAGATGTATGCCGAGACCAAAGCCGTGGTGGTGGCCGACAGCATCCATTACTATGAGACTTATTTGCGCTTGAAGGAGACCTACGACTACGCCCACGACTATTATCAGGTGCTGCAAAACCGCATCTTCGTCGAGGGTCAGACCCCGTGGTATACCATCATGCAGCGTCCGGGATACTATTGGCGGCAGGCCATCGACGACGCGCATGAGAAATACGACGTTGCCTCCTTGAAGTCGTTGTTCAGCAAAGGGCAACAAACCCGGACCACCGACAAAGGTTGGGAATACTCCCTCCAGATTTTCATCGTCGTGCTGTTTATCATCGAGTTGATGGTGATTTGGTTCGTCGTTTCGCTCTTGCTGATCCCAGCCTTCCGCTACTTCAAGCCTTTGAAGGAGCATGTCGACAAGGAGCACAAGCGTTTCATCTCGCTGCTGGTCGCCGTCTTCGTCACCATTATCATCAACTCCTGCATCGGCGGCGACGGCTTGCTCCATATCGCAGCACGGCTTACCAATACCTACCTCTGGCTGTTGGCGACCATCTTGCTTGCCCTGCTGTTTAGGCTCAAACCCAATCAGATGAAACATGGGCTCAAGATGTATATGCCCACCCTTTGCATGGCTTTGGCGGTCATTGGTTTCCGTGTGGTCTTCATGCCCAATGCGCTGATGAACATCGTTTTCCCTCCTATGGTGGTGGCCTTCTTCGTGTGGCAGCTCTTTGCCTGCTTGCGCCATGTCAAGGAAATGGACCGTTTCGACCGTCTCTTTGGCTGGCTTTCGTTGGTGGCTCTTGGCGCCGCTTCGGCTGTGGCCATCGCAGGCTACATCTTCGCCTCGCTGCTGATTTTGGTTTGGTGGTACTTCCAGCTGGCTTACATCCAAATCATCTATACCATCCTTTACCTCATCGTGCAGTATCGCAAGAAACGGATGGTCAACCGCCTCAACGACTACCGTTCGCGCATCAACTTCATCTCGGGTCCCGGCAAGGAGACTTTGATGTTTGGCGCCACGTGGTTCTACGATTTGGTCAAGGAAGTGGTGATTCCCGTGATGGGGCTGTTGTCGGTACCGGCTTGTGCTCGCCTGGCCCTGAACGTGTTCGATTTCGATGACTTATTCGAGAACATTTATTACCACAACTTCGTGCAGCTAGTCAGTGATAGCGGTGTCGACACATTCAGACTGTCGTTACATGGCATCTTCGTCTTGATCAGCCTATTCTTCGTGTTCCGTTACATCAACCGTGCCTTGCATGCCATCTGGCAACAATGCCGTTATGCGCTCTTCATGAAGAAAAACCACCGCAAGACCATCCGCAACAACGAAATCAACCTGTCGTTGGGCAACAGCATCATCAGCGTTTTGGTTTGGTTTACCTACATTGTCTTCATCGTTTTGACGTTGCACATCCCCACTAGTTCGTTGAGTCTTGTGGCGGGCGGTCTCTCTGCCGGTATCGGTTTTGCTCTCAAGGACACCCTCAACAACTTCATCTACGGCATCCAGCTGATGTCGGGACGCCTGCGTGTCGGCGACTGGATCGTTTGCGACGGCATCCGTGGCAAGGTCACCCACATTGGTTACCAAAGCACTGAGATTGAGACCGTCGACGGTGCCGAGATGTCGTTCCTCAACGCCACGCTGTTCGCCAAGAACTTCAGCAACCTCACCCGTAATCATGGCTATGAGTTCGTCAAAATTACGGTGGGCGTGGCCTATGGCACCGACATCCAGCGTGTCCGCGAACTGTTGACGGAGGCCATGCATACCTTGCAAGACAAAGACTCGTTTGGGCGCGACATCGTGGACTCGAATCGTGGCATCACCATCTCGTTGGAGGACATGGACGACAGCGCCGTCACCATCGCCGTGAAGCAGCAGGTGCTCGTTGCAGAGCGTGTTGGTTATATTGACCGTGCCAAGGAATTGATATACAATACCTTGAACGAGAATGGTATTGCCATCCCCTTCCCGCAATGCGATGTGCATCTCGTCAAAGAAGAATAATGCTTACCTTTGCAGCAAAAATTTATGCACAATGAAAAGATTTTTCATCCTCATCATATCGGTTTTGTTGCTGGCTTCCTGCGGCGACAAACAGCCTCAAGGAACGACCACGGAAAAACCCAAGAAAACCGTCGTCGTCCCCGCTTTTAATGCCGACTCGGCCTATCAGTTTGTGGCCAAACAGACCAGTTTTGGTCCCCGTGTGCCTGAGACGCAGGCCCATGCTGACTGTGGGGAATGGCTCACAGCAAAGCTGAATGAATACGCCGACACGGTCATCGTGCAAGATTTCCGCGCGCGTCTGTTTAACGGCAAGGGCATCGACGGACAAAACATCGTGGGCGTGTTCCATCCCGAGGCCAAGAAGCGTATCGTGCTTTGCGCCCATTGGGACTCGCGCCCCTATGCCGACCACGACCCTGATGAAGCCAATATCCATACGCCAATCGATGGTGCCAACGACGGCGCGAGTGGGGTGGGGGTGTTGTTGGAATGTGCCCGTTTGTTCAAACTTCAGCCGCTTCCCGAACATCTTGGCGTCGACATCATTTTGTTTGACCTTGAGGATTACGGCCCGCATCAGCAAGAGGCCGAAAAGTATTACGATGAAAAAGTGAACCACTGGGCTTTAGGGTCGCAGTATTGGTCGAAGACGCCGCATATCTATGGCTACAAGGCCTACTACGGCATCCTCCTCGACATGGTGGGTGGCAGCAACCCCAGCTTCCCCAAGGAGTACTACTCGCAAGGCTATGCCGCTTGGGTGAGCAACAAGGTGTGGCGTATGGCCAGCGACCTCGGCTATCGTCCTTATTTCAGCAATGAGTTGGGCACGATGATCAGCGACGACCACATTCCCATGAACCAAATTGCGGGTCTTCCCACCATCGATATCATCGACCTGCACCCCGAAAGCAGCAACGAATGCTTCCCCGAGGTGTGGCATACGCTAAATGATAACATAGAGCACATCGACAAGACCACGCTGGGCATGGTGGGCGATGTGCTGGTTCATGTGGTGTATGATGAATAAAAATTTGAATTCCTTGTGTTTTAGGAATTTTTATATTTTTGCAAGTTAGAACAAAGAGAACAATTAACCTTATTATTAACTAAAACCATTACAACTATGAAGAAAGTATTGTTAATCTTGGTTGCAGTCTTGGGCATGGCTTTTGCTGCAAACGCACAGGAAAACGCCATCGGTGTCCGTGTCGGTGGTGGTCAGGGCTATGGTGCTGAAATTTCATATCAGAGAGGCCTTGGTGGTTTCAATCGTTTGGAAATCGACGCTGGCTGGCGTGGTTATCAAGGCTTTGGATGGTTGTCACTGACAGCTTTGTATCAAGCACATTTTGCAATCAACCCTGTCCCGAATCTGGGTTGGTATGTCGGCGTTGGCCCGAGAGGAGACTTCTATTTTGGACGCGAGAATTCCGCTGTTGCCATTGGTATTTGCGCTCAGGCTGGTATGGATTACCATTTCGATGCGATACCTCTGCAATTGTCATTAGACTTCCGTCCTTGCGTATCGCTTTATCCCAGCACAACTTTCTTGTGGGGTGACTTTGCCTTGGGCATACGTTACATGTTCTAATGCATCCCGTTATGGACACAAAAAAAGCTCGCTATTCAGCGAGCTTTTTTTGTGTAGCCTCCCACGGATTACAGTTTGATATACTCGCGTAACTCTTGCTTTGAAGAATCAAAGGTGAAAGCCTCGTTAAGGAGGTAATAATTGTTTTGGTCGACGCAACGGGTATAGGCAAACTTGGCAAATTCCAGTTTGTTGTCCTCATAAGTGAACAATTTGCAGATACCTAATATCTGGTTGGCCGTCATGGGGTTGCTTGTAATCACTTGCTCAGCAATGGACATCCTTGAGTTGTCAAACTTCTCATTGGCAATCAATTGGCAGACATGCTCGTAGTCTTGCGGATTCATGCCCATCTGCATGTGTTGCCCCGGCTGCATGTATGGCGCGGGGCTTTGGTTGTTATATCCCCAGTGATGTTGGTTAGTCACCAGGTCTATGGTCAATTCTGGACGAATCTGGACATGGTAATCCACAATTCCCCAGCATCTCTTGTTCTGCAGGATGGTAAACGCATTCGATTCGTCAAGGTCAATGATTTGGCCTACGGTGTTATGCAGCTCATTGTCAAGCTCGACACGCACATTATAGCGGTTGGTTCTGAGGTTTTCAATACAGATGCTGTGAACGGGGTTGCGGTTTTGAAGCACATCGTCGACATAAAGCCAGAAGGCTTGTCCCCGAGGTGCTACAATGGACAAAGTCTTTTTTCCGTGTGGGCCACCATGTTGGGGTCCTGGTTTCGCCTCTTGCGCCATGGTAGGTAGCGCCATCATTAGGACGAGGAAGAATAACAGATGTTTTTTCATAGCGTTTAGGTTTTTTATTCTATGACCACTTTCTTTGTGACCACTTGTCCGCCGATGACGTTGACGACATAGATGCCGGCTGGCAGGTCACTGACGTTGATGGTGGCGCTGTCTTTCATGCTGAAGTTGCGCACCTGTACACCTTGGGCGTTGAAGATCTTGACGGTCAGGAAGCCCTTGTCATAGTCTGACGTGATCGTCATGGCGCCCTTGGCGGGGTTGGGTGTGATGTTCACCTGGAACGGGTCTTTGTTCACGTCGGGCCATTCGGGAGCCGACATGAGGATGTCGGTGTGGTGGCTATAGGTCACCAACTTGCCGGAGATGCGGAGCACAGGGTTCTGCGAGTCTTGGCAGTTCTGGCAGTTGTTTTGTCCGGTGACGCAGTCGGGGTAATTGGGATGGCACTGGTCGACATAGCCGGGATAGAACTCGTAAAGGAGGTTGGCATGACCATCGGCGAGGTAGTCATCGAGGCTGAAGTTCCACACCATGCCGATGCTACCTGGGCACCATCCGGCACGGTTATATGCCCAAGTACCGTTCTGGGGTTGGCAGCCTGCGGGGTTGGGGCTGCAGGTGCGCCACAGATGTTGCGTGTAGGCCGTTGCACCATTCACCTTGATGTTGTGTGTGGCCTCATAGAACTCGGCAGCATTGCCGGTGTTGTAGTTGCCGTTTTCGCCACTGCTCCAGTTATGTCCAGTGGTGACGATTCTCAAGTTGGCTTTCTCGACGCAAGGATCGAATTCGACTTGGCGTTCCGGCACAGGGCAGAGGTTGGCATAGTCGCCGAAGGCATAGCCGCCAAACCACAGCTCTTTCATATCAATGTAAGGATATTCGGGTGTGCCTTTAGTGTATTCGAAGATGGCAGTGGGGTTGTAGCCGCTACCGGAGTAGGAGGTGAAACACAATTCAAACTCCACCAGACCTTGCAGCTGTGTGGTGAAGTCGGTCACGTCCAAGTCGTCGTCACATTGGACGCCGAAGGGGGTGATGTAGCGGAACAGCTCCACCCACTCGCCACGGTAGTTCTTCACACGGCAATAGCCTACACGGTCGTAGGGGTCGCAGTCGCCGTTGAGGCAGGTGTGGTCGTAGTGCATGTTGATGGCGTTGAAGGCGTTGACGTGCGTTGGGAAGATGTAGTCGGCGTGTTCGGTGCTGTTGATGATGACCAGGTCGCCGTGGAAGGCCGTCACGGTCATGTCGTCGTAGTTGGTCGACACTTCAAAGGTGTTGGACGCCGTGGTGGTCTTGCCGCCTGTTTGAAGGATGGAGACCGTCATGTTGTAGGTGCCTTCGCCCGAGGGGGTCCAGGTGGTGTACCAGTAGCCGTTGCTCGGGTCGTCGGGATAATCGGTCTTCATTTCCAGTGTCTGCCCGTCGATTTCGCATTTCACTTCCTCGAATTTGAGCACGTTACTGTGCTCGATGTAGGCGCTCAGCACGATCATTATGGGGTTCTCGAAGTCAGGCATATACACTTTGGTGCCTTCGTAGGGACGACGGATGGTGATCTCGGGGGCATAGTTATCGGGGTTGACGACGTAGAACGTACGGGTCACCGTGGGTGCGGCCAGCCATTGCACGCCGTCGCCGGCTTGGATGGCACGCACTTTCACCTCGCCTTCTTCACCTGTCAGGGTGAGGATGTTGCCATCGAGGGTGGCGGGACCTTGGGCGATTTCGAAGGTCACGGGGAGTCCTGATGTGGCCGTGGCGTTCAGCGTGATGGGGGCGTTATACACCAACTGGTCGTCGATAGCCTCAAAGTCGATAAACTGGGCTTCCAAGCCACCAGGAGTGTGGCGGATGGTGAAGTTGTCGAAGCCGCCCCAACCGCTGTTGAGCATGAAGATCTTGTTCCACATGGCAGGGTCGTACTTGTTGCCTGAGCCGGGGGTGAGGCCCATGTTGATACCTTGGCAATCGGGCACGGGCTCAAATTCACCGTTCGGCACGTCGCGCATCATGTATAAGGTGACGGCACCTGCGCCATTGTTGGCGTCAAGGTCCATGGAGATTTTCCAACGGTACCACTGGTGCGACGGGTCAAATTCGATGTCGGCAGCCAATTTGTTGTTGGGTAACACGACGCCGTTGAAAAAACGCGGGTCGCTGCCGGTGTTGGTGGTCAGCATATAGACGCCACCGTCGGGCTTGGTGCTGGTGGAGTCGGGGTTGATAGGCTCATAGTTGCCCTTGATAGGAGGCAGCACAAAGCCGTCGCCATCGCCGTCATAGCCGATTCCGAAGAGGTCGCCCCAGTGCTCGCGCCACATGTCGCATTCGATTTCGAGGATGCCACCGGTGGAGAAGTCGAAGCCGAACTCATCGATGTCATGCGTGGCGATGTCACCGTAGCTGGTGCCGGAGCAGGTGGAGAACACGCCGATGGTTTCGTCGGGTGTGGGCGTTTGGGGTTGAGAACCCCAGAAATAGGCCAGATAGCCAGTGTACATGTACCTGCCACCGTTGCCGGCGCTGTGCACTTTGGTTCTCCAGCCGTGTTGGCCGTTGAGTGCGGGACGGTTGTTGGCGTCGCCGGTATCTTCATAGTCGTTGAAGTCGAAGGTGACTTCGATTTGGGCCGAAAGCCCGATGGCAAGCACCATCATGGTAAGAAATAGAAATACTTTCTTCATTGTGTTGATATTTAATTGATTACTAATTTCTTGGTGATTACGTTACCGCCCAATATCTGCACCATATAGACGCCTGCGGGCCAACGGCTTACGTCGAGGGTGCGCTGCCCTTCCATAGAGAAGGTGGCCACGATCTGTCCCTGCATGTTGAGCACCATCACGCTGACGGCACCCTTGTCGTAGTCGGTGCGGAGGGTCACTTGGCTGTTGGCTGGGTTGGGGTAGATCTCAGTGTTGAAAGCCGGTTCGGCATGGCCTTCGTGGACACTCACCAACAGGTCTTCTTCGTTGCTATAGGTGATGACCTTACCCGCCACACGTAGTACCGGGTTGTCGGGGGCGACACATTCGGTGCAGGTCACGCCATCGACGCAGTCGGGGTGGTTGGGATGGCAATAGTCGAGGTAGTTCGGGTCGAACTGGTAAAAGAGCTCGGCTTGCCCCGCGGTGAGGTAGTCCGTTAGGTCGAAGTCCCACACTATGCCGATGCTGCCTGGGCACCATCCGCTGCGGTTGTAAGCCCATGTGCCGTTTTGGGGTTGGCAGCCTGCAGGGTTGGGAGTACAGGTGCGCCACAGGTGTTGGTCGTATTTGTTTTGGCCGTTCACAACGATGTGGTGCGTGGCTTCATAGAACTCGGCGGCGTTGCCTGTGTTGAAGGTGTTGCTGGTGCCGCTGCTCCAGTTGTGGCCTGTGGTGGTCAGCTTCAGCTTGGCGGCTTGGGCATTTTCGCTGAAATGATAGTTGACCACCGGCACGGGCTGCTGGTTGGCATAGTCGCCAAAGGCAAAGGTGCCAAACCAGATCTCGTCCACGTCGGCGTAGAGGTATTCAGGCCTGCCTTCGGCGAAGGTGAAAATCAAAGTCGGATTGTAGCCGCTGCCGTTCCAGCTTTCCATGTAGAACTCAAGCTCCACCAAGCCCTGCAGCGAGGAGGTGTAGTCGGTCACATCCACGTCGTCTTCGCATTGTTTGCCGAAGGGCGTGATGTAGCGGAACAGCTCCATCCATTCGCCTCGGTAGTTTCTGATCTTCACGCCTCCCACACGGTCGTAGGGGTCGCAGTTGCCATTCACGCAGTTGTGGTCGTAGTGTGCCATAATCTCATTGAACACGCCCACATGGGTAGGCAACACATAATCGCCTTTGGCGCTGTGATGGCTCGGGTCGCAGATTAGGTCGCCATTCATCGTCACCACGTCGATTTGGCCTTCAATCGGGTCTCCGAGGTCGTCGGTCACTTCAAAACTGTTCGTGAAGGTAGTTGTTTTATTGCCGCTTTGCGTCACGCTTACGGTCATGCTATGGCTGCCGAAGCCCGATGGGGTCCACATGCCGTAGTAGTAGCCGTTGTCGGGGTCGTCGGGATAGTCGGTCAGCAAGGCGATGTCTTGTCCGTCCACGCTGGCCGTGATGCTGGTGAACTTGATGACTTCGGGGTGCTCGATATAAGCCGAGACGACAATCATAACAGGATGAATTTCATCAAGATAGACTTTTTTCCCCTCATACGGGCGGCGGATGGTCACCTCAGGGTCGTAGGCATACGGGTCGACCACCTCGAAGGTCTTCACCACGTCGGGGGCAGGCAGCCAGTTGGCGTTGCCGGCTTGTGTAGCCTTGAATTTGACGAGGCCCATCTCACCTGTCAAGGTCAACACGTTGCCGTCGATGGTGGCAGGGCCTTCCATCATCTCGAAGCTGACGGGCAGTCCCGATGAGGCTGTGGCCGCAAGGGTGATGGGCTCGTTGAATATCAGTTGGTTGGGTATGTCGGCCATCTCGATGAGTTGGGCGTTGCCGTCGGGCTGCTGGCGCACGAGGAGGTTGTCGAAGCCGCCCGTGCCGCCTTGCGAGTGGAAGAAGAGACCGTCCCACACATGGTAGTCTTTCATGTCGCCGCTGCCGGGGGTGAGGTTCATGCAGACGTTGGTGCAGCCCGCCATCTGTATCCATTCGCCTTCGCAGCCGGGTTTCACGAATACCGTCACGGCTCCTGCGCCGTCGTAGGCCGTGAAGTCAAACGACATCTTATATCGCGTCCATCCGCCTTCTTCGTAGTCGAAGGGAATGCTGCTGCCATCGGGAAGGTTTACTTTTGAGTGGCCGCTGTCGCCTTGGCTCTTCACGAAGAGGTAGACGCCGCCGTCGACGTCGTTCATGCCGGGCAGGATGTTGCCGTCGCCGTCGCCATCGAAGCCCACGCCAAAGAAGGCGCCCCACCATGTGCGGTTCATGTCGATTTCGAGGTCCATGATGCCGCCGTTCTGGAAACTGAAGTTGAAGTTGAACGAGGCTTTGCGTGTGGCTGTGCGGCCCACGCCCGAGCCACCGTATGGATACCAGATGGCGATGCTCTCATCGGGTGCCATGTCGGAGCCGCAGACATAACTGACGTCGAAGTCCTGCGACGAGGTGGCGGTCTGGTAGTGTGTCACCCAACCGTCCTGACCGTTGAGGTTTTTGGTGCCTTCGGTGAGGTTGTTGAAGTCATATAAGTATTCCACCTGTGCCGTCAGTGAGAAGGCCAAAAGGAAGAACAATGAAACTAAAGAGAGTCTTTTCATTTAAAAATGATGTGTCTTATTTGGGGACAAAAATAAAGAAATCCGAAGAAGAATGAACATAACTTGGAAAAAAAACACTATTTTTGCCTTTTCTAATCAACCGATTGACCGATGAAAAAACTGTTTCTTTCCCTATCCTTGTTGACTTGCATAGTCATGTTCAACGCTTGTAGCACTGATGTGGAACTCTATGCTGACTATAAGGACATTCCTGTGATTTATGGCCTCATCGACGCTACTCAAGATACCAACTATGTAAGGATCAACAGGGCGTTCTCGAGCAACAACGACAATCCCATTAATGCCAACGAGGTGGCCTTGATTGCCGATTCGTGCAATTATCCCGGCAAACTCGATGCTAAGATTATTGAATACAAACAGGGATTTGGTAACTATTATTCGCCTACGGGACGCGTGTTTGTGCTTGACACCCTTACGATTCACGACAAAGACTCGGGCGTTTTCTACTCGCCTCATCAAAAGGTGTATTATACCACGGAGCACTTTAACGTAAACAATTCCAATAACCGTTATAAATACCGTTTGGAGGTTCTTAAGGGCAACGACACTATCAGCGCCGAGACAGGTTTGGTGGGTGGCTCCGGTGACTCCGAGTTTAGAATCCTGAACAATTTGGTTTCATTCCAGTCGGATCCAAGTGACAACAAGGCGAAAATCTCGTTCAAGCCTGCTGAAAATGCTGTGTTTTATAACGTGAAGATGGTTTTCAATTACAAAGAAAAACATGGCGATATGGAAGAAGAGAAACAAGTGCATTGGAATTTTGGTGTCAAGACCAACGAGGAACTCATTGATATAACAACTGGCTCTTATTGTGTTACCTATGGCGTGAATTCTTTGTTTAATCTCCTTGCTGAAGCCATTGGGGGCGACACGGTGACCGACGCCAATCATCCTCACGTTCAGCGCTATTTTGACACGAAACCCATTGAAATCATGATTGCCGCAGGAGGCGACGAATTATACAACTACATCCAGGTGAACTCCGTTTCGGGCTATTCCCAGACTATTCCCGACTATACCAACATCAAAGGCGGTTATGGCGTGTTTTCGTCGCGAATCAATATCTCCAAGGCCGTTGGAATTACAGGCCCCACCCAGACCGATTTGTATGGCAAGCCTTGGGGCTTCGTCCAACAATAATTCATCGAAAAACATCAGGCTATATGATACGTTCCATGACAGGCTATGGCATAGCCGAACAGACTTTTAACGGAAAGAAAATCACTGTCGAAATCAAGACGTTGAACAGCAAACAGCTGGACCTTCAGGTGAAGCTGCCCAACGAGTTGCGCTGTGCCGAACTGGATCTCCGCAACAGCATCGGCGCCAAGTTGCAACGCGGCAAAGTCGACGTCGTGATTACGATTGCCGACACCGACCTGAGCCAGACCTATCACATCGATGCCGACATCGTGAAGGCCTACAAGGAACAGATTGAACATATCTCCTCCCAACTCGCCATCACGCCTGCTGATGACTTGGCCAGCATCTTGTTCAGGATGCCCGGCATCTTCAACATGCCTGCCGAAAACTACAACGAGGCCTTCATCGCCAAAGTGAGCGAGACCCTCAATCAAGCCTTGGACATGGTGGACGGCTTCCGCATCCAGGAAGGCCAGACTTTGAAAAAGGACTTGCTGCATCGTGTGAAGTTGATCCTTGGCCTATTAGAGCAGGTCGAACCCTACGAGAAGAGCCGCCACGAGGTCATCAAGCAACGTATCACGAAAAACCTTGCCGACCTGACCACTTCGGGACAATACGACGAAAACCGCTTCGAACAGGAACTCATCTATTATCTCGAAAAGCTCGACATCACCGAGGAGAAGGTACGCCTGCGCCAGCATTGCAACTACTTCAACGAGAGCTGCGATGACGACCAGGCGGGCAAGAAACTCGGCTTCATTGCCCAGGAGATGGGGCGCGAAATCAACACCCTCGGCTCTAAGGCCAACGAGGTGAACATCCAAAAAATCGTCGTCAAGATGAAGGACGAATTGGAGAAGATTAAGGAACAGGTTTGTAACATTTTATAAGTTTGCAGTTGTTCAGTTTGCAGTTGTCAGTTAATGGGCTTGCGACAACTGAACAACTGAACAACTGAACAACTAAACAACTATGAAAAAAGGTAAATTATTGATTTTCAGCGCCCCGTCAGGATCGGGCAAGACCACCTTGTTAAACCACGTCATGGCCAACATCCCCGAGATGGCCTTCTCCGTTTCGGCCACCACTCGTCCGCCCCGTGGCGAGGAAGTGAACGGCCGTGAGTATTATTTCCTTACGATGGAGGAATTTAAGCAACGCGTCGAAAACGGTGAGTTCCTCGAATGGGAAGAGGTGTATCCGGGCCGCTGCTACGGCACCTTGCTTTCCGTGGTTGCACAGATGCAGGACGATGGCAAGCACGTGGCCTTCGACGTCGACGTGTGCGGCGGGGTCAACATTAAGCACCATTACGGCGACCAGGCCTTGTCTATCTTCATCCAAGCCCCGTCGGTGGAGGTGTTGCGTGACCGTCTCGTCAATCGTGGCACCGACTCGATGGAGGAGATCGAGAAGCGCGTGGCCAAGGCTACTTGGGAGACCGAGTTTGCCCAAGGCAAGTTCGACCGCACCATCATCAACGACGACTTGGAGACCGCCAAGCGCGAGATTCTAGAAGTCGTTACCGAGTTCCTTAACAAAGAATGAAGAAAGTAGGCATCTATTCGGGCTCGTTCAACCCCATACATCACGGCCACGTGATGCTGGCCAACTATCTGGTAGAGTTCAGCGACATGGACGAGTTGTGGTTTGTGGTGACACCACAAAACCCGTTAAAGAAGAAAGAAGACCTGCTTGACGACGACGAGCGCCTGAAGATGGTGCAACTGGCCGTGGGCGACGATCCGCGTTTTGTCGTCAGCGACATTGAGATGCATTTGCCTAGACCTTCCTATACCATCAACACACTGACCGCCCTGTCGGAGTTGTATCCCGATTGCGAGTTTGTGTTTATCTGCGGCATGGACAGCCTGCAAAACCTGAAGAATTGGCGTGAGTACCAGAAAATCCTGGACAATTATGAGCTGTTGGTCTTCCCACGTGAAGGCTACGACGGCGGCGAGTTGGCTGACTACCCCTCGGTGAATATCCTGAAAACCCCGATTGTGGAGGTTTCATCCACCTTTATCCGCAATTGCGTCAAGGAAGGGCGCGACGTTCGGCATTTCATGCCCGAGAAGGCGTTCCAATACATGCAGGAACACCATTTTTACGAATAATCCTTAGAAATCCAGATTGAACGACACATAGAATCGCGGTTTCTTTGCAATCTGTCCGTCTTCGATACCCCAGGCCACGTCGCCCCTAATGAAGTAGCCTAAGAGCGAGGTGCGCAGTCCCACGCCAATGCCGCCCACCCAAGGGTTTTTCATCTCCGTCACGCTGATGTCGAGGTTGCCGTTGGTGATATAATGGTTGAACAAGGAATTGGAGGGCGAGTAGGGGTTCCAGCCTGTCCATGCCGTGCCGAAGTCGCCGAAAGCCACGATTTGGAAGTCCCTGATGAATCGCAAGTTGATGGGACGGTTCATGAAGTAGCTGAACAAGGGGAAGCGCAATTCGCTGTTAATCAAAAGGAAGTTGTTGCCGTTGCGGATGTTTTGGCTGAAGCCTCGCATGTTGGTGGCCAGGGTCTGGTAGGCATAGTCTTGCGAGAGGTCGACGGGTGTGCCGTTGTTGAATGTGGCTAAGATCCAGTTGTCGACGCCACCCATGTAATAGATGAGCTTGTTTTTCCCGAACGAGGTGCTGCCTGCGATGCGGTTGGCCCAGATGAAGTTGCGGCTGATGCGGGTGTAATGGCGGTAGTCGAAGCCAAGGACGACCATGTTGGCCGTGTTTTTTGCAATCTTTTGGTGGTATTCGGCGAAGACCTTACCTCGTCCTCCCACCAGCAGGTTGGTGCCGATTCTCTTTGAGTTGTCATAGACGAGCTCGGCACGAAGACCTCCCCAGTTTTCGTAACGGTCCTTGTCGGCGAGGCTGTAGTCGTCAATGGCCAGGTTGACCTTATGGTCGAGGCGGTAAATGGCTGTGCCCCTGATGCTTAGGATTTCGCTGAATGGATAGCTTAGCGTGTAGAATCCTTCGTTGGTGAAAGTGCGGTAATAATAGCTGGAGTAGTCGTCGGTGACAAAGCGGTGCAAGGTGATGCTCTTGTCAAAGCGTTTGCTGAAGTCGCTGAAACGCAGCATGTATTCGTTGTTGACGAGGCTGGTGTTGAGTTTCACGCCAAACTCGATTTTGTAGTCTTCCATCAGGTCTTTGAGTTGGGTGCCGAGGAAGATGTTGAGCCCCGAATTGAGGTAGATGGGAGAGTAGCCGCCAGTGAAGGGTTGGTAGCTATAGTTCATGCTGGAGAAGTCAATTTGGCTTATCAGTTCGTTGGCGAAGAGCTCCACGTAGTAGTTGTTGGGCCGTTGGATGGTGTCTTTGGGCTTGGGTTTTGGGGCGGGGCCATAGCCTGGCTGCATTCCTGTCGAGTCGGCCCCAAAAGCACCGGCGATTTGCCGTTTGCGTCGGGCATAGCGGTAACATGCCGAAAAGCGGTGCTTCGAGATAGGCTCCATCACCGTGTCTTTTTCTTTCGGAATCAGCTCTTTCATCAGGCGCTTTTGCGCATAGGGACTCATTTGGCCGATGTTTTCCTCATGGCCGCGCAGGATGGGCGACATGAAGAGCTTCTCTCCGTTTTTTTCAGCCATCAGCAGGGCGGCCTTGTGGTCACGGGGCTGGTAGCTGTAGTCAATGATGTTGGCGGAATAGCCCGTAAGTTGTTCTTTCTTGGCGAAATAGCGATAATGGACTACGGTGTCGATATGGCTGATAGTGCTGTCGAAACGGATTTGGTAGAGGTTGTAGTAGCCGTTGGTGTCGTTGAGGTAGAGCATGCTGCCGTCTTTCAGCGGCTCAGGCATGATGCTGTTTGAGAATCGTTGCTGTGTCAGGTTCTGGAGCACATAGTCTTTGGTGCTGTAGTTGTAGGCAAACAAGTCGAACTGCTTGTTCTGGAAGCCGATTTTTTCGTCGACCTTCAGGGTGTCGTTGTCGCGGTTCGAGCTGAACACGATTTGGCGGTCGTCGTAGGTGAAGACGGGGTTGAGGTCAGTGTGATAGTCGTTGGTAATCTGCTCCAAGGTGTTGGAAAACAGGTTGTAGACGTAGATGTCGGGTTTGCCCATGCGCGTGGCAGCGAGCACGATTTTGCGGCTCTTGTGGGCATAGGAGAACGAGCTGACCTTCTGGAAGTCGAAGAGGAAGGTGCTGGCTTTCTTGCCGCTGTTGATGTCCAGGTTATAGAGTTGGATTTTGCCTTTCTCTTCGATGATGAACGACAGGATTTCACTGTTGGGATGCCAGGCCAAGAGCGGGAATGAGGTGTCAACGTTTTCGTCGGAGTGGTAGCCGGTTTTGAACAGTTGTTGCCGCTGGCCTGTTTGAAGGTCTTCGAGCCATAGGCGGATCTTTCCTTCATCGTTACTGACGTAGGCGATGTGTTTTCCGTTGGGGCTGATGCTGGGCTGCGTGAAGGTGCGATATTTCTTGTATCTCAGCTTCATCTGGTCGCTGGGCTGGCTGACCAAGATGGTCTCATAGCGAGCCTTGCAAAACGCATACCATTCTTCCACCAGTTTCTTGTATTCCTTACCTGTTATGTACAACAATGCGCGTCTGATGTTTTTCGTGCTTTGGGCCAGAACGAGGATGTCGCTAAACGCTTCGCTGCCGTATTTCTCGTCGATGAAGTTCCAGAAGGAATAGCCTGCAATCAAAGCGTCTTCGTTCTGCAGGTGGTTGATTTTCTTGTATTTGCCAGTAACGATGCCACGTTGCAGTTGGCTTTCTTTGTAGCTGTCCCAGTTGCCTGCAACGAAGGCCACTAGGCCGTCGCGGAACCATTGAGGGATGTCGAAACGGTAGGAGTTGCGGATCTGTGAGCCTATACTGGTGCCGTTCATCACTTGGCTGAACAGCAGCCTGACGATGCCCTCGCGGATTTGGGCTTCAAAGTGGGTGTAGTCGCCGTCAAAATAAAGGATGACCTTCGAGCCTATGATTTTGGTGATACCGCCAGTGTTGCCGATCTCTTCATCTTCGAGGTTGATGTTGCTTTGCTTGAGGTCGCCCATGCTGTTGAAGACAATGAACTGGACTTTCCTCTTGAAATTGCTGTTGAAGCGGCCTTCGAATTGGGGAATCTGTTCCTTGGCGTAGGCTTGCGCATAACGGGCGAGGTCATCGCCGCCTTGGTAGTAATACACGTCGAAGTTGTCGTTCCTATAGTACGACCAATGGAAGTCGCCCCACTGCACGCGGTTCTTACCGAAGGACATGTTCATGCCGTTGTAGAACTGGGCATGGGCCAACGGGGCCAAGGCCATGAACAGCAAAAACAGAATCGCATATTTCGTTTTCGGCGACATTTCATCCAAATAAGCGGACAAAGATAGGTAAAATCTTTAGAATACTGCGGAAAAATCCCTACCTTTGCCCCGAAAATTATCGTTATGCTCAAACTTGAACAATTCGTCTTTAATCCCTTCTCGGAAAACACATACGTCGTTTACGACGACGGCAGCAAGGAATGTGTTATCATGGATCCGGGCTGCTCCAATGCGGACGAAGAGAACGAACTCTTCGGCTTCATCGACAGCCACCGCCTCAAGCCGCTGATGGCCATCAATACGCACGGCCATATTGACCACATCGTGGGTAATACGTCAGTGAAAAAGCGCTACGGTATCCCCGTGGCGGCACATCCCAACGTGAAAGATGACTTCTTCCGCTGCCGTCAGCATGCGTCGTTGTTCGGGATGGCGTTTAGGGGCGACTGCGAGTTGCCCGACCGCGACTTTGAGGACGGCGAAGTCATCAAGGTGGGTGAGAGCACCCTCGAGGTCATCAGCACGCCGGGTCATGCCATGGGCAGTATCAGTCTATACGCCGAGATTGAAGGCTGGGTCTTCACCGGCGACGCGCTCTTTAGCCGCAGCATCGGCCGCACCGACTTGCCGGGCGGCAACTACGAGCAGCTCCGTACCAACATCATAGAGCGGCTGTTCCATCTGCCCGATGACACCGAGGTCTTCCCCGGCCACGGCGAAAGCACCACGATTTTCGATGAAAGACGGTATAACATGTTTTTGTGATGAAACGGTTGCTTGGCATAATGGTTCTCTGCTGTTTGGCCTTGACGGTTGTCGCCCAAGAGGAGACAAGGGAAGTGGATAGCCTTTTGAGCATTTTCCCTTCGCAGGAAGGGCGCGAGAAGGTGGAGACGATGATGCAGCTCTCTAGGGCTTTCTTCGAATTCTCATTTGATGACTGCATCGATTGGGGAGAAAAAGCTATTGAAGAGGCTCGTTCTTTGGGTTTTGCTGATATGGAGGCTGCTGCTTCCTCCTCATTGGGTGAATTCTATGGAGACCATGCCGACAATGATCTCGCTCAGGATTATCTAAAAAAAGCATATTTGATCCATTTATCAGTTGGAAAGGGAGAAGAAGCTTTACATGATTTGTGGCTACAGGCTTATTATGAGCAAGTTATTGGAAATAGTGACACCGCATATAACGTTTATGAAAAGGTGGTAGAAATAGCTGAAAAGAATCATGACAGTTTGTTGTTGTCAAAAGCTTTGGGTAACATGGCTATTATTCAGTATCAGTTGCAGCATTTCAATTTGGCAGAAACGATTTTTCTCAAAAGTCGTGATATTTATGTCTTATTGAAAGATACATTGATGGTTGAGCAACTTGACGCAAATTTGGCATGCCTTTATATGGAGAGTGGTAAAACCAGCAAGGCAAAACAACTTTTTTTGGATGTTATCCCCAAACTAGAAGCCGCTTGTGATTACGGTTCGTTGGTTATGGTCTATAAAAATTTTGGACAACTTTATGTCAAAGACTTTCATGACTTTGATTCGGCTAGTTATTATTATGAAAAGGCATACTCCATCATTGAATTTTTGGATGCAAATGGAGTTGACGTTCCATATTATTATAGAGTCGATTTATTGGTTGAAATGGGGAATGCATCATATAATAATGATAACTATGAAGAAGCAGAGAGGTGGTTCGTTAGAGCATATGAATTAGCGGAATCATTTTCCTACACTGCAGGTCGGGTTATGGCATGTGTTGGACTGGGGGGAACTTATTCTTATCTATCAAAGCCGCCCCAGTCTCTCCATTATTTGAATATGATAAATGAATTGGAATCAAAATCGAGCGTTTCTATCGCTTATACTACAATTAAAGTACCGCTAATATTGAATTATGCTCGTCTTGGCAGATTCAACGAAGTAGGGGAAGAGCTGAATGAGTTCAAAAATCAATATGATGGTCTTTTGGGTGAGAATAACGATTTGTATAATCAATTAATGATACTCCAGAATGACATGGATGGCCTTCTTGCCCAACACGACTCCCAAAACACCCAAATCCAAACCCTCCAAACCGAGCGCAACCACTACCGCCTGGCCTTCTTCGGCCTACTGGCCATCGTGCTTTTCATTGTGGTTTTGCTGATGGCTTATAAAATTGTTCGTAAAAATCGAGCCAAAAGTGTAAAACCTTGAAATAAAACCCTACCTTTGCAACTCCAAAAACAAATCATCGAATCTTTTAATTTAAATCTTTAAATATCAAATCATGATCGAGAAAATCACATCATCGCAACAAGCTATGGACCTGGAAGCCAAGTACGGTGCCCATAACTATCACCCGCTGCCGGTCGTCCTCGCCAAAGGTAAGGGCGCCAAGGTGTGGGACGTCGAAGGCAAAGAGTATTTCGACTTCCTGTCGGCTTATTCCGCAGTCAACCAAGGCCATTGCCACCCCAAGATCATCAAGGCCATGACCGACCAGGCCGAAC
>Ga0265301_10002179_pt1 | contig 23340 bp, 17 predicted proteins | sample AusTroGonzalo_MG_2_FD_193488 | JGI IMG/M metagenome (GOLD analysis project Ga0265301, IMG submission 193488) | Bovine rumen microbial communities from tropical cattle in Woodstock, Queensland, Australia - Gonzalo_04 | ecosystem: Host-associated > Mammals > Digestive system > Stomach > Rumen ... | reverse complement strand
TGATAGATAGGATACGAGACGCTCGGCGAATCCATGATGACGAGGTCTGCGTCCTTGCCGGTTTCGATGGAGCCTTTGGTCTTGTCTCTTCTGAGAGATTTCGCGCCGTTTATGGTGATCCCTTTGAGCGAGTCTTCTACGCTGAGACGGAGCTGTGTCGCGCCCAAACTTGCCGCAAGCGGTAAAAATCCGCACATACAGCTTCCGGGGTTCATGTCGGTAGCAAGAGCAACAGTTACGCCGTTTTCTGCCATTCTGCGGGCAGGAATTTAGAGTTTTATTTCAATTTAGAGCGATATGTTGAAATAAATGCCGTATATAGCTGTTCTTTCTACAGGCAAGCAAGTGAGGAAAAAATCTTGTTTTATCAGCCTATTTGTTTTCAGAAATTGCAGAGTTGTTTTTGACGAAAGAGAGACCAATTAACTTTGTCATTTGTTCTTCAGTAAACTCAAAATTCCAACGCTCCTGCATGAACTTTAGGAGTCTTTCACTTCGATTGTATATCTCCGATGCAGTCCAATCCTGCAGCTTGGATACCTCTATCTCTGAATGAGAACCATTTTCATAACCACGCCGGCCTGAGGTCTTAGAATGTTTTTTGTCCTCAAAACTATCATTCTGCAACGCAGAGTTTATGCTCTTAGACAATGGCAGAAGGTTTCCAATGGCTCCAGAAAGCATCTTGATTTCAGAATCACTAAATTGCCGAAACATATTACGCCAATAATCTGTCAAAGTCTGCGGAAGAATATGCTCTATAGAAACCTTATCTTTCTCGGATTTTGTGAACATTGACCATGTGCAGAAGCGATCAATATTATTTTTCTCCGCCAACCATGTCTCATACTCATAGAAGAAGTATCTTAGACTACTCCAGTTGTAATAGCCGCTCCCTTTGCCTACGGAAAAACATTTTCCGATTCTGATAACAAAGTTGTTCTTGGCCTCCTCAAGGTATTTCATGATTACGTTATCAATTTCATTGCAGAGTTCATCTATATCTTTTTCTTTTGAATAAAACAGCCGAGTAGTTCGGTAAAAATCGCTGCTTTTATAAGAGGCGTTGAAGTTGCCCAAACGGAATGAAATAAAGATGAAACGCTCGATAGCTTTAAAGATTTTCACTCTACTTTCCGGTAGAATATCCCGCCGACTGATGACTACAGCAACAAGCGGTCTAAAGTAACCAATTCCGATACGGTTAAGACTATCAACGTATTTTTTCTCATCTGTCGTTAGATTTGCGCTTTCAGACGGAAAAAATGTGTCATACCAATATTTAGCCATATCTTTGAGACTGTTGATATAATTCTCAATGTCCTGTGGTTGAAGTTTGGAAACTTCCATGGTCTCCATCTCCTCCATTTCAGCGACCTCGGAATCCTCGGCATCAGCAATGTCATCTATAATTGCTGGTTCGACTTCGGACTCGACCAAAACCGGTCTCTTTTCAAATATGCATTTGGGCGAGAACTTGTTCAGCAAAAAATTGATGTAGTCATCACCACGTTTACGGGAATAGCTGAAATATATAATCCAATGTGCACGCAGGAAATCATCATCAGAAAGCGGAATAGTCTTATTCCTTCCGAGCTGACAATAAACTTCTTTCCAAGCATCGTTTATTTTCTTGCGAAGAGAAGATTTCTCAATCTCGTCAAAAACATCACTATCATACAATGTGGTCAGATAGATTAACCTGTTCTTTAATAACTCGAGATTCGTCAGCTTCTTACCACGGTTATTCATGGTTTCAAATGCCACCAACACATTGTAATCATCGCTAATCTCATGAAGATTGAACATCAGGTTCTGGGTGAGTTTCTTGTATAGAGCAGTTACCGCCTCCAGACCACCTTCTCTGAACTCATCATACAGTCTTCTAATGTTCCTGGCAAAGAATTCTTTAGCGAATTCAAGATTCTTTGTATAATAACTCTCGCTTATCGTACCAGAATAAGGCTCTCCAAAAACCTTATATTTCATGTATTCCGCACTGGGATTATCTACCTCATATCCAAAAAAATACGTCGTGACCACACTATTCTGAGATCTCTTACGACAGATATATTTCGAGACAATTTCCTCAACCGTTTCATAGCCGAGAATGATTTCCTTGTCCGAATTAGCTCTATTTTTATCCAGACCGCGCACAAAACCTACGATTTCATTCAAAAGGATAAGAAATGTAGTAATGCGTTGTTGCCCATCAACTATATGGCACGGCTTATAACCATTCTTTACCAGCCAGAGATCTTCGCCCCAGCTAGCAAGCTCATCGCTTTTCAGCGGCTTAAGCGACAGGAGACCTGTATAGTGGTAGCGGTCGTCCTGAAGATTGACAAGATCATCCCAAAAATCGACCAGCTGTTGCTGCAACCATGCATAGCCTCGCTGATAGTCTGGTATTCTGAACAATCTTTGGTTAAAAAGCTGCGATAGCGACTGCAATTCATTTGCCATAGTGTATTTCCTCCAATCAAAAAAAGACCCCTCTTAGAAACAACAACCCGACACCTTATATACCAAAAAAATCAATTTCATTATTTGACGACATATTGCTCCTTTATTTCCCAATGACCGAAACGTTTTCCGCCGACCCGCTCAACGACCTCAAAAACTTTTTCAGTTTTAAAAGCACTTCCTCTACCGGCATATCGAGCCAATTCTTCCTCGAAGTTGAAAGTCTGGCGACATACTTTGGATTTGAAAAGGTATTTTCAACTCTGCGAACAACATCCTGCGTTGAATTTTCCCTCATTCCAGAATTCAGGAATACAAATGTCTCCAAACAGGTTTCAAGTTTTTTTCTATCAACTGAATCCGATAAATAGCATAAATCAAAAATATCTTTAAAGCGTGTAGAATTTGCGCCGAACTTTAACAACGAACGCAGTTTTTCCACAAACATCTGCTCCCTGGAGTTAATCAAAAGGTTCGCTCCATCTTCAAAACAGGCGATGTCAAAGCAAAACTCCTCCTGTGCAATATCCATGTGCTTATGCACACCGATATCGATCTTGCTTTCAATTGCCTTTCCGCTGCTATCTGATATTATTATGTGAACACGTTTTCCGAAATAATCCTCCTGCCTCAATTCTTCTATTTCTCCACTCTGTTCGATGCGAATATCGGGCAAGCAGTTGAGTTTATCTATAAATAGCCGGATTGAATCGTCATTCAGAGAGTAACGGATAAAGTCGATATCCATGTCCTGGGTGGCTCTCCGCGCACTTTTAGTGATACTTCTCATAACAACGCCGCCTTTTATAGTGACATTTCGGTTGAAGGAACTTTCTGCAAGTGCTTTTAAAACTATATCCTGACAAACCTTGGATTCAGCACTTTCATTGAAAAAGCCCTCTTCGTTGGCTGCGCGCAGCATTTCATCAATAACCGCCATCAAAAGACCTCCGAGTCCAATGCTTCGCTGATCATCTTGTGCCTCGGGAAAAACGATGCATATTCCTGAACGCGCTCAATATCCATTTCATAGATAATACGCCTGTAATTTCCGAGAATTTCCTTGTAATAATCATAGGGAAGCTTGTTTTTGAATCTCAAAAGTTCGATTAGCATACGCTCGCGGTCATACATTTTGAAAACAGCATCGCCGCGATTGGCCGTCATCACCCCTAAATTCAGAATGTCGGTATTGACAAAAAACTGCCGGATACGTTTGTCACGCAAGGCTCTTGATGACTCCGGTGTCGCAATGCAGTATTCATCGGGGACGACATCTGTCAGTCCGTGATAGAAAAACGCCGTATCCATCGTAATTATCACATCAGGATACTTCGCCGCTATCACCGCCAATACGGAAACATCCGGTTTGTCAGCGTAAATCCCCTTTTCTATCTGAAAAATCCGTCCACTGCTGACAGCTTTTTTTATCTGATAATCCGATTTGTAAATTTTAATACAGTCGCTGTATGTGTATATCATTTGCGCTCCGTTTTAGACTAAATGTATGTTGATTTCACATTTCAACATACAACAGATCAAATCTTATACTCAAAAAAAAGACATGTCAAGCTCGTTCAATACACCCTTTCCCGGATTTTATCAGACGATTCTTCTGCCTTTGACGAAAACTTTTTCGCAGTGGTTGTGTGCGAAGTGGTATATCGGGTATGCGACGCTCGGAGAGTCCATGATGACTAAATCTGCGTCCTTGCCTGCTTCGATGGAGCCTTTGGTTTTGTCTCTTTTGAGAGATTTTGCGCCGTTTATCGTGATTCCTTTGAGCGATTCTTCAACGCTGAGTTTGAGCTGTGTCGCACCTAAACTTGCCGCAAGCGGCAAGAATCCGCACATGCAGCTTCCGGGGTTCATGTCGGTCGCCAGAGCTACCGTTACGCCGTTTTCAAGCATTTTTCTCGCCGGAGCGAACGGAAGTCTCGAAAAAACGGAAGTTATCGGCAGAACGCCCGCGACAACGCCGTTTTCTGCAAGTTTTCTGATCCCTTCGTCGCTTATCGCCTCGAGATGGTCAACGGAAGCCGCTCCCATTTCGGCCGCGAGTTCGGTCCCGCCGAGAGAGTGGAATTCGTCCGCGTGAAGCTTGAGACCGAAACCGAGCTCTTTCGCTTTCACCATCAGTTTTTCGGTCTCTTTGAGCGAAAAATAGCCTTCCTCGCAGAAAACATCGGCAAATTCGGCAAGGTTGCGCGCCTTTATTTCAGGCAGCATCTCGTTGTTTATGAGGCTGATATAGCCTTCATGGTCGTTTTTGAATTCGGGCGGATAAGCGTGCGCACCGAGGAATGTGGAAACGATTTCAACGGGGAAGCGTTTTTTGAGTTCGGAAATCGCCGTGAGCAGTTTGAGCTCGCTTTCGGTGTCGAGCCCGTAGCCCGATTTGATTTCGACTGTCGTCACGCCGTAGGAAACAAGCTGGGAGAGGCGTTTTGAAGCCTGCTCGACTATCTCTTCAAGCGACGCTTTTTTCGTTTTCAATGTGCTGTTGATTATTCCGCCGCCCGCAGCCGCGATTTCTTCGTAAGTTGCCCCTCTCGATTTCATCGCGAACTCGTCCTCGCGTGTCGCCGCAAAAACAAGATGCGTGTGGCTGTCTACAAGCCCCGGGAAAACAGCTTTGTTTCCGGCATCGACAATAACTTCCCTGAATTTTGTTTCGAAACCGGGTTCCGTTTTTCTGAAATCCGCGTTTTCTCCGGCAAAGCAGATTTTTCCCTCTTCGTCAGCTGCAATAAGAAGAGATGAACCTTTTAAAACCGGAGATAAAGTTGCAGCGGTGAAAATTTCAGAAATGTTTCGGAGTATAAGAGAGTATTTCAAAACTTATTTTGAGAAAGTTCTGTTGAACTGGCGTGCAAGTCTTGCGACCTTTCTTGCAGCGGTGTTTTTGTGAAGAACACCTTTGCTTGCAGCTTTCTGGATTTCGCTTATTGCCGTATTAAGTTTTGCAACTGCATCTTCGCGGTTCTCAGCTGTCTCTGCTGCTGCCTCGAAGTAGTGCGAGAAAGTTTTTACTCTTGATTTGATAGAACGGTTGTAAAGTCTTCTTTTTTCACTTGTTCTAATTCTTTTTTTTGCCGATCTGTGGTGAGCCAAAATATCCTCCATTCATAAATTTAAGTCTCACGGAACCAAAAAACCGGCGTGTTATATTCAGAAAAGTCCGAATGTCAAGTTTAAAAGTGATTCTGCTGTTTTCCGTCAGCTCTTGCGCCGGACATGAAAGGCATATCTGAATTACGATTTCTTGACTTAAATCGTGATTTGGCTTTAATAATGCGTTTTTTTCCGTTTGACGGAAAGTTTTTTCTGTATTTTAAGGAGGTTGTTATGAAAAAATTATCTGTTTTTGTTTTATTTGCTTTACTGTTGGTTTTTTCAGGTTGCTGTGAAAAATCCGGAAATGCCGAACTCTATCCCAATGACGGCGGAAAGGCAATCGCTGAATTCGGCGGTGTAAAACTTACTGACAAGTATATAAAGACTTATGTCGACCATCTTAACGACTATCTCAAAGCAAGATACAACACGCCTGAAAGAAAGGAAGAGCTCATTTCGAAAATCGCCGAGGGAGAACTTGTCGCGATGAAAGCTATCAAAGACGGTGCCCTTGACGATCCGATCCTTCTTTCTCAGGTAAAAAACACGATCGCAAGATACTACAGCGGCACGAAAATGAAAGTTCAGATCGAAGAAAGTATCAAAATTTCCGAAGACGAAATGAGGAAGTATTATGAAGAAAAGAAAGACTCCTTTAATACTCCGGCGAAGGTTAAAGCGAGCCACATTCTCATTAAAATAACAGATTCCAGAGACAAGGAAGCTGCAAGAAAACTCGCCGAAAAAGTTGCGGCTGAAGCTGAAAAAAGCGCGAAGGATGCGGGAAGTTTCGCGAAACTTGCAGAGAAATACAGCGAAGACGAAGGTTCAAAGAAAAGAGGCGGCGATCTCGGCTACTTCCAGAGAACAGAAGAAGGCGGAACCATGGTTAAAGAGTTCAGCGACGGTGCTTTTGCGCTTCAGAATGTCGGCGACATCAGCAAACCGGTTGAATCGGAATTCGGTTTCCATATCATCAAGCTGACCGGCAGAAAAGACAAAATCTCAAAAACTTTCGAGGATGTCAAGGCTCACATTGAAAACTCGCTCAAAACCGAAAAGAGAAAAACTGCTTATGAAGATATGATCGAAAAATACAAAAAAGAACTCGGTTTCAAATTTGACAAGGAAGCTGCTCTCGCAATCGAAATTTCACCTTCCGAAAGTGCAAAAAATGCTTCCGAAAATTTCGACAAAAACCAGCAGCAGCAGAGAAAACTGCAGAAACCGATTCTTAACAAAGAACAGCTTGAGCAGATCAGAAAACAGCAGGAAGAGATCAAAAAGAACGGCGGAAACCAGAAACCTAATCCTAATATGAAACTCCAGCTCGGAGCCCCTGCTAAAAAACAATAAGCATAATGAAATCAAAACTCCTATTCCTGATCATCTTCATTTCATTTCTTTCTGTTTTTGCCGAAGAACAGCTTCTGAACAAAATGGTTGTCCGCGTCAACGGCAAAGTCTACACTATCTACGACTGCAAGAAGCTGCTGCGTTTCGATGATCCGGCAAGCGTGCAGACCCAGGCAGTGCTTGACAGAAAGGACAAACTTATCGACCAGCTCATAAACAATGCCGTTTCAAAGCAGGAAGCCGAAGCGCTCGACATAAAAGTTCCGGATGACGAACTCGACGCCGCAGTGGATTCGGTTCTGGCTCAGAACAGGATGACGCGGGAACAGTTCGAGAAGGAACTTTCAAAAAGCAATATGTCATTTGAGACTTACCGCAATGAAGTTCTTAGGGAACAGCTTCTGCTCCTCAAACTCAAAAAGAGGATAATCGTCACGATGGACGTTGATGAACGGGCTCTGCGCGAGATTTATGAAAAAGAGTTCAGCAAAGAACCGGAGCTTTACTTTACCGCTTCCCACATCATTATGCAGGCAAACGACAGTAACGACGCCGAGATCAAGGAGGCTGTAACTTCTATTTATAAAGAAATAACCGGCGGAAAAATAACTTTTGCAGAAGCTGCGAAGTCTTATTCTCAGGACGGTTCGGCTGCAAACGGCGGAGCTCTCGGTACTTTTTCGGCACGCGACATGGTTCCCGAATTTTCGGAAAGGCTTGCTGTTATGAAGGAAGGCGAAGTCAGCGAACCTTTCAGAACACGTTACGGCTGGCACATAGTCAAACTTGACAAAGTTGAAAAACACGATCCGCCGACATACAACGAGTCATACGAAATGCTGCGGAACATCTACTTTCAGCGCAACGTCGAAAAAATGTTCCAGAGCTGGCTCAAAAAGAAACGCAGCGAAAGCAAGATCGATATTCTTCTCTGATCCCGGCAGGGTTTCGAAGTGTTCTTTCAATATGATTTCTCCGCTTTTTGCGGCATAAAAACGGGAAAAATAGTAAAAAAGTGTCATTCCAGATAAAAAAATGACAAAAAAAGTAAAAAAACACCTTAATTTTACTGAAAAATATTTGACAAGAAACGCTCTGCCCTTAAAATAACGCGTCGTTTGTTAACTTTTTTTATGGAGAAAGTGTTATGGCAAAAGCAGCAAAGAAAAAAAGAGAGTACCTCGTAGCAACCACGAAAACCGATTTCGTTAAAAAACTGAAAGAAACGGTTAAATCAGTTGCTCTTACGAATGATCAGGCAAAGGAGCTTTACGATGTTTTCACAGCTATCCTTAAGGATACTGTTATTTCTGAGAAAAGACTCAGCCTTAACGGTGTAGGAACTTTCAAAGTAAACGAAAGAAAAGCTCGCAAGGGTATCAACCCGAAGACCCGCGTAGAGATCAAAATCCCGGCAACGAAGACTGTTTCTTTCAAACCGACACCTGTTTTCAAAAAGGAACTCTAATCTCCGTTTTTTAAATCCTTTCAGGACTGCGGTCATGCGGATTTTCCGTGTGGCCGCTTTTTTTTTGCCCTGATTTTGTCAGACGATTTATTTTCGATGTCGGATTTTTGAATTATTTGATTCTTTCGAGGAATTCTTCCGCCAGTTCGAGATACTTTTTCGCACCGATCGAAGCGACATCGTAAAGAAGTATCGGCATTCCGAAGCTGGGAGACTCGCTCAGCTTGACGTTGCGAGGAATAACTGTCTCAAAAACAAGGTCGCCGAAGTGCTCTCTGACATCATTTTCGACTTCGTATGTCAGTTTTACGCGTTTGTCGTACATCGTAAGCAGAATCCCGTAAATTTCGACTGCCGGATTAAGATTTTTTATGCTTTTCATCGTTTCCATTATCCGGCTCAACCCTTCGAGCGCGAAATATTCACACTGGATCGGTATTATTATTCCGTCAGATGCAATCATATTGTTTACCGTAAGAATATTAAGTGTCGGCGGCGAATCGATTATTATGAAATCGAACTTGTCCTTCAGCTTGTCAAGCGTCTCTTTCAGGACAAATTCACGGTTTTCGACTTCAAGAAGTTCGATCTCGGCACCCGTCAGATCCGAATTGCACGGAATCACTTTCAAAGACGGAAGTTTCGTCGGGTAGACCGCCGGAATGTTAGGATCAGCCATCATATCGTAGATCGTATTGAAGTTTTCTTCTTTGATCGAACTCATCGAAGTTGCGTTTCCCTGCGGATCCATGTCGATAAGCAGCACTTTCTTCTCAAGTGCGCTCAGCGACGCCGCGAGGTTTACTGCGGTCGTGGTTTTGCCTACGCCGCCTTTCTGGTTGATTACGGAAATCGTTTTTCCCATTTTTATCTCCGTTAAGGCATTGAATAAATCATAAGTTTCTGCCGTTTCAGAAGATTTTTCTTCCAGTCTTCCACGGCTTTCTGCTTTTCTTCTTCCGAAACATGCTTTTCTTTCGGAAATTTCTGCTCAAGAAAGCGGTTCGTCATCTTGTCAGTGATCAGCCGCATTTTGATTATCGTTTTAAATTCAAAATCTGTAAGTTCGTATTTTTCTATAAACGCCTTCATATTGACGTTTTTTCTGTAGGTTTCGACTTTCTGCCGGACAAGTTTTTCATCAACGGTTATTTCGTGTTCCCTCGCCTCTTCGAAAGTGATTATCCTGAAAAATATAAGCTCCAGTATCGTCTGTTTCATTTCAGGCGAAAGCGGCGTTTCGGGCGGAAAGTTGTTCTCGATGTTGAGAAGTTCCCCTTCCTGAAGTACTTCGGAATATGTTACCGCACGGTTGTTCATGCTTGCCACAACAGTTTCAAGCGGAACCGCCTGCGAAAAAAGAAGTATCGAAAGCAAAAGCCCTGCAATCATTTTTCCGACCCGTTATCAAGATTTTTTTCAATATAATCAAGGAGTTGTTCTTTACCAGCGCCGTCCATGGCACTCGCAAAAAAAGAATCCGGATTTTTCTGTTTCACTGCCGAAAGTTCCGTTTTCGTGAGTTTGTCCGTCTTCGTAAAAACCGGAGTGTAACTGATTTGGTAATGATTCAGAAACTCTATCATCTGCATGTCGTTAGGCAGAATCCCGTGACGCGAATCAATGAGAAGAAAAATATCTGCGAGGCTTTTTCTCGTCCTGAGATACTTTTCAATAACTACACGCCATAGATCCTGCTCTGATTTCGAGCGCGATGCAAAACCGTAACCGGGAAGATCTACGAAATAGAAAGAATCGTTCACGCTGAAATAGTTTAAAAGAACTGTTTTCCCCGGTTTTTTCGAGGTTTTCACCAGATTTTTGCGCCCGAGCAGCATATTCATCAGACTTGATTTTCCTACATTCGAGCGCCCGATGAATGCGAATTCGGGTCTGCCGTCTTCAGGAAGACCGGCCATGGATGACGCACTTTTTACAAATTCGGCTTTTTTTATCTGCATTAGTTTCTTTCCATTTCGCGGTGTGCGATGTCGTGCCTGAAATAAGCCTTGTCGAAAGTTATCTTTTCGACATTTCTGTAGGTGTTTGCAACTGCTTCGGCTATGTTTTTTCCGCAGGATGTGACCATAAGGACTCTGCCTCCGTCGGTCACGGTGTTTCCTGAAGCGTCGAGCTTCGTTCCGGCGTGGAATACGACGCAGTTTTCATCGACCGAATCAAGTCCGGAAATGATTTTTCCTTTTTCGCAGCTTTCCGGATAGCCGCCGCTCGCAATAACGACGCACATTCCGTAGCCGCTTCTCCAGACGAGTTCGGGTAACGATTCAAGCGTTGTGAAAAGCGGCACATTCCTTTCTTTTCCGCGCAGAGCGGTGTCTTTTCCGGCAATCGCCCGGAAATAGGGAACGATATCGCTTATGAGCATGAACATCAGCGGCTCGGTTTCCGGATCGCCGAAGCGGACATTGTATTCAAGAACAAAAGGCTCGCTGTCAACTATCATAAGGCCGATATAAAGGATTCCGCGATAGCTTATTCCGCGTTTTTTCAGCTCTTTCAAAAGCGGCTGTGTCACAAGTTTGTCGACTTTCGCGTAAAGTTCGTCAGTTCCGGATTTTACAGGAGTGTAAGCTCCCATTCCGCCGGTATTAAGCCCTGTATCACCGTCGTTCAGCGCTTTGTGATCCTGCGAGAAAAGAAGGCGTTTGACATTTGTTCCGTCGGTAAGAAGGAGAAGCGAAAGTTCTTCGCCTTTCAAAAATTCCTCGATCACTACTTTCGCTCCGGCAGATTTGAATTTACCGCCCAGCATCTGTGAAAGTTCCGAAGCCGCTTCTTCATAAGTCGCGCATATTATTACGCCTTTTCCTGCAGCCAGACCGTCAGCCTTAAGAACTACCGGATATTTTGAGGTTTTCAGGATTCTGTCGCCGCTTTCAAAATCAGTGACTGTCGAATATGCTGCTGTCGGAATGCCTGCCGATTTCATAACTTCCTTTGCAAAAGCCTTGCTAGATTCAAGACGTGCGGCCTCTTTGTTTACGCCGAAAATACAGAGTCCCTTTGCTTCAAAGGCATCAACTATTCCTTTCGCGAGGTAATCTTCCGGACCGACGACAGTGAGATCTATCGATTCCTCAACAGCAAAATTGAGAAGAGATTCAACTGAATCATCAGCAATATCAGGTATTTCTGCAACTTCAGCAATTCCTGCGTTTCCAGGAAAGCAAAAGAGCTTGTCAACATAAAAACTTTGAGCGATTTTCCATGCAAGTGCGTGTTCGCGCCCCCCTTTTCCGACTACCAGAACTTTCATTTTTCCCTGTTTTCCTCTAAAAATCAGTAAAGCATGATATTTTAAGGAATAAGTCCGCCATGTCAAACTTTGAGCATGCGACAAATTTGCAATATATGTTTAAATTCCTAAAATATTGCGTTTTTTTGGTGTATTACAAATTACAGGGGAGTTTACAAATGAAAAAGGAAATCAAACAGCTTGGACAAGAACTAATTGATTTTATTGACAAATCTCCGACAGCTTTTCATGCTGCGCTCAACATTGCCGAAACTTTGGCCAAAAAAGGCTTCACTGAACTCGACGAAGCAAAACCGTGGAAACTTGAGAAAGGCAAAGGTTATTTCGTCAGAAGAAACAGCTCTTCTCTCATCGCTTTCAGGCTCGGCACCGACAAACCCGCCGGCACCGGCTTCAGAATCGCCGGCGCCCACACCGACAGCCCGCTTCTTAAATTAAAGGAAAATGCGGAAAATGTTTCGGCCGGATGTGTCAGAGTCACGACAGAAATCTACGGCGGACCGCTTGTCTACACATGGCTTGACAGAAATCTCGGAATTGCAGGCCGCGTCATGGTCAGAACCAAAAACGGCGAAGTCGAAAAGCTTGTCAATATCGACAGACCGGTCGCGATTGTTCCTTCCCTTGCAATTCACATGAACCGCGAGGCAAATAAAGGTTTCGAATTCAACCCGCAGAACCATCTTCAGGTCATTCTCACCGCTGACGGCGAGGCGAAAAATGTTCTGAAGACACTCGTCGCAAAGGAAATCGGCGAAAAACCCGAGAACATCGGCCAGACCGATTTGTTTGTCTACGACCTGCAGAAAGGCTGCTTCGGCGGAATCGACGACGAATTCATTTCAACCGGCAGACTCGACAACCTTCAGATGTGCCACTCGATTCTCACCGCTTTCCTTGCCGCAAAACCGGGCAAAAACACGACGGTAGCCGCTTTCTACGACAACGAGGAGATCGGCTCACGTACTCCGATGGGTGCCGATTCATCCTTCACTAGGACTATTCTTGAAAGGATCGTGGCACTCACTTCGGAAGGCCGTGACGACAGATTTGTCGCCTTTTCGAAGAGTTTCCTGATCAGTGCCGACGGCGCTCACACGCAGCATCCCAACTTCCCCGAAAAACACGATCCGGCTTATGCTCCGAAGATGAACAAAGGCCCGGTCATCAAATTCAGCTCGAGTTTCAGGTATGCTACGACTGCCGAAACAAGTTCGTATTTCGAGCAGCTCTGTGAAAAAGCGGGAGTTCCCTGCCAGAAAATCGCAAACCGCTCAGATGTTCCGTCAGGCAGCACGATCGGCCCGATGTCATCCGCCGCTCTCGGCATAAAAGCAGTCGATGTCGGCAATGCGATGTGGGCTATGCACTCGATACGGGAGACCGCCGGAACGGCCGATCATTACTACATGACAAAGGCAATTGAGTATTTCTTTGGAAAATAGGGCAAAATTTTTTGATATTTTACTTTTTTTTTGCTAATGTCTCTGCCGATGTTTTTTTGTTGCTTTAAATCCATTATTTTTTAAGAGGTTGTTATGAAATTGAAAAGTTTGATGCTTTTGGTTTTGATTCCGGTTGCAATGATGCTTGTTTCATGTAACCCGGAAGACGAGTATCTCGGGAAGCTTTATTCAAAAGACACGAGAAACTATGCTATTCAGGGTCTTAAGAGACTCAGCAAGGACGAAAACGGTAAAAATCTTATCGTCAACATGGATAAAACATGCTCGAAGCTCCTTAAGCTTGACCAGACTCCCGAAGCAGGTCTGGCTGTTCTTACCGCCGGTGAAATCGGCTGCAAACAGTCGGTAGACAGAATCAGCGAAATCGTTGACAAATGTCTCACCACGACAAACGTCCGTAACCTTAAAACACTTGAAAGCGCGGCTATGGCTTTCGGACTTCTCGAACAGCCCTCCTCTGTTCCGACGCTTGCGAAGTATTTCACACTTCAGACTCCGGAAGTTCTTGCACCCGGTATGCGCGAAAAAGCTGAATCTGTTGCAAAACGTGCTGCAATCGAAGCTTTGGCTAAGATGCCGAACGAAAGCAAGCACCTTGTTCCTGAAATCCTTAAAGTTTTCGATTCAAAAATCGAAGATTTCGGTACAAAATACACCACAGCCGGTCTTCTCGGCGAATGGCGTGATCCTTCGACAGTACGTCCTCTCGTAACCTCTCTTTTCTATGAAGAGCAGGGTTTCAGCCTTTTCCCGGAAGCAAGAAAATCGCTCATCAAACTCGGCAAAATGGCTGAGGACGAGCTCATCAAGGCTTACAACGGCGAAAACCCGAAAGTAAACGAGATCCAGAACGCAAACAAAGAGAGAGCTACAAAACAGTTCTGTCCGGAATACATCGGCAACGAAGAAGCCAAGAAGAAAGGCGAATGCCCGAAAGACGACGAATACATGGCAACTATCGCTTCGATCGAAACCACGACAAAACTTAAAACTTCGATCGTTCTTGCCGACATCCGTTCGAAACAGGCAGTCGACATGGTTATCAAAGAGCTCGAAACACAGCTTGCAACAGACAAGAAACAGCCTTTCCTTGCTGAACACCTTGCAGTTCAGCTTGCAAAATTCGGCGACTTCAGAGCTACCGACACACTTCTCAAAATGGTCAGCAAGAAATTCACAAAAGACGCAACCAACGACAAGAAATCCAAAGGCCAGCTTTCGAAAGAGGAAAAAGCTCAGGCTAAGCTTGCAGACAGAGGCCAGGAAATTTCGATCATGATGAAAGGCGCTGAAGCTCTTGCAATCCTCGGCGACCCGAAAGCTCTTCCGTACCTTGAAGAAGTCATCAAGCAGAAACCGGTTTCCGAATACAATGAAATGAACGAAAAGATCATTTTCTACGAAGCTACGGTCTGGGCTGCTGACGCTCTTACAAGAATGGTTTACGATCCCGAAATGGCTGACAGATTCATCGCTGTTGCAAAAGGCGTCATTGAAGAAGGCGAAAAATATGTTAAAAACGTTGAAACTAAAGCCACTGAAAAAGTTAAAAAGGAACTTCCGGTAGGACAGGAAATTTCGAAAGACGATATGGACAAGAAAGTCAAGACTGAAGCAAGACTTGACGTAAACTACGATTCGACCAACAAGACCGTTGAAATGTTCAAAAGATTCGTCGACAGAGCAAATGTTGCAAAAGAGTGCAAATCCAACAACACATGCTACGTTGCAAAACTCGGCGACAAAAATCCGGCAGTTGTAGAAAAAGCTGTTTATATGCTCGGTTACTCCGGCAAACTCGGCGAATACAAAGAGCAGCTTAAACCTGTTCTGAGACACGCTGAACCTTATGTCCGCGAAGCTATGTCAATTGCTCTTCTCAAAACGGAAGACAAAGGCTTTGCTCCGATTCTTGACGAAGTTCTCAAGGCTGAAGGCGACAAAGTCGAATACGCAGCAGCTATGAAGGAATTCAAGGCAATCTCCAGCTATCTCAGCTCTGTAAACTAATTTCCGATCCCCGTATCCGTTCATTCTAACATTTGAGGTTTTCAAATGAAGATAGCCATCGTCAATGTCAATAAGTCAAGAGTAGTCAAAAACACTGAATACCATGTTTTTACCGCGAAAACCTTTGTTGAAGCGAGATCGTGGAACGAAATAAGTGTCGAAATAGTCAATGTCTACATGACCGACGACATGTCGACTTCCGCCGGAATAATAGAAAATCAGCAGGCTGACATCGTCGTTTTCAGGGTGCTTTACTGGAATGCCGGTTACATCCTGAAACTGGCTAAATCGTGCCGCAATATGAAGTTCACAAAAGGGCTCTGGGGCTATGATACTTTTGCAAGTCCCGAAGAATATCTAAAAAAAGAGTTCGATTTCGACTTCATTATTCAGGATGAACCTGAACTTTCGCTTTACGAAATGGCGATGCTGAAACGGAACGGGGAAAGTATCGGAAAGGCTTCCGGTATAGTTTTTAAGGATAAAAAAAGCCATTCTTTCGTCTACGGAGACAGCCGTGTTCTTGCCGATCTGGACACCATTCCGTCGCCTTATCTCAACGGAATGATACCGGTCAATGAAACGACTTCGGTTTTTTGGGAAATATCGCGCGGATGTCTTTTCAAATGTGATTTCTGCGTTGATTTTTCGCACTCCGGCAATCTGCGTTACCACAGCTTCGGATACCTTGAAAAAGAACTGAAGTTTTTTGCCGAAAAAGGGGTTACCCAGCTGACTGTCGGCTGTCCGATCGCTAACTTGAGTCATCAGCATTTCAGCAGGATACTTGCGATGATAAACGAGTATCTGCCGAATGCGATTTTCGAAATTCCGGTCAGAGCGGACCTTCTTTCAAAAAGCGATATAGAAACTCTCGCCGACATGAATGTATTCCTCAATATCGGACTTCAGACTGCCAACCAGAAAGTGCATGAAAACCTTCTTACGTCACTTAATGTTGAAAAGGCTCTGGCGAACATCCGGTACATGGCGAACTTCCCCTCTCTAATGTTCGGGATCGATGTAATCGCAGGACTGCCGAGAATGTCTTACGAAGATCTTCTCAACGATCTTGAAGTTGTTTTCAATCTCTGGCCAATATCGATAAACCTCACGAGTCTTTCAGTCTTTCCGGGCACGAAAATCTATAACCGGATGCGCGAATTCGGCTACATCATCGAAAATTCATATCCATATACCGCATTGGAAAGCACGCAGGTCACAAAAAAGGATATGGAAAAAGCCGATGAACTTTCTGCAGGAATCGACTTGCTTTACAACAAAGGGCGTATGGTCTCAATCATCACAATGCTCGCAAAAGGGCTTGAAATGCCGTGCCACGAAATCATAATGCGCTGGAACAAATGGATCAGGAAACAGGCACCGGATATCGTTGCAGAGGATATAGATTCAATTGAATATTCGCGTCTTTTCGGCTATATTCACGAGTTTTTCTCATATATTTTCGACCGTTTCCAGAAGAAAAAACTCTGGCCTGTAGCATCCGATCTGCTTAAGCACAACCACTTCTACACGACTTCGCTCATGGTTGAAACTGAAGACAAGGTCACCTTGCCCTACCAGCTTGATACCATATGCGATTCTACGGTTTTCGGCATTAACGATTCGGCGTTTTTCGACAAATTTTCATACGATATCGAAGACCTGATCGACACCGGCTACATTGACCTCAAAAAGTACGCTTCCGAAGTCGACAAAGAGGAGCTTTACGGCGTTGTCTACCGCATTGACGGCGCAGTTTTCACAAAAGTTATCGCGAACGAAGAGTTTGCTGTTTTTGATTATATCCGTTCAAAAGGAACTGCGACATTTGCCGAACTGAAGAAAAAATTCAAGAAAGCCGATGTTCTCGACATTCTTTACACATGGTGCGAAGACGGAGTTCTCTTCGTCGTTTAAGGTCTTCTTTCCGTAAACACAGTATTGAAAAGATTCAGGATTTCTTCTTCCGAACTATCCGCAGGTTTTTCTGTATTTATGGTTTTTGTCGATTTTTTATCGGAATAATAAAGGAATTTTTTATCGAAACCTATCGATTTTTCCTTTCTTTCCGCTGCAAAAAGACTCTGTCCCCACCAGCCGGCAGGTTTTTCAATGCCCAGAATATGGGCGATTGTCGGGGCAATATCGGTCTGGTCTGACAGAGTCGAAAAATCGGCTTCGGGAAGAGCCCGCTTCGAGAGAAAAATAAGCGGTATTCTGGCCAGATTGTTTCTCGGATGCCCCGGAATCTTTGCCGTAACGTTATTGAGCGGACACGAATGATCAGCCGAAATGACAATAAGTGTCGAATCGTCAAAAAGCCCATCTTTATCGAGGTTTTCGATAAAACCGGCGATGTCGAAATCCATCCTGTCAATCGAAGTAAGCCAAAGTTTTGCCGCTTTATCCTTGATATTAGCGATCTCCGGTGCGGCCGGATAGTTCAAATGAAGGTATTTCATCTGCCCTGCCGGCGGATGCGTATCGGTTCCCAGAATTGAGACAAACAGTTTTTCATCACGATTTTTCTTAATATATTCAACAACTTGCTCATAAAGCTTTCTGTCTTCGAGACCCCAGCCGTAAATATATTTTTTGAGATTTTCATCGGCAAAAAAATCTTCGCGCCCGATAATTTCGGAAAATCCCATATTTTGAAAAACAAGGTTCTCATTGGCAAAAAATTTAGATGCGCTTCTTATAAAAACCGGCTTATACCCATGCTTTTTCAAAATTTTCGGAAGTGAATTTCTATGCCCTGTCGGTTCCTGAATATTGTAGTTCGGATGGGAATCAAACGTGACTGTAAGCCCCTGCAGCGTGGGTGAACCGCTCGTAGTCAGATTTGTGAAAGTATGCTCCGCAATGTCGCTGCGGCAGAAAAAGCTGCCGGCAAAACCGCCATTGATTTTTTTGTTGTAGCACGGAAGCGCTTCAAGCGAAAGAGATTCAGTAAAAATGTAGATAACTCTTGAATAACCCGTGAAATCCGACTTGTCTTCATCGTTTTTTCCGAGGTTCAGTTCAAGATTTCTGATTGTTTTACTGTATGGCGAGAAATCGTTCGTCACCGTGAAATTGTCCGAAAAAAGGCGGTAGTCTCCGACAAATTTCTCAGTTACAGGAGAAAGTACTTTAAATGTGTCTCCCAAAGCCGGGAAAATCACATCTGTCAGAAAATCGATCCACTGATTCTGCGTTACATAGTATATCTGCGCGTTTCTGAAACCGGTAATGACCCTGTCGAAGCGTTCATCTTCATCGAACATCGATGACGCTGAAATATTCAGCAGATTCAATATAATACAAACAGCAAGCCAAAAAAATGACTTTTTGAAAAGATCTTCTTTCGGAATCTTTCTTATGCAGAAAAAAGAGACTGCGAAAACAGCCGCAAGAAAGGAAAAAATCGCGACAAACCCGTACCATGGAACGAAAGAAGTGACGCTGTAAGGTGTTATCAGAGCGAAGTGGCTGCGTTCGACAAGCGTGTTTCCGAAGTAATAAAGCAGAATATCGGCAATCGCAAGCGTTGTATTTGCCGTGACATAAAGTGCCGGAACAAAGGCAATTCTGAACACAGCCTTTAAAATCAGCATAAAAAAGAGGAAAAACGCCGCATCGAACAGAAGTTTCAGAACAAAGTGAAAGCAGATATCAGGGTCAGTTGCCGAGAAACCGTTTTTCTGTGATGCGATAACGAGAAAAATGATGTTCAGCACCGTGAAAAACACGACTGAAAGTATCTGGAAAAGGTCAAAACGCGGAAGAAATTTCTTAAAAAATCCAGAAATTTTAGTTTTATCGGCCATTTTCTGTTCCTCAAGCCAAAAAACAGCCATTTATAATAAATCGGAGAAAAACTGCAAACATATCCTAAGATACGGTTCATCTGCAAGGAACGAGGAAGCAGCGGTCTGCTACTGCAAAATTATCGTTTTGTATTTTCCTCCGAAACAACTTGAGACGCTGCCAAGTTTGCCGGTACATTTTCTGCACTCGCTGTTGTCATATCCCTCTCCTGCTTCATCGTAAAAAACGATCTCCGTTTCAGAGCGTTCGCACTGCACGCTTGAATCAGGCTGAATCGTAAATGTTTTCCCGCACTTGTAAGCGATTTTCAAATTTGTATCATTAGCAAAATTGTGCGTTTCGACAGCACATGCATGAGCAATTTCTTCACAGTAATTAAAAGAATCACAATCAAAACTGTGATAGTGTTTTCCCTCTCTGAAAAAGACAAAATCACCTTTTACCGTAAAGCTGTTCTGTGAAATTTTTACTGCTGAAACAGATGTCTCCAAAGCATTTTTCCCTTCGCAGGCAGAAGGCATAGATGCGTTCAAAGAAAGCGTGTAATCATCCGCGGCGACGCATGACGGCTTGTCGAAAGAGACGTTGAGAGCTTTGTTCCTGAAGTTTACAGAGGCACTGTCCGGTTTTTCATCGGAAGAAAGAAGGCAGTACAGAAAAGCGTCCGCAGAAGACTGCGTAAACCTTTTGACATAGTGGGTTTCGTCAGAAAAAGTTATATCCGCCTTCATGTTCCTGAACTGCCCGGCAGTTTCTACAGACAACGGTGCCGAGAATATGTTGTTCAAAGAAGATAGCGGGAGCTGATAACTTCTGCTTACAACAAGTTTTTCGCTGTTATCCTGAAGAACGCCGCCCAGATATCTGCCGTAAAGGGAAAGCTCTATCTTTGAAATCTCCGCCATATTTCCGGAATCGGCCTGAATTCTGACTTTGAATATATCTCCAGGATAAAGGAACTGCCCCTTCTGCGGTTCCAAAGAAAAATTCAGATCGGACATATCGAAAAATTTAAATTCAGCGACATCTGTTCTTTGCGTTGAAGCAGATCTGCTTTCTACGGAAACCGTATAATAACCGCTTCCGGAAAGCATTGACGGGAGAATATCACTGTTATTAGAGCAGCTCGAGGAAAAAATAGTGTTACCGTTTTTTGTTATTGTACACTTGTAATCGACACCGTTTTTTGTATTCCACCAGAGATTCGTTCTGCCGTTGCTCGTAAAAAAATCCTGCGTCAGATTTATTTTCAGAGGCTCTACAGGAGTGAAATCCATAGGTATAGTCAGAGAATGCTCCGAACGGTTACCGACTTCATCGTAAGCTATAATCTTAAGATTGTTGATACCGTTGACACTGCCTTCAAGATCACAGTAGAATTTATTGCAGTTTCCAATGAATTCTTCGTCTGTATTCGGCACATACCTACAGCTTTTTATCCAGCCGGCTTCCGAAGACTGGATAAAAATATGCATATTTTCAGGAGCCGAGAAATTATCACTGTATGAAAACAGAATCTGAGGCTTCCTGCCCCCGACAAATACATATCCTCCGCTGCTGCAGTTCGGAACACTCATGCAGCGATTGATAAAAAAAGAGGATTCACTCTCTATGCATTCCGTAAAAACAGAGTTTTCCGTATCGTAAGAAATAAAAACAGGCGGCTGATTATCTATAAAAACAGAACCCAGCGGATTGCTGAAATCTTTATTCGTGCAGTTGCCGACCTCATCGCAGACAGAGACAAACCCTTTACATTCCGTGAGAATGTTCTCTGCTGCCGGTGAAAGCAGATTGAAAAAATCAAGACTTTCGCCCGCAGCGGCATAACCTCCCGTTTTATCCTGGGAAAAAGAGCCGTCAGAAAGACCGCATGAAACCTTGAGAGCCCATCTGAAGACATCTTTATCCGGTTCAATCAGAGAGGCGGTAAAATAATTTTTATTCATGACACTGCCTTCGAAAAGCAGTCTCCCGTCAGATTCCAGCCTGACAAGAGGAACTTCAGGAGGAGTCGTATCGACCTTGAACGAACCGTAGATCGTCGAGTTATTTCCGGCATGATCAACCGCCGTCAGAGTAACCTTGTAAAGTCCGTCCGCCGCACTGCCCTCAAGTCCGGCATCAAGCAGAGCTTCCGCGAATGTTTCAGCCGTAACCGAACATTCGCCGGCATAACAGCTTTCAGACTCCGCTTCAAAAACTATTCTTTCTTCTTCCTCCCACTTGGAAACAGTAAAGCTTATCCTTTCGATCAAACTGTCAGAAACACTCCACGAAATTCCGACATCTTCCAGTCTGACCGTTCCTTCAGGGTAATCAATATCCAAAACCGGTTTTTTGTTGTCCAGAAATACAAAAACCTCCGTCTCCGCGGCATTGTAGGCGATATCCTGAGCCGAAACCGAAAACCCGATCTGCTTTTCCATGGGAACGGCGCCGTCGTCTGAATATTCCGCAAGCATGACAAATTCACTGCTTTCGCCGGAAAATCCGCTGTTTCCGATACCCTGAGGCTCGATTCTTTTTACCCTGAAAACAAAATCGGGATCTTTGCTTTTCAAAGCCACGGATTTGAGATCGACAAAACTTCCATCCTGCGGGATCACCCTGAATTTAAGAAGAAAAGCCTTCGCAAAATGAGGTATTGTGCTGTGCAGAAAATCATACGGCACAAATCCGCCTTTAGCGTAACTACCCAAATCCCCCGTAACACCGGCATTTTCTTCATCTTCAGTTTCAAAAAGATCGTAAAAACCCGTAATCTCTATTCCCGGCCCCTGCGAATCGACCGGAACAGGCGTGCTTTCGGCAGGAAAAAGAAACTGATCGGAATTTGAAGCGATATTTCCTATGATACTTCCGAGCTGCGTAAAAACTGTTTTATTGAAAGAACTTGTAAGAAACCTCTTTATTGAAAGGGCGTAATAGTATCTGAAAAAATTGGGATCTATCGCCGTTTTTTTATCGTCTTCACCGAAAAAGAGCTGCGTCCCGCCGTTTTTCCCGTTAAAAACCGAATCTTCACTGTAATCTTCATTCAAGAGGTGCAAAATATTGGAAACATCATAAATTCCGTGTTCCGAGCCGATATTCGTCTCCATAAAGTATGCGAGATACTCTAGTCCGGCGAGAAGAACATAATATTTGCTCATGCTGTCTGCGGCGTTTGTGTTCGAAGGTTCTTCATGCCAGTCAAAAGACTGGCTCAAATGCTGCGACAGGTGCTTTGAAACAAGGTTGTACAGTTCTTCATCGGAAACATTTTCAGAATTTTTCCGGCCCGCAAAAATATATGAACCGACAGTCGTAAGCGGAGTAACAACCACATCTTCATCCGTTTCCGGAATAAATACCGCCGACAAAGTGCCGTTGAAGCGCCTTGATCCTGCATTCTCCGAAACTACCGGCTCGTAAACGCCGCCGGAAACACTGACAATGCACACATGCCCGAGTTTCACTTTTATTTCGTCTCCGTATGACGAAAATCCGTCGTTTGTTCCGCTTTCCCGGCTGTTTCCGCATGAAACAGAAACACTTTCAAAGCCCTCCAGAGGAGCCGTAACGAAAGGCTTGACCTTAACTGAAACAGTATTTCTCGTATAGAACGGGAATGAGACTTTATATTTTTTTGCGTTGACTGCTGCTGCACATTCGAGGACATTTTTTCCGTCGGGGAGTTTCTCTGTATCAATGACAGCTTTATACTGATAGTTCGCATTGCTCTGATTTTCCATCGTATAGCCTTCCACAGAGCATGAGATATCTTCCACCGCATATCTTTTGTGAACCGCTTCAACTTTTATATCGATGCTGTTACGGGCGGGATCGCTTTCAGCGGCTGTCGGATCCAGGGTTCCGTGCCTGTAAAAATATGCGTTGACCACGGGAGCTTCGTTATTTATGCGTACCGTTTTTTCCGCGCTCTCCACGATTACGCCGTTGCTTGCTTCACAGCGTATAACCGATTCTTTCTCCGCTTCAATATTTTCAGTTGTGAAGCTCCCGTGAAAAGAAGCTGCTTCTTCATCTTTATCCGCCAGTTTTTCTCCGTCTGCGGAACAGTTGAGCGAAACTATCATATTTTTCGGTTCAGCGTCTGCCTCAACAACAACAGCACCGCTGAAATATTCTGTTTCGGCCCCTTTGTTTCCTTCCGGATAGACTTCGATATCTATAGAAATTCCGCTTTTTTCAGCTTCCACGCCTCCTAAAAATTCTGCTTCGGAAGTTCTTATTTTTTCACTCCACTCTCTAAGTTCTGAAGCAGAAAACTTGTCGCTCACCTCACTTAAAAAATCGGCAGAAAGCCCTTTCATAAAGGCCGCGCCCACCGCAGCGCTTCCGAATTTTGCATAAGTTGA
>Ga0265301_10002176_pt1 | contig 23371 bp, 17 predicted proteins | sample AusTroGonzalo_MG_2_FD_193488 | JGI IMG/M metagenome (GOLD analysis project Ga0265301, IMG submission 193488) | Bovine rumen microbial communities from tropical cattle in Woodstock, Queensland, Australia - Gonzalo_04 | ecosystem: Host-associated > Mammals > Digestive system > Stomach > Rumen ... | reverse complement strand
TCACCGATTGTGCAAACTCGCTATGATCCACCATGATCATGTTCAGCCCTGTGGCGTCATCGAGTACTGCCGGCGCAGCTATGCCGGCCTGCTTCAGTGCATACAGCGGCTCGCAAACCACCTTGCCTGCCACACGCGCCTTGGCGTTGATACCCAGCCGTTGCAGCAGCGACGAATAAGCGATAGCGGACATCACGGCGTCGCAGTCGGGACTCTTGTGCCCCACTACCAGCACGCTGTCGCCGTAGTTCATGCTCGTCAGCACCTCGCGCAGCGCTGTCGGCTGTTCCGGTTCGTTGGTCTGCTTGCAGCCGGCTGCGAACAGCAGCATGGCGCACGAGACGATGGCCAAAAATTTAGTTCTCATTTCAGTCAAATATTACCAATATATACCAATATTACGATGATCAAGATTCAGTCAAAAAAGTCCAAAAAAGATTCAAAAAAGAAATAATTTGGGGAACATTTGGGGTCTTTTTTGACTTAACTATTCTTTCACCGTGATCACCAGCGAGAGGTCGCAGTTGCGGAGGATCTCGATCATCTTGTCCTCATCAAAGGCGATGCACCCGCCGGTGTAGCCCTTGGTGCCCTTCACGTGCACGAAGATCGCACTGCCCTTCGGATAGACGCACTCCTTGTTGAAATCCGTCTCTATGCCGTAGTTGTACTGCGGCTGGTAGGAGTACATCTCCTCGCCCTTGCACGGATGGTGCACCACGGCGGTGTCGATGATCGTGTTGTAGTACTCGCAGTCCTCGTCGCAGGCAAACGTTGAGGGCGTGATATCTTTATACGGCATCTTCGTGCCCGGGTTCGGCTTGATACCGAACGCCGACAACGGCCGCAGCGTGCCCGTAGGCGTCTTGGCGTCACCTTCACCGGTCTTGTCTATACCGTTCTTGCCGACAAACACATCGGTCACAAACAGCACCTTGCCGTCAACTGTCAGACGAGCCTTGGCTGAGCTGCCTTGCACGTCATACACCTCCAGCAGCTGACCTTTTGCAGCGTTCTTGTCCTTACAGGAGTTTAGTACACATACTACACTCGCGCCGCACACAATCATCATCGCGGCAATAATTATCTTCTTCATAACAATTTAACGATTTAACAATTTAACAGTTTAACAGCTCAACACCTACTAATCAATCGGATTAGGGTCGGGAATATTCGTAAAGTGGCTGTAGTACTCTCTCGACAGCTGCTTGTACTTGGCTATCGTCGCCTCGCTCGACGTATCCGCACGGATGATCTCGTAATAGACATGCGAGAGCCCGGGCTCGACGCCGGTGATGTCGTGTATATATTGGTAATACTCGTCTCCTATCGTTTCGCGCACTATCTCGGGTACGTCTGCCGCATAGATCATGGGGTAGGTCTTCACCTGTATCTCGGTGTAGAACGTGTCGGTGTGCTCCGTAAAACGGAGATTGACGATGTTGCCCCAATAGCCGTAGTCGGAGGTCTGGTATTTATGCCGTCCGAAAATCGAGTCCGCGGTAGCCAGATAAACCAGAGAATCGACAACGAGAGAGACGTCAGCGCTGTCCCAGGTAGCTACGAGCATGGTGCGCGCCATGTCTTTCAGATCCAGAGGCATGCATCCGTCCGTTTGGCATTTGCGTTCCGCCGACTCGCGGCTCTTGTAGTTGATCGGCGTCACCGTGCCGTCGAACTTGGCGGCGGTTATCTCCGCTACGGTCTGTGTGGTAGGTCCGAAGCGTTGCGCCAACTCCATGGCACGATCCATCTGCCTGTCAAACTCGCTTTTCTGAGGAGCGTTGTTATTACAGGCTACCAGCGCCCATACGAGCAGTAGAGGGATGACGATTTGGATACGCATACAATGCTGATTGCTGATTGTTATTTAATCTTCTTCCACGTGAAGGTGGTGTTGAATCCCTTCCTACAAGCCGATGATGTCCTTGGAGTAATCTACATTGACCTTGATGTATTTGTGCAAAGCATTGATCTCCGCGGTTCTTCCGCTAGTAGTTTAACATCATCAATTCCATAGTAAGCAATAGACTCCTTTTCAAAAAACTTTGCAAAGATAATACTTTTTTTTCATATATGCAAATATTTGATCGAAAAATCCTATTTTTTATTCATTTTCCTCTTTTTAACATAAAAAAGTCTCAGCAGAACGGTTACAAGCCATCAAAAGAAACATGGCGAGGAAGAAAAAAAGTTTTTTCATATATCAATAACGTTTGAGTACTTGCGTCATACAATGGGCAGCTCCGTAACCGTCAATAAGGCTCTCGAGGGGCACCCACTCCACGGTCACACCGGCGTCAGCCAAACGCTGCTGATAGGCTTTGCTCTGCCCTGCTACCGCCATGATATGCCGGGGCGCAATCGTGAGGAAATTATTGGCATAGTGCATCTCGTCCTCATAATCAATAGGGATGATCTCAAACCCTCGTCCGCGCATGTACTCAACGAACGGCAGGTCTTTCTGCAGCAAGCTGTAAGGCTTTGTGCCAGGTTCGCGCACATAGATGTCACAGGTGTTGAACTCAGGATCCCCCGGCTTTGCCTCCAGACGGCTGCGCACCATCGTACACAGGTCGCGGTCGATGATGTTAAAATGCGTATCCAGGTGCATCTGCATCTGCCAACGCTTGTGGTCGCGCACCACGACAATCGTATCGTGACCGAACGCATCCGCTTCCATAATCTGACGTATCCCCTCGTCGTTCGTGCGCATGCCGCACCCGATCAACGCGATTGTTCCTGCAGGGATATAATCGCCTCCTTCGAGCCGACCGTCGCCTTCTATACGCAGGATGGGCGGGGTGCCCAGATGGTGGTAACATACTTCGATGATATCTGTCTCTACGGCGCGCTGCGAGGAGTTCATACGGCAGATGATATGTCCGCGTGGCGTGGTGATACTCTGGTCACGCGTGAAATAGAGGTTCATCATCGGGTTATGGACATACTCGGCTTCCACACCGGTGTTATTGTCCGTCTGGTGCAGCTTAACCGTAGGACGTAGCAATATACAACGCAACAGGTCAGAACGGCTCATCTTCCCGAGTATCTGTTGTTTGTAAGCCTCTGACTCATCAAGGTCTGTGTCGGAATTATCGCTGATGTCGTACCGCAGTCCTTCAGCTGCCAACATGCGCAAGGTATCTATACCCGTTTCATACAGCACGTCGGTCACAAAATGCACACGTATACCATTTTTCTCCAGCATCTTGGCATAGTTACGATGTTCCCGAGCGGCCTCGTCCACATCGAAATAGTCCTCGAACAGGCCTGCCGCCGGATGTGCCACACCGTCAAACAACTCTTCCCACGGCGTGTGCATCAATATCTCTCCTGCTTTATCCCACTCTGCCTGAGGATAGTCCATACGGGCTTGTTGTCTACTGCACGCGACAAACGATAATGCCGCTAGTGCAAGAATGATTAGTTTTTTCATATAATTCTCTTTGTTTGCGTCGTTTTCGGCGCAAAGATACGAAAAATTTTTGACATTTGCAAGAAAATACACAAAAAAAGCGACCGAAGTCGCTCTTTTTGTCAAATCTTCTATTCGTGGCTTAGTACCGAACGGATGAAGTTGCCGAACTGGCAGATACGTTTCTTGCCTAATACGGGATCAGGCTTTCCTTCCATTTGCGCGGCATGCCGCTCAACCATCTCCTGATGTCGGGGATGAGTCGCGTCATGTTCTATCCGCGACGCCTCCTGACATACGGCTGTCCAACGGGCATGTTGCACTTCTTCGGCTTCTGTCCGCGGCGAACGCTTGTAATCCCGTTTGTCGCGGGCAAAAGCCTCCTTCGGACCACATCCGAAGATCTTCCCGTTGGGGTACTTAAACTGTTTCTTTCGCATCACAATGCGATCTTTCTTGTTGAACTTGCCGGTCAAATCATCAATGCCCGGCGCTGTTGTGAATTGTGCCATTTTCTTTTCCTTTCTTTTTTAATTGTTGTTTTTAATTGTCTTTTGTTATTACCGGGCTTTAGAGCAAGTGAGCGTTAGTTGTTCGTTCGTTGTTCCTTGGTTGTTCGTTCGTCGTTAACCTTACTATTGCTTACTCATACTCCAACCGATAGTATGTTCATTCAGGCGGATTGTATCCGACAATAAAATCTGACATGACGGTTTGACGGTTTCTATTGCCCAAATTCACCCGTTTCGCTCATTCAACTTGCTGTTTTCATGCATTTTACACCGAAACCGTCAAAACCGTCAAACCGTCATCCTACTTTTCTGTATCTGCCGTGCTCCAGTTTGATGACTTGTCCGTGTTCCAGCCATTTATCGTTCCATCTTTCTGCTGTTCTTTCAGAGATTCCTTGAGCCTTTGCTTCTTTTATGAGTTCTTTCCGTTCGAAAGTTCCTTTCAACTGCTCAAATAGCACTTTCCTCTGATCTAACGGCTTAATCTCCGGCACAACATCTTGTTTGTCCCCGTCTATCATCCTGTACGCCGCAGCCATATGTAGCAGCATCTTGTTCCCTATCATCTCCGCTGTTTCATAATCCTCATCATTACAATAGATTCTTTCGTCTGTTGTGCCGTCTGGGAGACGGCTATCTTCTTTGTCATGTGCTCGAGACGTTAGGCTCGAGTCTCTCCTCAGCGCCGTCAGTATCATCGCCATCCGCTCTATCTGCACAGCCATTCGCACTACCGCCGAGTGGAAGTTCTCGCCGAGCAGCCCGATCAACGTGCCGTACTCGGTCTCCAGATGATTGCCCAAACGCTCTTTCTGGGCATCGGTCAGGCTCCATTCGCGCTCTTCGCCGTTGAGCAGCGTCTCGTAGGTGCTGAGCAGCGCTCTGCCTACTTGCAGCGGAATAGCACTCTGCGCGCCTTTGGATGATACGTAGCGTTTATCGAAACCGTTGGTTGATGGAATGACGCCAGTCAGCAATCGCGAGAAGTATCCGTTCTCCACACTCGGTACCAACGCTCTGTACTGCCCGAACGTTCCGGTCAGCAACATACTCAGCCGCGGGTTCTTGATCTCCGACGCACCTTTGACACGGTTCCGGCTTATCGGTTCATGCTCCGCGGCTTTGCGTAGCGCTGTGTTGTAGTTCGCCGCACCAGCCTTCCAGATGTCGGTGATCACACTTCCTTCACTCTCGTGCATGTAGCCGCAACCGTTCTGCTCTTCCAGTGCTTTGTAGAACGCTGCCAACGTGCTATCGCCGGCAATGAGCATGGGATACTGCTCGTCGATGACACGCACCATCTCCAGCGCCTGGTTGGCGATGCCTTTGCCGCTTGCTGCGGCTGCGAGGATGAAACATTGCAGGTTGGCGTAATACTTCTTGCCCGTCATACCGTAGCGGAAGTACAGATTAGGTACGCACGCGCTCGCAGCCGCAAGCGTGGCCATCAGAATAATGTCCTGTTCCTCTGGCGTTGATGCCAGCGAAATCATCTGTTGCAGACTCTCAGGCAGTTGTTGCATGTCGAGATGTTCGACGATACGCAGGTCTTCCTGCTCCTCTGATACTGAATTAATTTTTTCAATCATTTTGTTAAAGTTTTATAAGGTTAATATATGGGGTCCCCGAAAGCTATCGCAGATAGGTTTTGGGGAAAGCGGAGGTAATGGTGCGTTTTATGTCGCCGAGCGACATCTGTGAGCGCCATTTACCGAACGCGACTGCAAAGATACAACAAAAAACGTCCTTTTGAAAGGACGCTTACAAAAAAGGACGTCACGTGACGTCACTTTTTAGGTTTGCTCTTCATTCGCTTGCCGAGGGCGTTAGGATCTACATACCAATCAAATAGGAGCGATAATTGGTCGCAGAATTGTGTCATTTTATGCGATTTGTAAAATTTTTCGAAATTTTTGTCATATTTGCATCGCTCAATGATATATTCGCGCACTTTCACGTAATTGCGTTCGGGAGGGACAGGGAGTATATTATCCAATTCGAGTTCTTGCCTGACATCTCTCTTCTTGGGAACGATGGCAGGAGCGAGTTGCTGTTTGACGAAGGCAATCCATTGATCCATCCACGTGGTGAAGAGTCTTCGTTGCTTGGGTTCGAGTTCTTGGAGTTGGGGCTGGAGGAAGTCGTAGTCGGTTTCCTCACTAAGCGTCATTTCTTTGTTTTCCGCCAAGATGACATTGGCATCGGGATAGAGAGCTGCATCTCTTTGTGCGGTGTCCATGATCCATTTCCAGTACAGTTGCATGATATCCGCTGCCTGTTCGCCGAGGAAGAGGAAGAACGGGGCTTCCTGTACGCCGTTGGTTATATCTTCCGCAAGGGCGTGAACGAGTGCGGGATCCGTCCAAGCCATAGTGAGGAACCGTTGGCGTAGCGGTTCAGCTTGTGCGGCATTAAGGAGCCATTGGGCAAAAGGCATCGTCCACGGCACGAGGTCATAGATATGTTCACCGTATTGCTCGACAGATATGCGGTGCATGTAGGTTTGAACGACATCCATAGCGATGCTCAGTTGGCGGATGTTCGGGCAGAGCGTCTCGATGGTGACCTGCTCCTGAGAGTAGAGCTCCATGTAAGCTAGATCGAGTTGCTCCAGTTCTGCCGCTATATACCCCCAATCGTCACCAATCACCTCCTGTTCGTAGCGGTTAAAGAACGGCGCGTAGTGCAGACTCTCGTCCAGAACGATCTCGCGGGACTGTTGTTCATCGGTATTGATGAGCCGCACGCAAAGAATCGCAGCACCAAGGATTCCGCCAATCACGATTGGCTCTTCCGTCGGTTCCGCAAATGTATAGATGAGCTTGTGCCCCTCGTAACGCAGGTGGTCATCAAAGATATAATCTTCAAGCATATTTCGTATATATTATTGCCATTTATAGTAATGCCCACGGCAAAAACCGACCGGTGCGTCGGCAATAGGCTTCGTACTCCTCGCCGAAGTCTCGACGAAGACGCTTCTCTTCGGTCAATACTTGCACGAGCATAATCACGACGAAGATGCCCCACACCAGCAAGGCTTGCCACGTCCACAGCCACACGATGTAACCAAACAGGTAGATAAATGTGCCGGTTAGCATCGGATTGCGGTTGAGGCGATACGGACCATCGATCATCAGATGTTGCGTGCGCGAACCTATCTCGTGGTCGAACGCATCCATGGGATTGCCTTTGCCGCGATGCTTCATATACACGATAGTCCACACACTAAGCGCCAAACCGCCAAGTATCAGCGCACCCGTAACCGATGCTCGTAACGCCCCGATGTGCACTAGCGCCGGCATACCCGACGCTAACCACATGATCGTTGGCAGTAGCACAACGAATAGCACTCCGCCGAGCACGTAGCCGGCTATGTCACGAAACTTTTTCATGTGTTATTGTAACAAAGTTTTTAGCAACTCAACCGACAATTCCGATTGTCCTTCGATGACCGGTGCCACATTCAGCATATGCCGCTGGTCGGTTACGTCCCAATGGAAGCCGTTCGGCACTTGCTTGGTTTCTCCTTGCAGCACATATACATACCCAAAGGTCTTGCCGTCTTTGAGCAACCGGTCAATACACAGCACGCGGCAGTTACGTTTATTAATCACCACATTACGCCAGATATATTGCTGAGGCTGTGCAGAGTGCGTCGAACCGAAAGTCGTTCGCCAAATCATCAGCGTGCCCTCGTTATCTACCTCGTAGTCGGGTAGCAGATCCACATACTTGTCGCATTTGAACGCATATACTTCCGGCTTAACCTGTTTGAACTCACTCACGGCAAACGGTATATCTTTGCGCACGCTTTGCTCATATTGTGCCTCTGTCAATGGCTTCTGTACCCCGCACGCCACGAAACACATTGCCACCAATGCAAGGATGATTAGTTTTTTCATATCGCTCTGTTTGCGTCGTTTACGGCGCAAAGGTACGAAAAAAAAATGACATATGCAAATAAATGAAAGAAAAAATAAAAAAGGTGGCGGGCATTTTCGCGAAGCGAGAGATAAATAAAACAAAAACACAAAAAAACCTCCATGTGGTTTGGAGCGGTGTCAACTAGACACCCGTAATACAAAGAAGAAACGGCAAAGCCGTGTCCGAATACAATTCTTAGCCGCAATGGCACGATTATTTCGGACGAAATAGACGAAGAAAGAGTAAGCGCCACGCTGTCGGGCGTGACGCTTGCCTGATATTATGAAGATATGTAATTACTTAACCTCTGCGCCTTGTAACGTGTAGGTATTGGTCTCTGTCTCTATCAATACTTGTCCGTCGCGAGCAATCTTGCGTGCAGAACGCTTCGCAGATGAAGGAGAAACGATATCTGTGCCAGCTTCGCCGTTGCCAGGGAGAGAATATATCTCCAAATCGGTCGTATCGTCCATATGGCTTCTACCTATATAAAACTTATACTTTCCGTCGTGCAAGAGAATATATCCACAGTTAATGTATCTACCTCCACCAAAATCTTGTATGAGTGTTCCGCTCACATCGTATAGATAGAGGTGCTCATAATCATCGGTGTTTTTCAATGATTCAGTTGCAGTCCAGACAAGATAACAAATTCTACTATCAGTAGTGAAGTATCCTTTAGCTATATACCAGCGTTCACCATTTGATGGCACGTCAGGTAGAACTATTGTTGAATATGTTTGTAGGTCTAGTATAGATTCCTCTCCCGTGTTTCTATCCCTAAGAAGCAGGAGATCTCCAAGAATATTAAAAGACGAACTTTCATGACCATCAAGATTTGGAAAAGTTATATTACGTTGATCCAATGGGAATGAGGTTGTGTGTTCTAACGTAATCTGGGCGTTAGCAAATGTGGCTGCAAACAAGGCCACGAGAATACATGTAAACTTTTTCATAACTCTTTGATTTTAATGTTAATATTATGATTATTTGTGTATACAAAAAGGCGCAGACTTCTTGTTGATTGTCAGGCTACCACACCTCCTAATATACAAGTCATCCACGCCAAAGGCGTTTCACAACTTATTCTTATTAGGATTTGTTTATTGTGGTAGTTGACAATCCAGAATAAATAGCGAATTTGCTATACTTAATATGTTTTCGCGCGTCGCTACGCGCAAGTGCTCCGAATTTAACATCGCGGAGCAGGGGACGATGTTATTTTATGTTTAACGCCATCGGCAACATGCAGAGGAATGGGATGCACCTTGCGTAGTCGATGGAATTGTAGTTGTCACGGAAGTGCAAGTTCTCGTAGTACGATTTCTTGCGCTTGAAGTAGAGTTTTTCGGATTGGATTGCCCAAGCTACTTGACCGAGTTTCTGAGCCAAGAACCATTTTCCCAACAAGCGAGAGGTGCGACCGTTACCGTCCGCAAAGGGATGGATACTTACACAAACAAGGTGAATCATGCTCGCATAATAGAAAATCTCATCGTACGACAAATCCGCTTTAACAAGCACATCAATGTCATGCATGAGTTTGGTCATTTCCTCTGCAACAATACTCGGCTCTGCGCCGGTATAGACTTTCACGCCACCACCAAACACACCAACAGGCATATCACGGAATGCGCCTTTGTACTTGTCTGTAATACCGGAACTGTTGGAAAGGATCTTGTGGGCAGCAAAGAAATTGTCCGTGCTGATGGCATTCTTTGCCGCGAACTCGTATGCTGCAATCATGTCATCGATCTCCTGCACATCGCGGCTGATGATCTTCGCCTCTTTGAGTTTCAAGTAGTCGTCTTCGGTCATGGACGAGCCCTCAATAAGGCTGGAGTTACATGACGAACTGAGCAAGTAGAATTTGAAGTTCTGGGGCGTGAGCGGATGAGCCGCGAGTTTCTTGACGCGCTTCTCAATCGTTATCGGCTGCTGTGCTTGGTAGTCAGCAAAAAACTCGCTATGTATGATCTGTAACGGCTCCATTTCCTTGTGCCTTTGCAACTTTCGGCTGCAAAGTTACAAAAAATATTTGACATTTGCAAGTTTTCGGACAAGAATTTGTAGAAGTAGTGAATTTTGCGAAGAAAACGTCTCGTTAACGTAACAAGCAAGCATACAAGCCTGCGTCGGTTATATCCAGACGCACCGGCACGACGCCCAGTTCGCGAAGCGGCTGCATCAGTTCTACACGGCGTGCAGCGCCATACACCTTGTGACCTTGTTTGGCCAATAATACGGCGGCATCGTAGCCTATGCCGCTACTGGCGCCTGTAATCAAAACAATTCGTTGGTTCATAGTTTGCTTCATTTAAAATCAGATATGTACCGGCTTGCAGCTATACCTGCCAGACGACCGTTCACTACGATGTCAGCCACGCCATTACCGCCGAGGCGGTTGGCGCCATGCAGTCCGCCCGTGACTTCTCCGGCAGCATACAGGCCGGGGATAGGTGTGCCGTCCGCACGCAAGACCTGCGTATCGGTATTGACACTCAGTCCGCCCATGGTGTGGTGGATAGCCGGAGCGACATGCACTGCATAGTAGGGGGGCGTACTGAGTGCAACAGGCATCTCGGTGGCACTGCGTCCGAAGTCCTCGTCCAAGCCTGCCGTCTGCCAGCCGTTGTAGTGCTGAACAGTAGCCGTGAGCGTCTCCGCCGGGATATTCAGCCGGCCGGCCAAGTCCTCGATGGTTGTTCCCTCTAAAAGCAGATGCTGGTTGGCGTAGGTCTCGATAGATGCCAGCGACTGCCGGACAGCATGGTCAAAAATCAGGTACGCCTTGCTGCCCTGCTGACTGATGATAGCGGCAGAAACGACATCGCGGGTAGCCATCTCATTGCAGAACCGTTGCCCGCCGTGGTTCACGAGGATAGCCCCGTTGCCCCTCACCGCCTCGGTGATGAGGATATGATTGGTAGCTTCGGCTGTAGGATGAATCTGAATATTGGCCATCTGAATGGTGGCACCGCCTATGTTCGTCACCCAGCCTACCGCGTCACCTGTGGCACCCGGGTGGTTAAGCGTAGCAAAACCAGCCAACGAGGGTTGGAGAGTGCTAACCATCTGCAGGTTGGCCCCGAATCCTCCTGTAGCGATAATGACAGCCTTGGCGCGAAGCTGATACGAACTGCCGTCGGCATTCTGCACCTGCACACCGGTGACCTGATTGCCGGAGGTGAGCAGCCCCGTAACTTTGTTCGAGGTACGTATCTCTATCTGGTTGTCATCTATCGCCAGCTTCAGTATCTTCATCAGGTGCGGACCTATAGCGGCCCCTCCTCTGGGGCGATGGGTGCGCCTGACGCTGCTGCCTCCCATCAGGCCTACGTCGCTCAGGTCTGCGCCCAGACCTATCAGCCATGAGATAGTTGCCGGCGCATGCTCCACGAAGTTACGAACGAGTGAAGGAATGTTCTCCTGCTTGCCGCCCTTCATGATATCGTCATAGAAGATATCTTTGCTATCTTCAATCCTGAGTGCCTGCTGCACTTCCGTTTCTGCGGCGTTGATGCCGCCTGTAGAATAGTTGGTGTTGCCACCTACGATGCCTTGCTTCTCCAGCACGATGATTTGCAGCGTTCCGTCGGCTTCGGCAGCAGCAATGGCGGCTGACAGGCCTGCTCCGCCGGCACCCACCACAACGATGTCGCACGAACCGTCTTTGTACGTCTTTTTCTCCTGCTCTTTGCCCATAGCGGCAGCCAAGGCCATATTGATGGCATCAATCACACCGGTAGAGGTCAGTGTGGCACCGGTCACACCGTCGACCTCCACGTTCATCGCTTCCTGCCGGCCTACGGCTTTTGCTACGATTGTATTGATAGCATCCTGCGCAAAGACTGATTCCGACTGGTTGACTATGGTGACCCGCTCCACCTGATGACCTGAAATGAGCACTTTGGCAACGATGGCGCCGTTACGTCCCTCGCCGTACCCGGTCCACTCGCCGTCACGCAACTCCTGCTTCGCCGGATCGACAGGATCTTCCCGACACGAAGTGAACAGCATACCCGTGAGGGTCAGGATAACTATGATAAAAAGCAATCGTTTCATATCGCACCACTAGTTTTTCACTTTGAAACAGTGACCGCCAATGGTCGGTGTAGTTGTAACTTTTATTCTATATACGATACGTAACTGCCTCGCACGCATTTCCACCGGCCGTCATTGAGCAGGATGACATCGTCGCCATAGACTCCGCTGATCTTGTCGCCATTCCGGTTGATGCCGTACTGCCTGCCGCTCTGCTGAACAATCCAACATTCGTTCCAGCAGATCCAAGGGCTTACCTCCGAATAGAAACTCAGTTTCTCGCCGTTGCAGCGATAGACATACCAGAGGTTGGTGTTCTTCTGACACGCCACATAATTGAACGGATAGTATAGTATCTCCATGCCATAAACACCACCTACTTTATCACCGTCGGCATCATACAGGTACCAGGTAGAGCCTTGTCTCACTTTGTAGCAGCCGTTGTAGAGCAGACCTATCTCGTCACCGTAAACAACAGTACTACTGCCGCTCTTAACATAGACACGGCCATTGTATATGCGTACATGATAGCCGTTCCACAGATCCTGATAATCCTCTGTGCACCACATGATTCTGCGGGTAGTTACTTCGTGACCGCTGTCCTCGAACCATAGTTTGTACTTGTCCGACACGACATATTGCGCCTGCATGGAGAGGCTGGCGGTAAGGGCTACAAATATAGCATATAAATAGCGTCTCATAAGGCTTGATAATTTGAGGGTTGTAATCTACATACTAACGGACAAGGCGAACCGATCGACCGTGGCAACGCTTGTTGAGGTCCAACTGCACTTGACCCGAATTGAAGTACAGCTCCAAGGCGACCTCCGAATATCTATTAGGTGTGGAGGACCAAAAATAGCCGTCTGAGCCGACGTTGTGCATACTGCCGGCATCATCACGATAGCCCGCAGCAGGCAGGGTAAGCGACTTACCACTCGGACCTTCTACCGTATAACCGCTACCTGTCCAAGTCCATTTGCATGAAATGATCAATTCCTCCAATTGTTCTTTGGTGGGCAGGTCATTTCCGAACAGAGCCATCGCTTGTTCGTAGGTGCAGAAGCCGTCTATTTCATTTTGTTCTTTCCACAGCGTACCACTCGGCAGACCCAAGTCCACATAGCCGGCAGGAACAGCAGGAGCCACCTCGCCTTTCTCTTTGTCTGTCACCAGACGAACTATGCCCTGCCTGTTCTCTTGTGTCATGTATGAACCGTCACCTATTAGATTATTGGCTTTCAGGAGCGCCAACTCCTCGTTAGTCGGCAGACGCCACGTGCCGTAGCCATAATATTGCGATTGGTTCAAACGAGCAATTGTGGTTCTTGGCTCTGCATCAAACGTGCCCAAATCATTCGGGAAGACTTTCAGATAGCCATAAATAACGTAAGGCTCTGTACGTTGTTGAGCTGTTTGTTGTACAACCTCTTGCGCCTGCATACCAAGGCAGACAGTGAGAGCTACAAAGATGGCAAGTAAATAACGTCTCATAAGGCTTTGTGTTTATGTGTGGAACAATCGTTTATTGGTGTGATACAAATATCATGCCAGTTAGTTTGTCTTCTTACTCTTCAAACCCAAAAGATAACTTTCTTTGTCATGATTGTATATTTTTTAATGTGTATAAAAAAGCAATCGTGCCCTTGCGGCTAAGAAATAATCGTTCCCGAAGGGATAAGAACAAAGTGAGAAAAGAAAATGGGACTCGAGCGAGCCCCATTTTCTATACACCAGTTTTGAACAAGATTACTCTGCATCCGCTTAGCGAACAACCTGTCCTATGACGTTGCGACGTACACCATTGTGCTCGATGACGATCATGCCGTTCTCGATGGTCTTGATGGCCTTGGTAGCCACGCCGGTCATCTCAACAGCAGCTGCTTTAGGAGAGTATGTAAGATTAATGACATAGTCTTGTGTTAAGTAGTCTTGAGCATCCCTACCTACTATCTCGCATTTAACATATATCTTATCATCATCACCCTCACCCTTTGTTATCGTAACAGTGCCTGATTCGAACCAGATAGTGCGATTTTGGTGTAAGTCTTTCAATTCTGTCAGTGATTGAAGGTCTCCGACGTCATACGTACCTTCCAGTTCCTCAACTTTAGATATGTAGAACACGCGCACATGATAACAGCCGTCTATATGCCCCTGAAAGTCCCAGAAGTATTCCTCGAAGTCTTCGTCGTACCCTTTTTCAAATGTAACTTGGTCTTCATTGAATTCAACGAAGATAGTAGACGCAGACGCACTCAGTGCCATAAAAGCACCTAAAACAAAAGTAAAAAATTTCTTCATAATGTTTATAATTTTAAATGGTTAATACTAAAAAAGCGATGCAAAGTTACAAAAAAAATGTCTATGCTGCAAATGCATAGACAAGATTGGTATTGCGTTCCGACAAGATTGGTAGTTGCAAGACTACTTTGGCAGTCCTTGTGGACAGAAATGGTCAATCAACTCCTCCTCAGATGGGTGGAAGTCGCGAGGGGAAACGTATGAAAGCCGCTAAGAAGGAGGACTAATCCCTTCCTTTCACAGCGTTTCTAAGAGTCTGCTTAGGGAAAGAGAGAACTTGCGCAGTAGTACGCAAGTCAGGGATACTCTTTACTTAGCTACTACAAAAGCAGGTTTGAACGGTTCTGCAGTGGTGCCTTGCTGGGTGTCGTTGACGAAGGGGAAGGCGTTCACCGCCTCAAAGAGGTTCTTGTAATGCGCGGAGTAGTAACGCAGAGTAACCGATGATGGGTTACCGGTTACGGGACTCGCGATATACAAGAAGAACAGCCCTTCTTCGTACTTAGCGATGCCGAGGCAGGTCTCACCAGAGAAAGCAGCCAGCATATCGTTCGCGTTCAGCACGAAGTCCGCTGCTAAGTCAGGATACTGTGCTTTGAGGTCCACCTTGATCACCGCCGTCATAGAGATGCTCGGGTCGGGATTAGCGGGAACAGTCCATGTGGGACGTGCTTTGTCGGAAATAAATGTTTCGGGTTCGTTCTTGTCCTTTTTGCAGCCGACTAACGTACAAAGTGACAATGTACAGAGTACAAAGATATACAAATGTTTGCTCATATTCTTGTAGTTTTTATTGATTACCAAGCTATTTCTTGTGCTTCTCCACCTCCGATAGGCATACCGCTTGCGGCGAGAAGTGTGGTGACTGATTGTACAGAAACTATTTCTGTACGCGGGGATGTGTACTTTCTCATAATTTCTGTCCGTTTAGAGAGAATGTTTCACCATTCCGAATGATTACTAATTGTCCATTACGCAATTCTTTGCGTGGAGCGTTATCTGTCTGCACGGTTTCAATATCCGTGGGTGTAGACTTGATACGCAAGGATGCCGGCATACCGCGATAGATAGGAGCCGGCGAAGGGCTACTCGTATTTACATGGAAATACGCACGGAAACCAAGCATTTTAGCATTGGCGTTGTTTCCGTCATTCGGCCAATAGAGGGTGTTATTACCGCCAAGGAAGAGATTGAGGTGTTGCTCTCCGTTGGTATCATCGTTGATATGCGTCCGGCCGTAGAAACCATGGTACATCACTTGTCCTACACCGGCATCATCTGCCGTTTGGTCATCATCCCATGTGATGCCGGTAAATGTCATACGATTGAGCACCTCGCCGCTATTCGTCCATTGGATGAGGTATGGCGTGCCGGCGGTGAGGCTATTAGATGTCACCTTCTCTATATCGAGCACCAACGTTCCATCTTCGACCGTAGCGGACGAGAAGGCATAGACCTCGACGTTATCTCCGCCGAGGGGTGAAGAGGCGATATTCGGCACGTTGAACGGCAAGGTAAGTGTATTGAAGCAACCTGCCTTACGGAGCGTACGGAAGATGTCGATTTCAGAAGTGCTTCTAAAGGAAGTTATCTTACTTGCTGTTACCGACTCCTCATCGTACTCGTCGAGGAAATCACAATCGGTGAGTTTTGTAGTGTAATTGGTCCAAAAATCTGTGTGATCATACGAACCGTGATTCGGCATACAAATCTGCAGATCACCATGACATCCTGTAAATCCATCGGTTCCTAATGCAGGTGCCGTGAAGGGACGGCATAGTACATATTTCAACGATGAACAGCCATAGAAAGCATGCACACCTATATTCGTTACCGAAGGAGGTATAACAATCTCCGTGAGACCGGTACAGCCCCGAAAGGCCTCGGAATTAATCTCCTTAAGGTTATCCGGAAAAACGACTGCAGTGATATCCGTACGATCCAAAAACGCAGAAGCATAGATGGTAGCCGGTTGCGCAGAGTTAGGCGAGGTCAGGACGAGCGTTGTGCCATCCATTGCGTAATTCAAGTTGTCGCCGTATGGCGGATCAATAGCAAAGGCGGTACTTACTGCCCCGACGAGCAGGGCAGTAAGCAGGATTTTATTGAAGTTTCTTTCCTGTAACATCATAACGTTCATTGTTGCGAATAATTATTACATGGTCATTTTCGATGATCTTATAGGGGCGGTTGTCCGTCGGTTTGAGGATGACCGGTGCCTTGAGCGAACCGTGGTGAGTGTCCGCGGAGTAGTTGATTGAACCACTCTCAGGCACATACGTTTCGCCGTTCATCTCAAAACGCAATTCCCCGATACGGTCGCTTTGAATAGTGAGGAAGTATAGCGAGTCAATCGGCTCGGCTACTGCTGCAAGTTCGCCGCCAACATAGACATTGACGATTGGACGATTGACTATTGACAATTGATTGTCCGATTGATTATTATTGACAATTTTCGCTATCATCGTCATATTCGTCGCCGCGTTCTGATTGGTGAATGCTGCTGACTGACTGCTGACAGCTTGCGCGCGGCGCGGAGCGCTAGAGGAACGGTTGTAGAAGCGAATGTTGATATTCCCGGCAGCCTGGCGGCGGAACAGATAGCCCTCACCCGGGCGCATGGCTTTGAGGTCACCTTCCCACTTCTTGTCCTCGGAGAAGTACGCGAAGCGGTCATGGCTCTTGAGCATATCGCCCGGCGTAGCGTTGTCGTAGTAGTCCGACAGCGCTTCAGCCAGCGGCGTCACTTGCCGGAGCAGACACGGCATAGCGCTCCACTGCCTTCCACCGCGAACGGTTACGTACATCGAGTCGGCAGGCAGGTTGTTGCCGCTAATGTGCAGGGTGTTGCCGCTGCGGCTATAGATCATGTAGGTGTAGATGTAGCACAGGTCATCGAAGTCGCCAATGAATCCATCGAGCGAATCGGAGTAGAGGACAAAGTGCCGCGTGGCGGGGTTCTTGATGATATCTCCGTCCGACCAAGGCTCGTTGGCGGTCATGATGTTCGCTATCTTCGCTACGTATTGCCGGAGGTCAAGGTTGAACGATGTCCAGTTCCATCCGGCATTGAGGTTGACGGTCTGTCGTTCGCTGCCGTTGGTGGTGAGCATGACAGGATTGCCATCGCCGCATCCATAGACGTTGCCGTGCGCGAAGAGGATGTCACGATCCGGTGAGAGATCATAGACCTTGCCCGTAGATGCCTGCCATAGCTGGAAGCGTATAGGCTTACGGTTCATCGCATCGGAGCCATAGACGGTGAGGAACAGTTTTGACTTGTTGGTAGTCTTGTCAAACTCCACATTCGTCATGCCTACGCACTCATTGTTGTACAATGCGATGACCTTATCTTCGGGATCGGAGTCAAACACATCGTCAATCTTCACCTGTCCGCAAATCGACATGTTGTACGGGTACTTGCCCGTTTGCGGTTCGTCGTAGGGGCACTCGGTCGTCACCTCCACCTCGACGAGCAGGGGTTCGGACAGTCCCTGGTCGTCGGTCAGATAGACGACGTGGTTGTGCAGTCCGGGTTTGAGCACTTCCGTAACGGTGAACGTGACCGTCTTCTGGTCCACAGCCTCGAGTGTGCCTTGCACGGGTGAGACGGTCAGCCATTTGGGCAGTCGGTCGATCGTATATTGCCGTGTCATTCCGGTGTGGTTGGAGATGGATACAGGCATACGGATAGCTTCCGTCTGCTCATAATCGACGGAAACATGCAGCGATCGCTCATCCCAGCCTATGCTGTTCAGGTCGGTATAGACCGTCCAGGTGACTGGCGAGGGCAGCCGGTTGCCATTGAGGTCTTCGACATCGCGAACGGTGAGGTACATTGTGCGCTTGTTGATCTCTCGCGGCTGCGACTTGATGTTGATGAGCAGTTCGGACTCCTGATACGTCCAGTTGAACGGCAGGTTGGTGAGTAATCCTCGGTCGCGAACGGGCGCGTAGTTGCTCTTGTCGGCTTGGGCGGAGAGATCATCTACGAGTAGCGGCTGGGATTTGGCGACCACATTCCCGTTGGCATCGCGGAAGACGCGCTGGTTATCGGCAGTGAACACCTGCTCCATGACGCCCGATGAATTGCGTTTGACGCGCGAGAAGGTGAGCAGGTTGATCAGTCCCATCTCGTCACCATTAGGTGTCTGCTTGCCAAATTCCGCAACGAGTTCCGCCGGCAAGGCTTGCTCGAATAGACATACATCGTCGATGTTGCCCTTCAGTCCTCCCGCCAGCCATACGTTAGTGCCGGAGAGGGCACCGATACCGATGGTCGGGAACATGAGAATCAGTTGGTTGTCTATATAGAGCGAACCGGAGTTGTAGGTCTTGCTGATAACGAGCACGCAGTGGTGCCAGTTGCCGTCCGTGAGGTCGGCTGAGGCGAACTCGTTGACATCACCTGCCGCATAACGGATCGTGCCGTTGTGGATGGCTATCTGCATGGTGACGGAGTCGTTCATCGATGTGCCGAACAGTGAGACGGAGTCCGCATCGGCATTATCGCTTCGGAACCAGCACATGAAGGTGTAATCCTCCGCCTCTGTGCGCGCGAACAGCGTTGGCTGCAGGCGCACTTTGCTGCCGTCGGTAGCAAGGGATATACCCTGCGGATTCGTCCACGAAAGTCCGTATGCGGTGAGTGTAGCACCTGAGGCGAGGTCATCCATCTCGCTGCCCTTGCTCTCGGAAAGCGGATAATATGCCATCAAGCCGTGCTCGTAGCCTGTGAGGCGGCGCATGTGGGTATTCGCTATCTCTGCCGGTGTGAGCGGTTTGGTCCATACGCGCACTTCCATCATATTGCCGTGGAACGGGTTCTCGCCCTTCAGACCGCTACCGATACGCAGCGGCGCAGCATCGTTCTGTAAGATCCATGCGGTGCTTGCCCGATCGGTTATATCCAGCGTGCCGGCATAGAAGCGCAACTCAGATTCCTCCAGATCATATACCATCACCACGCGCGTAAAGTCCGTGGTGGACAAGGCCGCCATCTGTTTGGACAGCATCTCTCTGTGGCTTCCGTCGGACTCTGTTGTCAGCTTGAGCCGGTTGTCGGCAGTGAGGCTGAACGCAATCGAGTACGCATCATTGCCGTGTGCAAACAGGGTCATCTCGCGACCTGTCTCGGCGGGTCGGATGAGCATATCGAGCGAGAGGTCTGTGATAGCGAGTTCGCGCGAAACCTTGGTGGCGGCATAGTGTTCTGCATTACCATCGAAGTAAAGCGAGGTAGTCTGCGTCATACCGGTGGCATTGGTGACGCCCAGAATCTGGAAGTTATTGTCCTCATCCAGCCAGTTACCGGCAATGGGTTCGCTGAACCGCAGCTTGATATCGCCGTCAAGTTTGAGTATTCCGTTGGCAGGTAGCGGTTTGCCGAACAGCACAGGCGGACGCGTATCTTTGATACCGCTCATGACAGGCGAAGCTTTGGTGACAAAGCCCGAGCCATGTCGGCAGAAGCTTACGGCACGCAGGTCGTAGTTGAGTTCCTTAGGGTCACGTTCGCCATAGAAGCGGAAAGGCTCAATACGTCCGTTCTCTATCATTGCTTTGTTGCCTGTAGCCAGGTTGTACAGGCTGTCATCCGCGTAGAACGAGCATTGGTTAACCCACGCATCATCGTTCTCGGTCGAGAGTTTGTATTGGAACTCGATGTGGTCGAAGTTCTTGTGGTGGATATTGAATCCGTCGATACTGATCGGCAGATAGTACCCTATCGAGTCACGCGGCGAGAGGGTGTTCATCACCCATTTGTCGCGCGGTGCTGCGAGATTGACCGGTGATGCCTCCGGCAAGAAATGTACGGAGAACTTCGCCAAAACGCCGATAGCCGCGCAGGTAGTTGACGCGAGTCTGATAGTCAGGTCTTCGTAATCATCCACGATGCCGCGGCGTACTTGCATGGTCTTGACGATCGGTTCCCCGGGTTCGAGGAAGAACGTGAGCGTCGAAGCCGAGGTGAGCGGCTCGCCGTCAATGAGGATGATCGCACCGTTGGGGTTGGTCTGCGGCTCTACGGAGAGCGACAGATATTGCCCTCTTGCAGGACGACCGTCAGTATTGAGGTTATCGTTGACGAGCGTGACTTGGAACACTGCTTCCTGGTCGGCAGGCACATTGCTGATAGAGTACCGATCCATAGTTATTTGCGGGTTCTCGATAGGTACCGTAGCGTTGCCTAAGACGAACATCCCGGGCTTGTACCACTTCGTACGCACCTCTCCCTCGTAGGGACAGTGGCTCGAGCCGCCTTCCTGGAAGAAGATGAAACTGCCGTACTGGTAGTCCGTCGCGTTGGAGTACATATTCATGTATTGCTTCCAACTGCCAATCTGCGAGAGGAAGATACTGTCAGCCGGTGCACGATAGACGCTGACGGTGGTATAGCCGAAGGAGTCAGGAGAGATATTGAAACTTATCTTCCGGGATACAGACTGACTTCCGCTATGATCGGCAAGCGGGATATCCGTGTCGATGGTGAATACCGGAGTCACCTCGGTTTTCCACTGTGCGCCGACTGTAATACCGTTGATATCAATAATGGCAGCATTATCTCCTGACTTCATGCGATCGTTTAGGAGATTGACGATAGCTTTTCCGACCGGCAATGAGCCGACCAGTTCGGCTCCGGCTGAGGCTTGTTTGAACAATGTACCGAAATCCGGTGTGCCATATGACATATTTCCTCCTATCGACCAGTCAGCCGTGTAAGACTCGCTATAGTCATGGTTGGTGCCGCCGCTAACGCTGAACGTGCCTACATGCTTGCCAGACTGACGTGCTACGACTTTCTCCCGTTCGTTGGTGGCAAGGATACTTACCCATTTGACTATAACGTTGTTGATAGCCTGCACTTTATCGGCTTCAACGTAGTCGGGTACGTTCGTCGGTTTGATGATCTTGTAGGTGGTCGTATCCAGACCTATCTTCGACTCGTCGGTAGCGAGATTCCAATAGACGGCAGATTTTTGTGCATTTGCTATAGCTTGCGCCTCTGCCGAGTCCGCTGCGTTGATGATCAGCGCGTTACGCTGTTCGATCAGATTAGGCAGGAGTTTGTTGACGATATGTCCTTGCGTATAGGTGAAATCTGTACCGACGCGGCTGCCAAGAACCGTCTCTTTGGCAATCACGAAATGGTACTTTTCTCCGTCCACGGTTTGGGCAGAAGCGACCTCCTTGATATATCCCGCATCGATTGCCGGCTTACGCAACTGATAGGTGGTGTCATCAATCATACGCACGGCGCGCACCGTACCATAGAGCACTTCTGTTGCGTGACCAACGAACACATCCGCGTTCGCCCCCACAAAAGCAGGTGACGAACCGGTAGATATCTTCTCGGTATTGCTATAGGTATAACTATAGGATGAGTTATACTTGATAGAAGCCACAAGCGGTACACTGAATGAGTTCGTCTTACCGGCGGACACACTCACACCGCTATAAGACACCGTACTCACCACACCGACAGACTGGTTATACGCCGTACCAATCTTGAAGTTGAGGTTTACACCCGCCTTAAGGCTGATGGCAAACGGGTTGGTCGATTTATAGGTCGCACCTTTCTCCAGCGAGCAGCTACTGCCGCCTCCCGGCGGGTCGCGCAGCACATCGAGCACGCGGATATCAGCTGTCACAGCGCGGAGATCACCATTCTCCACATGGTTACCCGTCACATAGCCACGCACTGCCTGACAGTCAATCGAACTACCGTCACGCTCCAACGACAAGTCGAGCGAACGCAGCGCTTCCGTGCCTGTTGCCTGCAGACTGAGGTTATCCACCTCTACCTGTATATTGGCTTCACCATCCTCGTTCAGTGGGTAGGTCGCTGTGACGGTATTGTCGCCTGATTTGAAACCGTTGAATATTTTCAGATTACCGCCGCTTAGACGAACGCGGTCGGGCTTGGTTGTGGGATCGTTGTTATAGAAGTAATCCTCATAAACCGATACGCGGAACTGATAGGTGCGCCCCTGCTGGAAGACCGGATAATCGAGCAGGTATTCCACCGCGCCTGAACTGTTGACCGTATATGCGTCCACCGATTTGCTGAGGTTCAGCAGGTTAGACACGGGCAATGTCTTCTCGCCGTACCCCTCCTGTGCCATGCCGGCTTGATACTGCACTACGCCCACCTGCATCGGACTGCGGTAGATGCAGTCATAGACGGCGTTATAGGTAGCATGCAACTCTGCGCTATCGGAACGCAAGGTCTGCAACGGAGCGTTGGTCAAGTCGAAGGTCGGAGCTCCGGATTCTATACTGAGCAGGGTTGCATAACCCTTAGCGGTAGCTTGTACGACTTTGTATTTGACGGGGAACAAATCCGCCGCGTACTCGCCGGTCTTACTGTCGGGACGGATAATGATACGCTTGAGTTCGAAGATAGTCTGCGTACCATCTACTGAGCGGTGTATCGTGTCGCGGGTCAGGTCGTCGGGATCGTGAACCACATGAGCCGTATTATCGCCCTCGAGCATCAGTACGAGTTGCAGGTCATCGCCCAGGTTGTTCGTTCCCAAGCCCAAGGCGGGCGGCAGTTTCTGCTGGTCGATACCACCGGCTACACGACCGACAAGACGCACTTTCGTACGGTCGTAGAACCGCACGCCGTCCAGCGGCTTGACGAGTGAGAAAACCGTATCTGTACCTGTTACAAACAGCCAGCCGCCGTTCATGAACGTATGTCCGGCTTTCGCTACCTGCAGACGGCAGGGCATTGACTTAGGTACCGTCAATTCGAAATTACCATCCGTGCCAGTCAGATAGACTTTTCCGTTGCGGCGGATCGTGTCGCCGTTGAGCAAGAAACAAGCACCGGCAACCGGTATCGAACTCAGATTATAGAGCACGCGACCTGTCAGACGGGTGCAACTGGTATTGACGAAGTTCACTCCGTTGGCTATACAGTTCTTGCTGTCCAGAGGAACGGACGCTACACCCGATGATGTACTGTTATAGGCGAATGTACCGTATTGTGAGGTAGGCGTTACCGCATAAACAGTACCTGACGCGATGTCATAAGGCAGGCTGTCGAACACGAATGCGCCATCTGCCCCCGTGATCATACTGCGCGTGATATCGTTGCCGCTAAGGCTGACCGTCACGCCTGCCATGCCCGAGTTATCAGTCTGCGTTACAACGCCGCGTA
>Ga0265301_10002174_pt1 | contig 23374 bp, 19 predicted proteins | sample AusTroGonzalo_MG_2_FD_193488 | JGI IMG/M metagenome (GOLD analysis project Ga0265301, IMG submission 193488) | Bovine rumen microbial communities from tropical cattle in Woodstock, Queensland, Australia - Gonzalo_04 | ecosystem: Host-associated > Mammals > Digestive system > Stomach > Rumen ... | reverse complement strand
CATACCGTGATCCTCTCTCATTTCTGTAGAACTATAGTACTATTCTATCGAAAAACGGGAGATTGTCAATCATTTCCTGCCGTGTAACGCCGGAAGCGCCGATCGGCAGGATTTGCGATTCCCGCGTAATTGTTCCGTGTTTTCGCCGATGGGTTTATTGGATGCTGAAAAGAGCTTACTGCGCAACGCACGAACCTGCGGATGCAATCTGACCGTGCAGGTACGGTATTTGTGCCGTATGATGAATACGCTTTCTTGACAGCGGGCGCCCAATGGGCTCCCCTACGGTATTGCTATGATTTTCCCGCGCAGGCATGGCACGTGTGCCGTTTCACGGTGAAGTGTCTGTTGACGATACGAACAGATTGCCACGAAAGCGCAGCACCCGCATGGATGCTGCGCTTTCTCGCAATGACGCGTCTTGTTATCTATGTTTATTTCTTCGCGGCGCCCTCAATGAAGCGCATCAGGATCGTCGCAACCTGCGCGCGGGTGGCGTTGCCCTGCGGGTCAAGCTTACCGTCGGAGCCGGTGATCAGCTCCGCACCGACTGTCCACGCTATGGCGTCAGCAGCCCATGCGCTGACCTTCGCCCGGTCGGAGAAGCCACTCAGATCGCCGTGCTTGCTCACGTCGATTCCCTTCTTTTCCGCATAGCGATAGAGAATCGCCGCCAACTGCTCGCGGGTGATGTTGCCGTTCGGGTCGAACTTGCCGTCGCCCACGCCGTTGACAATGCCGTTCTCCGCCGCCCACGCAACCGCGTTCTTGTACCAGTCCGCCGTCAGATCGGTGAAGCTGCTCGGCTTTGCCTCCGGGCTGTCCTCGTAGCGCCACAGGACCGTGACGAGCATGGCACGGGTCATCGGCTCGTTCGGGGCGAAGACGCCGTCGTCCACGCCGTTCATCAGCCCGTGAGAGGTGGCGTAGTTGACCGCATCGTAGAACCAGTCCTTCTCCGTGACGTCCTTGAACTTCATCGGCTCAAGCGGCTTGTAGTCCGGATCCTTCGCGCCGCAGACCGTGCAGACGCCGTCCTTGAAGCTGTGTCCGAGCGCGGGAACGACCTCCTGCGCGACCGCATAGTCGCAGCGCTTGCAGTGCTCGCCCTCAGTCAGACCCGCTTCGGTGCAGGTCGCGGACTTTGCCGGGTCAATCGCGAGATCGTGACCCAACGCGGGGATGACAGTCTCGGAGACGGTCGCGCCGCAGTCGTCGCAGATCATTCTGTCGTAGCCGTCTTCCGTACAGGTCGGCTCCTTATGGTCGGGATGAGCATGCTCGTGACCGAGTGCGTCGATCCAGTTGCCCTTCTCCGTGTAGTCGCACCGCGTGCATTCATAGAGGGTATAGCCTTTCTCCGTGCAGGTGGGCGCAATCATGGAAGTCTTGAAATCGTGTCCGAGCTTGGAAATTGCTTCATAGGTCGTATAGTCGCAGCGGGAGCAGGTCTGATAGGCGTTCCAGCCGCCTTCCGTGCAGGTCGGCGCTTTTGCCTCGTGGTTTTCATAGTCATGACCGAGCGCGGGGAGGATTTCCTCGGAAAGCACGCCGCCGCAGTCGTCGCAGAGCGTTCTGTCATAGCCTGGCTCCGTGCAGGTCGCGTCCTTGTGCTCGGGATGGGCGTGCTCGTGATCGCAGAGGGCGTAGTGGATCGTCGCGCCGGTCAGACCCTCGTTCGCCACGCCGATGTTGATCGCGTTCCATTCCGCGGGCGTTCCGCCGAAGTACACGTCGGTCAGATTGCCGCAGAAAGTGAACGCCTCCATACCGATCTGTGTGACGCCGCGCGGGATCGCGATCTCGATCAGCGCTTCGCAGTGGGAGAACGCGAAGCTGCCGATGCTCGTCACAGCCTCCGGGATCGTGATGCTCGTCAGCGCGGCGCAATCGGAGAACAGGCCGTAGGGGATCTCCGTGATCCCCGCCGGGAGGTCGACGGACTGCAGCGCCGTCTCGGCAAGCGCGTAATCACCGATCACCGTCAGATTTTCCGGCAGATCAAGCTCCGCCAGGGACGCGCAGCCTCGGAAGCAGAAGAAGCCGAGCCGTACAACGGAGTCCGGCAGGGAAACGGACGTCAAATTCGGACAATAGCAGAACGTAAGATTGCCGATGCCGGTGCAGCCCTCCTCCACGACGACCGTCGTGATCTCGTCGCGGTAGATCAGCCACGGCGCGTCGTTGCGTTCGACGTAATCGTTCATATCGCCGGTGCCGGTGATCGTCAGCACGCCGTCCTCATATTCCCACCACAGATTTTCGCCGCAGGGGCCGTAATCCTTGTCGGTGATGAAATGGATCGTCGCGCCGGTCAGGCGCTCGTTGTCTGCTTCGATCGTGACCGCGCACCACTGCGAACGCGTGCCGCAGAAATATACGTCGGTCAGGGCGGTGCAGCCGAAGAACGCGCCCGCGCAGATCTCCGTCACGCTCACGGGGAGCGTCACGCTCTGCAGGGAGGTGCAGCCCGAGAACACGCCATAGCCGATGCCGGGTACGCCCGCGGGGAGTGTCACGCTCTGCAGGCTCGTGCAGCCCGAGAATGCCGACGTCTCGATATAGGTGACGCCTTCCTCGAGCGTGAGCTCCGTCAGCGACGCGCAGTTTTTGAACGCGCCCTCGCAGATGCGCGTCACGCTCCCCGGGATCGAAACGCGCTCCAGAGCGGAGCAGGAGGCGAACGCGTACATGCCGAGCTCCGTCACGGTGTCCGGGATCGTCACTTCTGTCAGGGAGTCGCAGTGGTTGAACGCCTGCCGGTCGATGAACGTCACGCCTTCTTCGATCGTGAGCTCCGTCAGCCCGGTGCAGCCGATAAAGGCCATCACGCCGATCGTCTCCACGCTGCCGGGGATCGTCACGCGCTCCAGAGCGGTGCAATAGCGGAACGCGTCGCCGATGTAGGTCACGCTGTCCGGGATTGCAACTTCCGTCAATGCAGTACAGTCGGCGAACGCGTAGCTCTCGATGCGCTCCGGGCCGTACCCGATCGTCACCCTTTCCAGCGCGGCGCAGTCGGCGAACGCGCCGTAGCTGACGGCGTCCACGCCGCCCGGAACGACGACGCTTTCCAGCGCGGAGCACTCCGCGAACGCCTGCTCTCCGAGGACCGTCAGCCCGTCCGGCAGGTCGATCGCCGGCAGGGCGGTGCAGGCCCAGAAGCAGTTATTTCCGATCCGTTCCACCGTTTCCGGCAGGGAAACGTCGGTCAGGAGCATCAGATTCGCAAACGCCAGATCGCCGAGGCTCGTGCAGCCGTCGGATACGACGAGCTTCGTGATCTCGTCGCGGTAGGGCGTCCACGGCGCCTCGCATTCATAGTCTGCCATCGCGCCGGCGCCGCGGATCGTCAGCACGCCGTCCGCGTATTCCCACGTGAGGTCCTCGCCGCAGGTGCCGGAATCTCCGTTCTGCGCGAAATGGACGCGCGTTTCGTTCAGGCGCTCGTTGCCGTTCGTCTTCCGGATCGCGTACCACTGCGCCTTGTTGCCGCCGTAGTACACGTCGGTCAGCGAAGTGCAGCCGGAAAACGCGCTCCTGCCGAGAGCGGTCACGCTGACAGGGATAGTAATGCTCGTCATGTCGCCGCAGCCGTCGAACGCGTTCTCGCCGATGCTCGTCACGCCGTCGGAGATCGTCACAGTGAGGATCTCCGCGCGGTATTCGTACCACGGCGTATCGAACGCGTACGCGTAGTCGTCCATCGGGCCGCTGCCCTCAATCGACAGAGCGCCGGTGTCGAGGTCCAGCGTCCACGTCAGGTTTTCGCCGCAGGAGCCGGTGACGACGTCGTCGTCAAACTCGTCGGGCGGAAGCGTGACCTCCGCGCCTGCGGGCAGGACTGCCGCCGGCAGCAGCGCGCAGAGCATGGCAAGCGTCAAAAGCATTGCGATGATTCTCTTTTTCATGATTAGCCTCCTATATATTCTTCGGTTTGCGCAGCCGTCTTGCGGGGCGTGCGCGGGTCGGTTTTTGCCGAAATATATAAATATATTATAACTCGATAAAAAACATTGCAAGTGTTTTGCATTTTTTCTCGGTTCTTTCGGTGCAGAAAACAAGGTCACCGTGTCCGTTGCATCGGCATCCCTCCGTAACGTAAAAAGTGCGCAGCCGAAGCCGCGCACCGAAAAACGCACCGCTCCGATTGCTGCAACACAAACTAACGCCTACAACAGGTATGCGAAAATGAGCATGCGTTTTTACCGTAGAAAGATAAAAGGCACACCTGCCACCGGCATATTCAGTTTGTGTTGCAAGGTTAGTTTAGCACAAATGCTTGATGAATGCAAGGGAACGCAGTCCTTTTTTCAAAAAAACCGTTCGTTTCGGAAAAATAATTCTCCGCGCTTGCCGCGCAAGGACGCCGGAGCGGTCGCGCGCTCTTGCCTCCACCTGCGGAGGCAGAGATGATATCCCATACCGGTAGGAGGATATGTTTCATAGCTCCCTCTGTGAGGGAGCTATGGCTATATCCCCCTCCGGGAGGGGGATATGCGCAGCGCTGCCTGATTTTACAGAGGATTCAGAATTGTGCGTTCTAATTGTACTGTTTATCTTGCCAAAAAGCGGGAAATGTGCTACTATCAGAAAAGAAAAACCATACAAGGAGGAAACTGTTATGGGACTGTTCGGAAAACTGTTTGAAAAGAAAATCTGCGACGTCTGCGGCGGTGAGATCGGCATGCTCGGCAATCGCAAGCTTGAAGACGGCAACCTCTGCAAGGAGTGCGCGAAGAAGCTGTCTCCGTGGTTTGACGACCGCCGTCACAGCACGCTGGATGCGATCAAGGAGCAGCTTGCCTACCGCGAGGAGAACAAGAAGGCGGTCGCTGCCTTCCACGTCACCAGAACGCTCGGCGATTCGACCAAGGTGCTGCTGGACGAGGACGCGGGCAACTTCATCGTCACCTCCGCTTCCAAGTGGCAGGAGGAAAACCCCGACGTGATCGCGCTTTCGCAGGTCACCGGCTGCCGTCTGGACGTCGACGAGGACCGCGACGAGCTCTATCGGGAAGGAAAGGACGGTCAGCGCATCAGCTACACGCCGCCGCGCTACCGCTACAGCTATGACTTCTACGTCACAATCAACGTCAATTGCCCGTATTTCAACGAGATTCGCTTCCGCCTGAACCGTTCCAGCGTGGACATGGAGACGGGCGGCGGGATGCTGGGCGGCACGGTGTCCAAGCCCGTGGACTACAGAGAATACGAGCGCATGGGCAACGAGATCGTCAAGGCTCTGACGGACTACCGGGCGAACGCCCGCGCGGCGGCAGCCGCGGCTGCGGCGCCGAAGACCGCGGTCCAGTGCCCGTTCTGCGGGGCGACGACCTTCCCCGACGCCAGCGGACGCTGCGAATACTGCGGCGGCGCGCTGAGCTGACCGACAGAGGAGTACAGCGCTATGAAAAAGCTTTTTGCGCTCATTCTCGCTTTTGCGATCCTGTGCTCGCTGACCGCCTGCGCCGGACAGACGCCGCCGAAGGACTTCCTTTACGGCAAATACCTTTGCTATATGATTGTCGATGACGGCAATCAGCGTGACGGAAACGGCGAGTGGGTTCGGCTGGAGCCGGGCGGAAAAGGACAGCTCTGCATAACGAAGGAAGTCGAAATCGAATGGGAGCTTTCCGGCGAGCAGGAAATCACGGTCACCGCGCCTGACAGGCAGTACAAAGGCATGCTTTATTCGGGAAATGAGGTTATGCTCGCCGGCAAAAACGATGAGCTGTTGTTTTTCTCGCTGAACGGCAAAAACAGCCATGCCGTCCTTCCCACCGAGGAAAGTCAACTGATTCCCTATACCGAGCCGACCGAGACCGACGCGCCGACGGAGCCGGAGCCGGACTATTCTGCTGCATACGTCACCGACGCCGAATCGAAGTCGTTTACCTTTGATGAAACGGCGCTGGAGTACCACGTTCCGAAGATCGTCTACGACGGCGAGGGGATCGACTATCTCAACGAGATGATGTACGAGCAGCTCTTCGAGGACGTCTATGTGAAGGATGTCGAAGAGGCGCTTGACGAATACGGCATGCCCGGCGTCGCCTTCATCAAGTATCTCTGGGGCAGGTCCGACCATTACCTGTCGATTGTCGTTACGATCACGTATTATGCCTCGGAGGGCGCGGAGTTCGCGATCTACAACGTCGATCTGCGCACCGGCGAGCTTGCTTCGGACGTCGAGGTGCTGTCGCACTTCGGCTACACGGTCGACCGCTTTGAGGAAGAGGCGCGCGACGTGATGGGCTCGGTGCTGTTCGACAATTACGCGTCGTTTATCGAGGAAATGCAGTCCGATCCCACGATGCAGGAAATATTTGACGACCTCGTGACCAGAACGACCTCCGACGAATACGTTTCCGACGCAAGGCCCTTCGTCGGCGCGGACGGTAAGCTCTGGATGGTCGCGCCGATCGCCTCCGCTGCGGGCGCGGACCGCTACGATCAGGTCATCGAATTCGAGAGCTATCCGATTTCGGACGCCTATCTGAGCTATATCGCCGACTGATACCGACCGCAAAATCGGCGGAGATCCCCATGCCAATGGGAATCTCCGCCGGTTAACGCTGCTTCAGTCTTTGAAAAAAGTGAAAATAGTGCTTGCAAAACCCATCTGGATATGTTATTATACATCCGCAAAATGAATATCCGGGTGTAGCGAAGTTTGGTATCGCGCTTGAATGGGGTTCAAGAGGCCGCTGGTTCGAATCCAGTCACTCGGACCAATAAACGGGGAAGTCCTTCCGGACTTTCCCGTTTATTATTTGAATAATGATGACTGGATTCGAAAGGCGGCACTTGGCGACAGTCCGGTGGACTGTCGCAACCGCCGTGGCTTTGCCGCAGCAAAGCGAATCCAGTCACTCGGACCAGAAAGCCGCGGGGCATTTGCCCTGCGGCTTTTCTGCGTCTGCGGAGATTGAAAGAACCAGCGACCTCTTATTGTCATCCCTTCGCGGTTGCCGCGCAGCGGCGAGCGAATCCCCGCCGACGAATGGATATCCAGACTGGAGACTGCCAAAATCCATACGAAGCATTTCGTGAATTTTTCGTAAAAACCGCCGCTCTTTCTCGGAGATTTCCGGCGCTGCCTTCTGCTATGATTCGGATAGGCGAAGCAAAACCGAGCGCGTCTGACGGGAAGCAAGCAAAAATCATCTCTTGTTATCCGAACCGAAATAAACTATAATATGAAGAAAATGAACGAAAGGATGATATACATGAAACGCAGGATCATCGCAGTCATTCTATGCCTGTGCATGACTTTTCCCATTGCGGCAACAGCGTTTGCCGCGCCGCAAGGCTTCTCCGACGTCAGCGCGGACGCCTACTACTATGACGCGGTACGATGGGCGGTGGAGAACGGCGTGACGGTCGGCACCTCGGCAACGACCTTCGGTCCGGACGATTCCTGCACCAGAGCGCAGATCGTCACCTTCCTGTGGCGCGCATCGGGCGAGCCGGAGCCGACGATCACAAGCTGTGCGTTCACCGACGTCAGCAGCAGCGACTACTATTACAAGGCGGTCCTGTGGGCGGTGGAGAACGGGATCACGTCCGGCACTTCGGCGACGACGTTCCGTCCGAACGGCGTTTGCACCCGCGCGCAGGTCGTTACCTTCCTGTACAGAGCCGCCGGCGAGCCTTCCGTCGTCATGAACGGCGCGATTCCGTTCACGGACGCAGCAGCAGGCGATTATTTCTACGCGGCAGTGCTTTGGGCAGTGGAAAACGGCGTCACGAAAGGCACGACCGAAACGACCTTCTCTCCGTATAAGACCGTTTCCAGAGCCGAGTCTGTGACCTTCCTCTATCGGGCGCACCTGACGCAGTATTACAACGGTTATCCCACGGAGCCGACGGAAGCACCCACGGAGCCGACGGAAGCACCCACGGAGCCGACGGAAGCACCTACGGAGCCGACGGAAGCACCTACGGAGCCGACGGAAGTTCCGACGGAGCAGACAGAAGCGCCGACTGAGCCGACAGAAGCGCCGACGGAAGTTCCGACGGAGCCGACAGAAGCGCCGACGGAACCGACGGAAGCTCCCACTGAGCCGACGGAAGCGCCGACTGAGGGCTATGCAGTGCAGCTTACCGCACCGCAGAGCGCCGAGATCTGGGTCTACAACACGCAGACCGTGATCGGCGCGGCGGACGTCGTGATCACTTCCGGCGAAACTGCCACCGTATATGCCCGCGACACGCAGGGGCAGATCGACGCCTCCGGCAGCGGGCAGGTAAACTTCCTTATCGTTCCTGACGAAGGTTGGAAAGTCGACGCAGTGACCGCCACAGGCAGTTACAAGAATCTCAAGGGGCCCGACGAGACCGGCACAGCCAATGCCTATCGTATCACCAAGATCACTGCCGGAGATGTAATCGTGACTGTAACGCTCAAGGAAGCGTTAGACGATCCCGGTACCGTCACCACAGGACCGACGTACTTTGTCTTTTCCGACGACGGCATTACCGTCAGCGGCAATACAAGCAACAGTTATACGATCAACGGCACCGCGCTTACTATCAAAAGCGAAGGCGCTTACGCGGTCAGCGGCTCCTGCGCGGACGGATCAATCACGGTGAAAAAGGGCACGACTGACGTGACGCTGATCCTGAACGGTCTGACCCTGACCTCCGCCGACACCGCGCCGATCACCTGCAACAAAAGCACCGAGGTCTATATCGAGGCGGCAGCGGGCACGGTGAATACGCTGACCGACAGTGCGTACAACAACGACGACAACTATCCCGACAACGCGAACGCCGAGAACGCGGTCATCAAGTGTAAGGACGGCTCGCAGGTCACACTCTGCGGCACCGGCACGATCAACTTGATCGCGAACGGCAAGAACGGCGTCAAGGGCGGCGCGACGACCGAAACCGAGGGCGAAGCGCAGCTCACCGTCAAGGAGCTGACGCTGAATATCACAGCCAACGCCAACGACGGTCTGAAAGCCGATCAGGAGTTGAACATCCTGAGCGGCAATCTCACGATCAAAGCGACCGACGACGGCATTAAGAGCGATCTGGTGCTGAACATCGGCGAAGCGGGCACAGACGGTCCGACGATCAACGTTACGCAAAGCTACGAAGGCATCGAGGCTGCAACGCTGAACGTCTATTCCGGCAATATCACCGTCCACGCGACCGACGACGGCATGAACGCCGCGAACAGCGACTTGACGAATTACAGCTTCTCGCTGAACATCTACGGCGGCACGCTGTATATCGACGCGCAGAACGGCGACGGTGTGGATTCCAACGGCACGCTGACCATCGCGGGCGGCGCGCTGACCGTCTTCTCATCCTCACGAAACGATAATGCGCCGCTCGACTGCGACGGCAGGTTCACGCTCTCCGGCGGCACGGTGCTGGCGGTCGGCAGCGGCGGCATGGCGCAGACGCCGAACAGCGCCGCCCAGCGCTATCTGAGCTTCGGCGCGGGCGGCATGGGAGGTCCGGGAGGCCCCGGCGGTCCCGGAGGTCCCGGCGGTCCCGGAGGTCCCGGAGGCGGTCAAAGCAGCATACTTTCCATCGCCGCGGGCGACAGCATTATGATTCAGGACGCAAGCGGAAACGTCCTTTGCAGTGAGACCGCGCTCCGTTCGGCAAGCTACGTCTTCTTCTCTTCCGCCGCGCTGGTCAGCGGGCAGACCTACACGCTGCTGATCAACGGCAGCGCAGCCGCGACCGCAACCGCCTGAAGCAGCGTAATTAACAAAACTGAAACGGGGCAGTCCTTCCGGACCGCCCCGTTTACTCTTGCCGCTTTTGATTCAAAACGCATCAAACGCGGGTTATATGGACTTCGGTAAAAAGCCCCGTGGCTTAAGAGGGTTTCGCTGTCACACAGCCCGCGAAGAAAAGACGCTATGCTACTTCAAATATGCTCTGTCCTTTCCCTCCGGCGGGAAAAGGAACTGCGTGCCGTCCTTCCAGCGGCTTTCGTGAAAGCTTTCCTGCCCGTCCAGCTCGGTGAAGTCGCGGAACACGCAGGGCGGCACGGCGGCGCGATTGACCGTTTCCGCGAAGGGATAGGTCTGCTTCAGCGCAAAAACGTGCGCCCGTGCGCCCCATTTGCGCACAACGTCGTAAAACACGCCGTCCGCACTGACCACGCGCACGAAGCGGTAGTCCGGGCAAAGCGTGAAGGTATCATAATTCGGAATATCAGCCATAAACGCCCCTCCTAACGGTTACTACCATTCTACTATAGCTCGCCAACCTTGTCAACCGCGCCAAAATCACCGTTTACTTTTCCGGGAAAGCCTGCTAAAATAGAAACGATAAGAAAGAGAGGGCGTTTCGTATGGAAACAGAAGTTGAGCCGAAAAAAGAGGGGATATGGGTTCCGATCCTGAAATTTGTTCCGCTGCTTGTGTTCGCCGCGCTGGTGATCGTGTTCAAGCTGGATCTTCTGATCGCCGCGCCGTTTGCGACCTTCGCGGCGGCGGCTGTCTATATGATCACGGAGCGATGCAAATTTGAAAAGGCGTTTGCCCGCGGACTGAAGGCGGCAAGCAATATCACGCTGGTCTTTTTTATTCTGATGTTCGCCTACGGCGTCGCCGAGTGCTTTATGGCGACGGGCGTCGGCGCGGCGCTGATCAATCTCGCGCTGCGCCTCGGCGTGACGGCGCGGACGATCGCGCCGGTGGCAATTTTAGTGACGTGCCTGCTGTCCGTGGCGACGGGCTCCTCGTGGGGCACCTTTGCCGCCTGCGCGCCGATCTTCCTGTGGCTGAATCACCTCGTCGGCGGCGATGTGCTGCTGACGGTCTGCGCTATTGCGGGCGGCGCCTGCTTCGGTGATAATATCGGCATGATCTCGGACGTGACGGTTTTAAGCTGCGGCATGCAGGACGTCAAGATCATCGACCGCGTGAAGCACCAGAGCGTATGGTCGATCCTCTGTCTCGTCATTTCCATGGTCGTGTTCTATCTGGTCGGCAGGGAGCTGCCGAACGTGCGCGGCGACGTGGCGCAGGCGATCTCACAGATCCCGCAGGAGGCGTACGACGCGCTTGCCGAGCAGCGTCCCTCCGCGCTGCAGCTTTTGGAGCAGGTGCGCACGGGCGTGCCGTACTATATGATTATCCCGCTGCTTGTCGTGATCGTTCTGAGCTTTCTCGGCACGCATACTCTCCTGTGCCTCGGCGCGGGCATGGTGTCGTCTCTGCTGCTTGGCCTGCTCGCGGGAACGCTCAGCGTTTCCGACTGGCTCAGCGACATGCTCCTGAAGGGCTTCGGCGACGCGGGCAGTTGGACGGTCGTGATGATGATGTGGGTCGCCGCCTTCGGCGGCATCATGAACGCAATGAACGCTTTTGATCCGCTGGCAAAGCTCGTTGTAAAGATTTCACGGAACGTGCATCAGCTCATGGGCTGGTGCGGACTTTTGTGTCTGGTCGGCAATATGGCGCTGGCGGACGAGGCGGCGCAGGTGGCGACGATGTCGCCCATCGTGCGCGATATTGTGGAGAAGAACGTCGAATGCGGGAGCGAGGACGAAGCCTACAGGCTGCGCCTGCGCCTTGCGACCTACACCTCCTCCATGGGCATTTACGGCTCGGAGCTGGTGCCTTGGCATTGCTTCCCGGTCTTCTTCGCGGCAATCGCCAACGCGGTGTACCCGATGTATCATTTCACCAGCTTTGATATTATCAGCAAGAACTACATGAGCTTCATCGTGATCGGCTCCATCCTGCTGCTCAGCTTTACCGGCTGGGATCGGATCATCCCAATGTTCGGGCTGCCGAGAAACGCGAAGCTGCGCAAAGCTAAGAAACAGACGGAGGAATAGAAATGGAAATTGTATGTCTGGATATGGAGGGCGTCGTCGTTCCGGAGATCTGGATCGCCTTCGCACGTGAAAGCGGCATTCCGGAGCTCACGCGCACCACGCGCGACGAGCCGGATTACGACAAGCTGATGCGCTGGCGCCTCGGCGTTCTGAAGGAACACGGGCTCGGACTGCCGCAGATTCAGGAGACGATCGCAAAGATCGACCCGCTGCCCGGCGCAAGGGAATTTTTGGACGAGCTGCGCGCGCTGACGCAGGTAGTCATTCTCAGCGACACCTTCACGCAGTTTGCCATGCCGCTGATGAAGAAGCTCGGCTGGCCGACGCTGCTGTGCAACACGCTGGAGGTCGCGCCGAACGGAGAGATTACCGGCTTTAAAATGCGGATTCACGATTCCAAGCTGAGCACCGTCCGCGCCCTGCAATCGGTCGGCTACGATACGATCGCGGCGGGCGACAGCTATAACGATCTCGATATGATCCTCGCGGGCAAGGCGGGCTTCCTCTTCCGCAGCACCGAGAAAATCAAGGCGGACTATCCGCAGCTTCCCGCCTTTGAAGAATACGACGATCTGCTCCGCGCCATCAAGGCACAGCTGACCTGCTGACGGGGAGGGACCATCATGCTGAAGGATCAAAAGCTTCTCATCGGCAAGGGCGAAAACGAGGCGTTCATCGTTCCGAAGATGGCAAACCGCCACGGTCTGATCTGCGGCGCGACGGGCACCGGCAAGACCGTCACGCTCAAGGTGATGGCGGAGTCCTTCTCCGAGCTGGGCGTGCCCGTCTTCCTTGCGGACGTCAAGGGCGACATCGCCGGCTGCGTCAAGGCGGGCGAGAAGAACGAGAATATCGTCAAGCGGCTGGAAAAGCTCGGCATTGAGGACTTCCCGATGCAGTCCTTCCCGGTGCGCTTTTGGGATGTGTTCGGCGCCGCAGGTCATCCGGTGCGTACCACCGTCAGCGAGATGGGCGCGACTCTGCTTGCCCGCCTCTTGGGGCTGACGGACGTGCAGACGGGCGTCTTGTCCATCGTCTTCCGCGTGGCGGACGACAAGGGCTGGCTGCTGATCGACCTCAAGGATTTGCGCGCCATGGTCGCTTACGTCGCTGATCACGCGACGGAGCTGCTTCATCAATACGGCATGATCTCCCGGCAGTCCGCCGGCGCGATCCAGAGAGCGCTTTTGCAGCTGGAGGACGCGGGCGGCACGCTCTTCTTCGGCGAGCCGGATATTCAGCTGTCCGACTGGATGCAGCGCGACGAGAACGGCAGAGGCTATCTCAATATCTTCCACTGCGAAAAGCTCTACCGGTCTCCCCTGCTCTATTCGACGTTTATGCTCTGGCTGCTGGCGGAGCTGTTCGAGCAACTGCCGGAAACCGGCGATCCCGAACAGCCGGAGCTGGTCTTCTTCTTCGACGAGGCGCACCTCCTGTTCAAGGACGCGCCTCGGGCGCTGACGGACAAGGTCGAGCAGATGGTCAAGCTGATCCGCTCCAAGGGCGTCGGCGTGTACTTCATCACGCAGCAGCCGTCCGACATCCCGAACGCCGTGCTGGCGCAGCTAAGTAACCGCGTGCAGCACGCCCTGCGCGCCTATACCCCGCTGGAGCAGAAGGCAATTAAGGCGGCGGCGCAGTCCTTCCGCGCCAATCCCGCCTTCGATACCGAAACGGCGATCACCGAGCTCGGCACCGGCGAGGCGCTGGTCAGCTTCCTTGATGAAAAGGGCGTCCCCTCCGTGGTGGAGCGGGCGACGATCCTGCCGCCGCAGTCCATGATGGGCGCGATCGACGACGAGCGCCGGCGGGCGGAGATCATGGCGGACGACCTCTACGGCAAGTACGAGGACGCGGTGGACAACGAGTCTGCCTATGAGATGATTACCGCCGCCAACGCCGAACAGGAGGCGGCTGAACAGGCTGCCGCCGAGGAGGCGGCGGCGCGCAGGGAGCAGGAAAAGCGCGAAAAAGAGGAGGCAAGGCAGCAGAAGCAGAAAGCCTCCAAACGGAATGCCTCGCCCCTCGGAAGAGTTGCGAACTCCGCGATGAATTCCATCGGCAGGGAGGTCGGCAGATCCATCGGGCGCGGCTTGCTGGGCACGCTGAAAAAGTGGTTCTGAGGCAAACGACGATCATAACAGCAACGCCGCAGGGGCGGAAGCTCGCTCCTGCGGCGTTTTCTTATTCTCCTCGGTATTTTCTGCGGGTGGCAAGACCGCCGCGAATGTGGCGCTCCGCCTTGTTCTGCTCCAGCACCGCCTTGACCCGCAGGTACAGCGTCCGGTTGCAGTGCGGCAGACGCTCGCTCAAATCCTTATGTACGGTAGACTTCGATATGCCGAACTGCTTTGCCGCGGCACGGACCGTCGTCTGATTCTCGATGATGTACACAGCCAAATCACAGGCTCGCTGCTCAATGTTTTCCCTCATGTGCCTGACCTCCTTCGCTGTGTGTCCGAAACAGCTTATGCGAAGAGCGGGAGGGAAATACCGAAAAAAGAACTCCCTCATTTCCTGCGGCAGTTCATGCCTCCCCCGTGCAGAGGGTAGCACGGCGACGAAATAGCACCGCGGTACAAGCGTATCGCGGTGCTTTGCATGCAATTATCTTATCGTGCGCCGCTTCCAGCGGGCGAAGAGGAGCAGCGCGAGAATCGCGCCGCAGCTTTCGCCCGCGATCAGCGCGCAAACCAGCCCAACCTTGCCGAACAGCGCGTCGAGCAGGTACATGAACGGGATATAGAACACCAGCTCGCGGCAGAAGGAGTGGAGGAGCGTATCGCGTCCGTTGCCCACCGCCTGCATGCAGAACGAGGTGTGATAGTTCAAAAACTGCGGGATGGAAGCGATACAGCGGATCTGCAAAAACAGCGCCGCGTAACCGATCGTCGTCACCGCGTCGTCGATCTTGCCGGCAGAGGTGCTCAGGAAGAGCTGAACGATCGGGGCTGCAAGGATCTCAAACAGAACGAGACTGACCGCCGCGATGATCAGCCCGTAGACGCGCACGGAGCGGATGACCTTGCTCATGCGCTCGCGGTTGCCGGAGGAATAATTGTAGGCGACGATCGGCAGCATGCCCTGACACAGACCGATGTTGATTGCGTTCGGCAGGCGCTCCGCCTTCATCACGATGCCGATGGCGGCAAGCTCCAGATCGCCGTGGACGGACATCAGAGAGTTGAGGAAAATGTTTGCGGTGTCAAACAGGGCGGTCAGAGCGGCGGAGGGAACGCCGACGGCAAACAGCGACTTGAGCTCCGGAGCGCGGATCGCCCTCGCGTCGCGCGGACGAAAGCTCAGAGGCGCTGTTTTGCTGACGCGGCGGAAGGTCAGCAGCAGATAGACGCAGGCGGCGACGTTGGCAAGGAGCGTGGCGATCGCCGCGCCGAGCACCTCCATGCCCTCCGGCAGAAGAACGAACATGAACAGCGGATCAAGCAGGATGTTCAGAATGCCGCCGCTCAAGCCGATGCTCGCCTGACGGGAATAGCCGCTGTTGCGCAGCAGATGCGCGACGGTCTGCGACAGGATAACGGGCAAGTTGCCCGCAACGACGACGACCAGAACGTACTGCCGCGCGTAGCCGATGGTCGCGTCCGACGCGCCGAGCAGGTGCAGAATCGGGTCGAGAAGCACGCCGATCAAAAGCGAATAGAGCAGGGCGATCCCAATGGCGCAGTAAAAGCTGAAGGCGCTGACCCGCCTTGCATCGTCCTCGCGCCTCGCGCCGATCAGTCGCGCGATCAGACTGCCGCCGCCGATGCCGCACAGGTTTGAGAAAGCGACCGTCATCATAAAGATCGTGAACGCTACGGTGACGGCGGCTGTTTTGGATGGGTCGCCCGTCCGCCCGATGAAGATCGTATCGACCGTGTTGTAGATCAGGTTGACGAGCTGGCTGATGATCGTCGGGATTGCCATGGTCGCGATCGCCTTCGGAACGGGCATGACCTCAAACAGCTCTTTTTTACTGACGGAGCGCATATACACTGCTTCTTTCTCTCATTTTATGCGCTTATTATACCGCAACGGCAATAAAAAGCAAGAGCGAGCCGTGAAAACACGGTTCGCTCTTGGGAAACGTCGGAACGTCAGCCGGGCTTGCGATCCTGCCCGTAGAAGAAGCAGGTGACCAGACCGGGACCGGTGTGCGCGCCGATGGTCGTGCCGATCACCGAGGTGGAAACGTCGCGGAAGGGGCTCTGCGCGCAGATCGCCTCGGCGTACGCCTGCGCCGCCTCCGGCGCGCAGCTGTGGCAAACGTAGAGCGTCTGCTCCTCCGGCTGGATCACGAGCTCCTTCACGAGGTCGCTGACGCGCTTGAAGGCGCGGGCTCTGCCGCGGCACTTGTCGATGGCGCGCAGCTCGCCCTTGTCGTTCAGATTGAGCACGGGCCAGATGTTGAGCGTCTTGGAAACGATCAGGCCGGCGCGGCTGACGCGGCCGCCGCGGCAGAGATACTCGAGATCGCCCGTCGTGTAGAGGGCGTTGCAGCCGTGGCGGAAGCGCTCGACGGCCTCGACGCATTCGGCGGGGGAGGCGCCGTTCGCGCGCAGACGCGCCGCCTCGATGACCAGAATGCCGTAGGACATGCACGCGCCGAGGGAGTCGACGACGTAAATCTCCGCGTCCGGATGCTGCTCGAGCATCAGCTCGCGGGCGGTCACGGCGTTCTGATAGGAGGAGGAAATGCCGCTTCCCATGGCGATGTGCACGATCGGTCTGCCGGCACGCAGCAGCGGCGTCCAGAAGTTGATGTAGTCCTCAATATTGATCGCGGTGGTGTGAACCTGCGCGCCCTGCGCCATCTTCTCGTAGAAGGCGGCAAGGTCTTCCTGACGCATCGTTTCGGTGTAGCTCTGTCCGTCGATCTCATACTGCATCCGCAGCACGTGGACGTCAAGCTTTTGCGCTGTCGCCAGCGTCAGGTCACAGCCGGAGTCGGTAGAAATAACAAAGGAACTCATAGATACTCTCCTTATGCATGATACCCGTACTTTACCACATTGCCGCCCCTTCGTCAATCTCCCGCGGCAGAAATCACGCCGATTTTCCGTAGATACCCGTTCTACTGAGAGTAGAGCGACAGTTTTCGGGCGAACGGACGGCAAAACGCGACGCTTTTCGACGAAAGCCGAAGAAATCGGAGGAGAGCGGAAAAGGCTTGCGCCGCGTGGCGGAGCGTGATAGAATATGCGCAGAATTCTGATGCGAGGATACGCGAATGGCAAACATAGTTGAAATTACGGACTTTTCCGCGCCGGAGCTGGACGTCTACGCCCGCCTGACGGAGGGGCAGCTCAAGAATCGGGCAGAGCCGGAAAAGGGGCTGTTTATCGCGGAGAGCCCGAAGGTGATCGACCGCGCGCTGGACGCGGGCTTCGAGCCGGTGTCGCTGCTGATGGAGCGAAAGCACGTGGACGGACAGGCGAAGAACATCGTCGAACGCTGCGGGGACGTTCCGGTCTACACCTCCGAGCTGGACGTGCTCACGCAGCTGACCGGCTTTCCGCTGACACGCGGCGTGCTGTGCGCGATGCGCCGCAGACCGATCCCGACGGCGCGGGAGGTCTGCCGAAACGCCCGCCGAATCGCCGTGCTGGAGGATATCATGAATCCGACCAACCTCGGCGCGATCTTCCGCTCCGCCGCCGCGCTGAATATGGACGCGGTGCTGCTGACGCCTGCCTGCTGCGATCCGCTCTATCGCCGCGCCGTGCGCGTCAGCATGGGAACGGTGTTTCAGATACCGTGGGCGAATATCGGACGGGAGGTCGGCGACTGGCCGCGCAACGGCATGGCGGAGCTGCGCGCCATGGGCTTCACAACCGCGGCGATGGCGCTGCGCGACGACTCCTGCGGCGTGGACGATCCGATCCTCGCCGCGCAGGAGAAGCTCGCCGTCGTCCTCGGCACAGAGGGCGACGGACTGGCGGCTCGCACGATTGCGGACTGCGACTTTACCGTGCGCATCCCGATGTCCCACGGCGTGGATTCCCTGAACGTCGCCGCAGCGAGCGCGGTCGCTTTCTGGCAGCTGGGAAAGTAATCGGGAAGAGAACCGCGCTCCCACGCCTGCCGGTGGGGAGATTGCCGCATAAAGGCGGGCGCCCAATGGGCGCCCCTACGAAGCACCCGCGGAAAACGCCGTTTTCCGCGGGTCAGACTGTCAAAAAAGTCCGTAACCGTCAAAATCAGTCAAGCGTTTTTGCCATGCTGCGCTGACTTTGGCTTTTACGGACAGCAGAACGTTTCCTAAACTTTTAGGCTGGAAAAAGCTTGCTACGCAAGGATTTTGACTTACTGCGCAACGCACGAACTACCGTACCTATGTACGCCGACGTTCGTGCGTTGCTTGTCTTCCGAACTTTTTGATAGCCTGTTCAGCGTGTCGAAAAAAGGTTTTTCGACACGCTGACCCGCGGAAAACGTCGTTTTCCGCGGGTGTGTTTTAATCCAATCGGATGGTTTTGCAGTTCAGATATTCGACGTCCGACATATCGTGCGTGACGAGGACGACGGGGCGCGTCTGCGCGATGATCCGCACGGCGTCCAGCATTTTTCGCCGCCATTCGTCGTCGAGAGCGGAAAACGGCTCGTCCAGCAGGAGCAGGTCGCCGCCGAAAGCAAAGGCGCGCGCCAGCGCAAGGCGCTGCTGCATCCCGCCGGACAGATCTGCCGGCAGACTGTCCGCCTCGGCTTCCAGTCCGACGGCGCGCAGATGCTCGATCGCTTCCGCGCGATGCTGCTTGTCCAAAACGAGCGCGACGTTTTCCAGTGCGGTCAGCGTCGGAACAAGGCGCAGCTCCTGAAACACGTAAGCGACGCGGATTCCGGTGACGACCTCGCCGGAATCCTTTTTTTCCAGACCCGCAAGGATGCGCAGCAGGGTCGTTTTGCCGCTGCCGTTGCCGCCGAGCACGGCGGTGACGCCGCGCTCGCCGAGCTGCAGCGAAACGTCCCGCAAAACGATCTTTTCTCCGAATCGCTTCGTCACGTGAGACAGCGCGATCATCCACGTTCACCGCCCTTCGTCAGCCGCAGCAGGACGGCGCGCAGCAGTTTTTCGATCAACAGGCTGAGCACGACGACCGTCACGGTCCACGAGAATACGTCGACCGTTTCCAGATAGAGCTTGGAATAGTAGAGCTGTCTGCCGATGGAGCGCATCGGCAGGCTGATGACCTCGGCGGCGACGCCCGCCTTCCACGCAAGACCGAGACAGGTGCGGCAGCCCGCCGAAAAGTTCGGCAGCACCGCGGGCACGTAAAGCGCCTTTACCCGACGCGTCGGCGGCACGCGGTAGACGCGCGCCATCTCCAAAAGCTGCGGCGATACGGCGCGAACGCCCGTTTGCACATGGCTCTGCATGATCGGAAAGACCATGAGGAAGGAGATGAAGACAGGAATCGCGTCGCGCCCCATCCACACAAGGGCAAGAATGATGAAGGAGGCGACCGGAGTGGCGCGAATCACGGTCAGCAAGGGGGAGAGCAGCCCCTCGGAAAGCGGGAGCTTCGCCGTCAGGACGCCTGTCAGCGTGCCGAGCAGCACGCCCGCGAGGAAGCCCGCCGTAATGCGCAGAATACTGAAGGCGACGACCGTCCAGAACGACGCGGTCTGCACAAGCTCCCACAGCCGCACGGCTACCCGCAGCGGCGTCGGCACGAGCACCTCACGGTCGACGCAGAGGGCGATAAGCTCCCAGACGGCGATCCAGAGCAAGGGGGAAAGAAAACGGCGCAGCAGCTTGTTAACGGTAGAACGCTTCATCCGGCAGCGCACCTCCCACGGACTTCGGGTCGGCGCTGTAGAGAACCTCCAGCATCTGCGAAACGGCGGTTTTCATTTCGTTTCCGGTGAGCAGGCAGATATTGCAGTTGGGCAGCGCCTTCTGCGCGACGGCTGCCTTCGGCACGATACCGGCGCTTTCGATCATCACGGAAGCCTCCGCCGGATGATCGTTGACAAAATCGACCGAGGCGCTGTACTCGTTCAGGAACGTCTCGACAGCGTTCGGATACGTTTCTGCGAATTCGCGGCTGACGATGATGCAGCCCTGCACCAGCGTGCTGTCGGAGACCTTGTCCCATTCCTCCGTCAGATCGAGGGCAATGCGCACGTCGGGGTTGCCGGACAGGACGGCGGTAACGTTCGGCTCCGGCAGCATGCCGAGAACGACCTCGCCGGCGGACAGCTTGGTTGCCAGCTCCGTGTGCTCGGAGAGGTATTCGACCGTCAGATCGTTTTCCGGATCCAGCCCGTTCGCCGCGAGCAGATAGTTGAGGATATACTCCGGCGTCGCGCCCTGACCGGTCGCACAGAGCGTCTTGCCGGCAAGGTCGGAGACGCTGTGGATCGTATCGCCGTTTTCCAGAACGTAGAGGACGCCGAGGGTGTTGACCGCGAGGACCTGCACGTTCCGTTCGGTCTTCTGCCAGAGCACGGACGCGAGATTGACCGGCACGGCGGCAACGTCCACCTCGCCGCTGATCACGGCGGACGCGATCTGATCGGGCGAGGAGGCGACGAAGAAGTCGTAGCTCCCTTCAGCGGCGCCGTTGGCGGCGTCGTCCATCAGCTTCGCCATGCCCATGCCCGTCGGACCCATCAGGGTGCCGACGCGGACGAGTTCCGGCGCTTCCGCCTCGGTGGGGACGGCTTCCTGCGTGACTTCCGTCGTCTCGGTGGCGGCAGAAGCCTGCGCGGACGCAGACGCTTCCGTCGGTTCGGCGTCCGGCTTCATGCATGCAGCGAGGCAGGTAACGGTCAGCACAACCGCCAAAAGAACAGCAAAAAGTTTTTTCATCATGTGATTCCTCCGTAGATTTTCGTGAATTCCTCCGCCGACGTGAGGCGGACGGTTTTGCCCTCACGGATGAGCTGCCCGCTCTCCTCCAGAAACGCGAAGGCGCGGTACAGGCTCGCTCTGCCGAGATCAAGCAGCGCAGCGAGCCGCACCATGCTGACGGGCAGCTTCAGCTCGCCGTGCTCCGCGGGCAGCGAGAGCAGGTACTTCGCCAGCTTCTTTTCCGCAGAGCCCGCGGTGAAGGCGGCGATTTTGCGGTTGAGGAAGCCGATCCGATCCGTGAGAAAGCAGACGTAATTGCGCACGAACGTAAAATCCGCCCGCATCAGCTCCTCCACCGTTTCCTGTGAAAGCAGAAGCAGTACGCTCTTTTCACAGGCGGTGACGGCGGTGATGCCGCAGCGGCTGCCGAAGAGCGACGCGACGCCGAAGCAGTCGCCCGCTTGGAGCTTGTTCAGTACGACGGCGCCGTCCCTGCCCGCGCCGGAGACGAGCACGCTGCCGGAGCGGAGCAGGCAAAGATGCTCGCCTGCGCAGTCGATCTGTTCGCCCCGATGAACGACGCGCTCGACGCATTGTTCCGCCGCTGCGGACAGTGCGGCGTCCGATACACCGCGAAACAGCAGCGCTTTTGCAAGAATGGATCGTATTTCCATTTCAACCTCCAAAACTGTCTCAGATGATACAGTTTTATGACAGTCACATTGTAACACCGACGGCAGTCTTTGTCAAGACGGATCGCCGTGCTTTTTTTGCTGGCGCAGCCGGCGTTTGCCCGCCTCGTTTGTAAGTTTTATCTTTACATCCGACGGAATATCTGATATAATGTTGCTGTTGTTTTGGATACTTTACTTTTAACTATAGGAGGGACGCAAAACCTTATGGCTTCTACAAAGACGACGGTCCCGTTCCGGGGCACGAAGGAACAGGAAGAAAAACTGAAGGCTGTCATCGACGAACTGAAGGATCAGCCCGGCGCGCTGATGCCCATTATGCAGAGGGCGCAGGACATCTACGGCTATCTGCCCATCGAGGTGCAGACCATGATCTCCGAAGCGATGGGCGTGCCGCTGGAGAAAATCTACGGCATCGCAACCTTCTACGCGCAGTTCACGCTTTCGCCGAAGGGCAAGTACCGCTGCTCGGTCTGCCTCGGCACCGCCTGCTATGTCAAGGGCGCGCAGGCGATCTATGACAAGCTTGTGGAGCTGCTGGGCATTCAGGAGGGCGAATGCACGCCCGACGGCAAGTTCTCGCTGGAGGCGTGCCGCTGCGTCGGCGCCTGCGGTCTTGCGCCGGTCATGATGATTAACGACGACGTCTACGGCAGACTGACGCCGGAGATGCTGCCCGACATTCTGGCAAAGTATTAAGCCCGGAAAAACGGAGGATACTTATGAAGATCCGTGAGATTGCACAGCTGCTCGACGCGCAGGTGCTCTGCTGCGAGGAAGAGCTGGACGCCGAGGTGTCCGACGCCTTCTGCTGCGACATGATGAGCGACGTGCTCGCCTTCGCAACCAACCAGTCCGTGCTGATCACGGGGCTGCTCAATCCCCAAGTGGTGCGCACGGCAATGATGCTGGATATGCACTGCATCGTTTTCGTCTGCGGCAAGCGCCCCACGCCGGAGATCGTCTCGCTGGCAGGCGCCAACGATATTGTTACCATGGTCACGGAGCACCATACGTTCTCTGCGGCAGGGCGGCTGTACGAGACCGGTCTGCTCCACGGAGAATAGGTCATGGCTGCGCTGACGTTTCACTACGACGTGGACGGGCAGGACTTTTCCTCTGCGGGAGAGGCGTCCGTCGCCGTCAAGAAAAAGCTGCGCCAGCTGGGCTTTCCGTCCGACGTGATCCGCCGCTGCTCGATCGCGATGTACGAGGGCGAGATCAACATGGTCATCCACGCCAACGGCGGCACTGCCGACGTGCTGGTAGAACCGGATAAAATCACGATCATTCTTGAGGATCACGGTCCCGGCATTCCGGACGTGGAGCTCGCCATGAAGGAGGGCTATTCCACCTCCACCGAGGCAATCCGCACGATGGGCTTCGGCGCGGGCATGGGTCTTCCGAACATGAAACGCTACACCGAAAGCCTTGAGATCGAGACGGAGGTCGGCGTTGGAACGAAGCTCACCATGGTTGTGAAAGTATAAAAAGCGAAACATAGGAGGAAGTCGCATGGCATCCTTTCAGCATTCCGTGTCTCTGGACGCGCACAAGTGCATCGGCTGCACCTCCTGCCTCAGGCAGTGCCCCACGGAGGCCATCCGCATCCGTGATGGGCGTGCGGTGATCCACTCCAATCTCTGCATCGACTGCGGACGCTGCGTGCGGGTTTGCAAGCAGAAGGCAAAACGCGCCGTCTTCGACCGCATCAGCGAGATCGACCCGAAGTTCAAGTGGCGCATCGCGCTGCCCGCGCCCGCGCTCTACGGGCAGTTCGACGAGCTGAGCGAGGTCGGCGACCTTTTGCAGGCGCTGCTGGACCTCGGCTTCGACGACGTCTATGAGGTCGCGCGCAGCGCTGAGATCATTTCTGAATGTACCCGCCGTTATATGCGAAAGCCGGATATTCTCAAGCCGGTGATCAGCTCGGCGTGTCCCGCCATCGTGCGGCTGATCCGGCTCCGTTTCCCGGAGCTTTGCGACCACGTGCTGCCGATTCTGCCGCCGGTAGAATACGCCAGCCGCGCCGCAAAGCAGGAGGCGCTGCAGCAGCATCCCGAG
>Ga0265301_10002167_pt1 | contig 23446 bp, 12 predicted proteins | sample AusTroGonzalo_MG_2_FD_193488 | JGI IMG/M metagenome (GOLD analysis project Ga0265301, IMG submission 193488) | Bovine rumen microbial communities from tropical cattle in Woodstock, Queensland, Australia - Gonzalo_04 | ecosystem: Host-associated > Mammals > Digestive system > Stomach > Rumen ... | reverse complement strand
ACATCGTATACCGGTGCGGATGCCAACACGATTATGAAATCGGTGGTTCAGCCCCTGGAGGAGAGTATTAACGGTGTGCCGGGCATGACGTACATCACCTCATCGGCTTCCGCTTCGGGTGACGTGTCTATACAGGTTTATTTTAAGCAGGGAATAGACCCTGATCTGGCGGCAGTCAACGTGCAGAACCGTGTCAGCAAGGCGACAGCACTGCTGCCGTCCGAAGTGACGAAAGTGGGTGTACAGGTGATGAAACAGCAGAACAACATACTGCATATCGGAGCGCTCAAATCGACGGACGGCAAGTACGACGCGGATTTCATTTCCAACTACATAGACATCAACATCAAGCCTCGTCTGATGCGTATTACCGGTGTAGGTGACGTGATGTCGTTAGGTAACACGTACGCTCTGCGTATATGGCTCAAGCCGGATGTGATGGCTCAGTACGGTCTGGTGCCGAACGACGTGTTCGCGGCTATCGGCGGACAGAGTTTCGTAGCGGCAACGGGTTCGTTAGGCGAGCGGTCGGAGAACTCCTACCAGTACTCGATGGAGTACAAGGGTACGCTCAAGACGGTTGAGGAGTTCAACGACATAGTGCTTCGTACGACGAACGGCGGTCATCTGCTTCACCTGAGCGATGTGGCAGAAGTGGAAATCGGTGCGGTGAGTTACAACTTCACCTCTAACATCGACGGCAAACCGGGAACGCTGTTCATGGTGTTCCAGGCTCCGGGTGCCAATGCGACGGAGGTGAATGCGCGTATCCACAAACTGTATGAGGAACTAAAACCGACCATGCCGTCAGGCTTGGAGTTCGAGATTCTGCAAACCTCCGATGACTTCCTGTTCGCGGCCATTCACAACGTCGTCGAGACGCTGATCATCGCAATCATTCTCGTCATCCTGGTGGTTTATTTCTTCCTGCAAAGTTTCAAAGCGACGGTTATTCCGTCTCTGTCTATCATAGTCTCGCTGCTCGGCACGTTCACGATCGTGCAGTTGGCGGGATTCTCATTGAACATCCTGACGCTCTTCGCGTTGGTGCTTGCCATCGGTACGGTTGTCGATGATGCCATTGTGGTGGTAGAAGCGGTGATGGCGAAGATGGAAGGCGGTGTGTCGGATGCGCGTGAGGCGACGCGTCAGGCGATGAGCGAAGTGTCTGTTGCGGTCATCTCGTGTACGCTTGTGTTTATGGCGGTGTTCATCCCGGTGGCGTTTATGCCGGGCACGTCAGGCAGTTTCTTCATGCAGTTCGGTGTGACGCTGGCTTCGGCAGTAGGTCTGTCGTGTGTGTCGGCGCTGACGCTCTGTCCGGCACTCTGCGGACTGATGATGCGTTTTGACCCGAAGGAGAGCAGCAAGAAAAGCCTCAACTACTACGTTAAGAAAGCCTATACGGTCAGTTATAACGCGATCTCGAAGAAGTACAAGAACGGCGTGAACAAGTTCATCAAGCATCCGTGGATAGCGGGTGTGCTGCTTTTGGGTGCCGCGGTGCTGCTTGTATTAGCGATGCGCGGCCTGCCTTCGGGTCTGGTGCCCCAAGAGGACCAGGGTGTCTTCTTCGCCGAAGTGCGTGCACCCGAAGGATGCACCCTGTATGAGACGGAAGAAATCGTCCGGAAGGTGGAGGAGAAAATCAAAAACATCCCTGAGCTGGAGAGTTACGCCGTAGTGAACGGTTACGGTATGATGTCCAACAAATCGGCGAGCTGCTACGCTACGCTCATCATACGTCTCAAGAACTGGGACGACCGACCGGGTATGAATCATATCATCGAGCTGGTGTACTCGCGTTTCGCGATGGATTGTCAGGAAATCAAGAATGCCATAGTCATTCCGTTCCAGATGCCACAGGTACCGGGTTACGGTTCAAGCAACTCGGTGAATCTCGTGATGCAGGATACGCAGGACCGACCTATGTCGGAGTTCAACGCCGATGTGACGAAGTTCATCGCCAAGCTGAACCAGCGTCCGGAGATCATGATGGCGATGAGTACTTATTCGGAGCGTTTCCCGAAATACGAAGTGAGCGTTGACGCGGCCCAGTGTGACCGTGCAGGCATCACTCCGGCCGTTGTGCTCAACACGTTAGGGGCATACTGCGGAGGAGCCTATGTGGGTAACTTCAACCAGTTTGGTAAGGTTTACCGTATTATGGCCAACGCGGCTCCGGAGTACCGTCTTGACCCCTCCTCGCTCCATAACATGTTCGTTCGTGTACGCGAAGGCAAGATGGCTCCTATCTCCGAGTTCGTGACGCTGAAAGAGATTGTGGGTTCGGCCTCCGTGGAGCATTTCAACCTGTACCAGAGCATCACGTGCGGCGTAATGACCGCGAGCGGTTATTCGGAAGGAGATGCACACCTGGCCATTGCGGAGGTGTTCAAAGAGACAATGCCATCCGGTTACAGTTACGAGTACGGCGGCATGTCCCGTGAAGTGGAGGAGACGTCGGGCAGTAATGCCACTGCGCTTATCTATCTGATCTGCGCCGTTCTGATCTATCTCATTCTTGCTTCGCTCTATAACAGCTGGTTCACGCCGTGGGCCGTGCTGTTGTCCGTGCCTTTCGGTCTGATGGGATCGTTCGGCGCGATATACTTGGTTTCATTACTGCATCTGCCGGGAATGGAGAATAACATTTATCTCCAGACGGGTGTGATCATGCTGATCGGTCTGCTGGCGAAGACCGCCATTCTTATCACGGAGTTCGCTTCGGAGCGCCGTGCGCAGGGGCTGTCTATCCGCGATGCGGCGTATGCGGCATGCGAGGAGCGTCTGCGTCCGATTCTCATGACCGTTGTGACGATGATAGCCGGTATGATTCCGTTGATTATCGCCGGCGGTGCGGGGGCCAATGGCAACCGTGTCCTCGCTCTGGGCGTGACAGCCGGAATGGCGGTGGGCACATTGGCGTTATTGTTCGTTGTGCCGGCGTTCTTCATTGTCTTCCAGAGTCTGCATGAGAAGTTCCAGGGCAATGAGCCCTCAGCCGTCAGCCTTCAGCCTTCAGAGGAGGAAGCAAAGCCGGCTCCGGCTCCGAAGAAGAAGCATAAGGCGCCCAAGGCTCTTGCCATAGCGGTAGTCTGTATGCTCAGTGCCGTTCTCCTGTCCGGTTGCGGCATCTACGGCAAGTACAAGTCCCCGTCGAGTGCTCCGGACAAGCTGTTCGGAGATTCGGCAGTCAGCTATCAGGAGGGTGATTCGCTTCAGTTAGCCACGCTTTCCTGGCGTGATGTGTTCGTTGATCCGTTGCTGCAGCAACTGATCGATTCGGCTCTGGTGCGTAACACGGACCTCCGTTCCGCGCGTATAGCCATCGAGCAGTCTCAGGCTTCTCTCAAAGCGGCGAAACTCGGATTCCTGCCGTCGTTCACGTTGGCACCTCAGGCCGGTTACAGCGGTAACGTGACGGATAATGCGTGGGTGCCGGTGTATAATGTGCCGGTACAGATGAACTGGGATCTGGACCTGTTCGGCGCCAACGTCAATCAGGTGCGCAAGTCCAAAGCCATCGTGATGCAGGCCGAGTACCGTGAGCAGGCGGTGCAGGCGAACCTGATCTCTACGGTGGCTCAGCAGTACTTCATGCTGCAGTTATTAGACCGTCAGCTGGAGATTCTGATTCATACGGACAGCCTGTGGAACATGTCGCTGGAGACGCAACGCGCCCTCTTTGAGAACGGCAAATGCTATGCGACGGCTGTGAACCAGATGGAAAACTCCTATCTGAATGTCAAGCGTCAGATCATCGAAGTACGCCGTAATATACGCGGAGTGGAGAACAGCATATGCAAGCTGCTCGCCATCACCCCGCAGCATATCAAGCGTAATGCATGGAGCGCGTTCACCTTGCCGGAGCGTATCAGCACGGGTGTGCCGGCTGAGTTACTGGCGAACAGACCGGATATCAAGATAGCGGACCAGCAGATCGCGGAAGCGTTCTATAACACGAACGCGGCACGCTCGGCGTTCTTCCCGAAGATCTCGTTGCAGGGCATATTGGGTTGGGGTAACAGCAATGGAACGATAGCCAATCCGGGTGCATTGCTGTTCAATGCTCTGGCTTCGTTGACCCAACCGATTTTTGCACAAGGCCGTCTGGTAGCCCAGTTGCGAATCAGTAAACTGTCTCTCCAGGATATCCAGCAGAGATACGTGCAGACGGTCATCAACGCCGGCAATCAGGTGAATGAGGCGTTGGCAGACTGTCAGGCAGCCAAGGAGAAGGATGTACTGTACAAGCGTCAGGTCGAGGTGCTGACCGATGCGTTCATCGGCACGCATGAGTTGATGGATGCCGGCAAGGCGAACTATCTGGAGGTTCTGACCGCCCAGGAGACGCTGCTCTCGGCTCAGATCAACGAGGCCGCCAATCTGTACGAAGGTTCGCGTGCGCTCATCGCGTTGTACATCGCCCTTGGAGGAGCAACCAAATAAAGCAATACGTATCCATATGAAAAACAAAATTCTTTTATTTGTAGTAGTTCTCGTTTCTACGACAACACTGTACGCAGCCAAACAAAGTGGAAAAATTGGACCCACTGCCAGATGGAATTATGATACATCCACCAAGGAATTCCGTATTACAGGTACTGGAAAAACCTATGATGGTTCATATTCATACAATGCGATGTATCAGGCCTCTCCCAAACGATCGAATGCACGCAAAGTGAAAGCAGATAATCCGTCTGGAGTGATAAATTTCCAGTATGGTGCGGCAAAATCCGGTGATGCATATACATTTGATCCGGCTAATGTCAAAACGATTGTTGTAGAAGAAGGTATCACTTCTCTTGGCGAGTGGACCTGTGCCTTTTTTACGAACGCCCAGAGTATACAACTGCCAAATTCGTTGACTAAATTAGGAGGTGGTGCTTTTCATAAAAACACTTCTCTTACTTCCGTTACTATTCCTGTTAATGTGGATACAATGAAAGTGGCTATTTGTAAGTCAGAGGCGTCTATCTATGGAGATAATATACCTATGGGGGCGTTTAATGGCTGTACCAATCTGAAAACCGTTTATTGGAATGCACGAGGAAATACGGATGATAATATAGTGCAACCTTTGGAAGGTTTGGAAAATGTACTGACGAAAATAGTGTTGGGTACGACCGTTGTACATATTCCCGAAAAAATATGTGTTGATTTCACAAAACTGACTGGAGAATTACGATTGGAGAGGAATATTAAAACGATAGGGTATGCCGCTTTTGCCGGATGTAGAAATATTAATAAGATTACATTACTGGCAGATAGTATGGCAACACAACCTACTTTGTTCTGGAATAGCTATTACTATCAATCCATTTATACCAATCATCACGGAGCTCCATTTGCCATGTGTAGTCCGAATATGGAGATTTTCATCGGTAAAAATGTGAAATATATTGGTGAATACATGTTTTCCAATTATGACAGAAGTGGAAAAATGGTCGGTGGAAATACACCTACCTACACGGTATCTAAACATAATTATGTAGACTCTGTTAGGGTTACTTTCGAGCAGGGATCAAATCTGAAAGTGATTGGAAGTTATGCATTTGCAGGTGTAAAAGGACTGGCTGGCTTTACTCTTCCGAGCACAACGGAAGAGATAAAAACCAATGCATTCTATGATACGGATTTACAATCTGTTACTATCCCCGCAAGTACAATTCAAATTGGTGTGAATGCGTTCTCTTCTTGTCCATCTTTGTCTTCTGTTCGGTATAATGCAAGGAATGCTTATGTAATAACAAATGCAACCAATACAAGCAGTGGATGGGAATATGTGTATAAATCTCCGTTCCTCAATTGTGCGGAAACGATAAATGTGACTATCGGAAAAGATGTACAGTCTATTCCGTCATTCATGTTCTCAGGAAGTTCGCAAAAAGAAGTATATAATAACGGGTGGACATATACCTATTATGCCACCCAGCGTTCGGATATAAAGAATATTACTATCGAAGAGGAAAACAGTGAATTAAGTAGAATTAGTGACTATGCGTTTTCCGGCTGTTCTGCGGTTGTTTCAATGACGATTCCTGAAAATGTATATTTCATTGGTGATTCGGCATTTTTACAATGCACAGCGGTGGATACTTTTCATGTACGTAGTGACTATCCGGCATCGCTGGGCAAAGTGGCTTTTCCCTCCAACGCTAAAATTAAAGTCAACTGTGTAGCCCGTGATACATATGTGAATAATACGAAATGGAATGTGTATAATATTGTATCGGAGTGTGCGGGACCTATGCCGTTTTATACGGTCAATTTCTATTGTGAGATTCCTAATCTGATATTACTCCAGTCCATAGAGGTCCCTAACGGAGAAATACCTGTCTATACGGGGCAGACACCGACTGTCGCATCGACTGAACAATATGATTATACATTTACAGGTTGGATTAGTTATGACAGTAATATGAATATTGTATATGGTCTTCAGCCTGCCACATCCAACCAATCGTATTATGCGAATTTTGCAAAGACCTTGCGGAATTATACAGTAACCTTTGTGGATTGGAACGGAATTGTTATTTCTTCTCAAGAAGTGGCGTATGGCGGTGCGGCTACACCACCGTCTGATCCGGTTAGAGAGGGATATACCTTTATCGGTTGGGACAAACAGTTCAATAATATTCATGGTAATTTGGTAGTGACTGCATTGTATGAGAAGATACCTGTTTATTACACGATTGTTTTCCTAGACGGATATGATGTAGTGCTTCAGAGCAGTCAGGTATTGGAGGGCACTATGCCAGTGTATAATGGACCGGAACCTTCTCGTGAGACGGATAGGCAATATACCTATACGTTTATCGGGTGGACACCTGCGTTGGAAGTTGCAACCAAGGATGCGGAATATATGGCTACTTTTGCTTTGAAATTAAATAAATATACTATCACATTTAAAGACGAAGATGGTAGTGTATTGTGTTCTGACGAATGGGATTATGGAACGATTCCTTCCTGCGAACAGCCGACGAAGCAAAGTGATGAACAATATACGTATGTTTTTGCCGGATGGGAGCCTAAAGTAACAGCAGTGAAAGACAATGCTACTTATACGGCAACCTATACGCCGGTACCGCTTGAATCCTTGTCGGAAACATATGTTTTGCCGACGACCACAAAAGTCCTTATTAACGGTCAAATCTACATCCATAGAGGAGACAAGACCTATACACTAACCGGACAAGTTTGCGAAAACTAAGAAAAAAAGCCTTTTTTGGGTGTTTTTCTTGCATATCTCAAAAAAATGTAGTAATTTTGCAGCCGATTTTGGAAATCGTACATAATAAATCAATAATTGGAAATGGTTAAACTAAACGAGATATTAGCGATTACGGGTAAACCGGGTTTGTATAAACTGGTCAGTCGCGGCAACAACATGCTGATAGTAGAGAGTCTGGTAGACGGCAAGCGTATGCCGACCTATGCGCGTGACAAGATCGTGGCGTTGAGCGACGTATCGATGTTCACGGATGCGGATGATATCGCGCTGAGCCAGGTGCTGACGAATGCGGGAAAGAAAGAGGGGTTGAAAGCGGTAGCGTTTGATGCGAAGAAAGCTTCGAATGCGGAGTTACAGGCATGGTTTGACGAAGTGCTGCCGAACTGGGACCGCGACCGCGTCTATCCGTCTGACATCCGTAAGCTTATCCAGTGGTATAACATCCTCATCAACGCCGGCATCACGGACTTCACCGTAGAGGAAGGGGAAGAAGATTGACGATTGAACGATTGACTAATTGACGAGGTACGATTGATTGACGAGTTTATATTATTGACGATTGTCCGCAGCATAATTTGTCAATTAAACTCAATTTGTCAATAAATCGTCAATCGTAAATCTGTAAATCTGTCAATCTTAATAGATTGTCAATCGTCACTAAGAATACGTGCTCCTAAGGGAGATCATCAATAGCATAGAATCTGTAGCGCCACGGAGTGCCCAGGAGGAATGGGATAACTCGGGAATGCAGGTAGGTGACACAGGACGTGAGATTCATTCCGTCCTCTTGACCACAGACGTAACAACGGATGTGGTCAATGAAGCTGTTATATCCGGTTGCGACCTTATTATATCTCATCATCCGCTTCTTTTTCACGGTCTGAAGCAGGTTTGCGGTCAGACAGCGCAGGCACGTATCGTGGAGATGGCTATCAAGCATGATATAGCCATCTATTCGGCGCATACGAACCTGGACAGCGTTCCCGGGGGCATCAACACGCGGTTGGCGGACAAGTTAGGTGTTACGGGTTACCGGATGTTGAGAATACAGAATACAGAAGACAGAGTACAGACCGGATTAGGAGTGATCGGGCAGTTGAGAGAGCCGATGCGTTATGCGGATTTTATCGAGCATGTACGTGCGGTGTTAGGATGTACGTATGTGCGCTATACGCGTCCGGTCAAGGAGATGATAGAGCGTGTGGCGTTATGCGGCGGAAGCGGAGCAGAGTTCATCGATACGGCGATAGAACAGGGAGCGGATGTGTATGTGACAGCGGATTGCAAGTACCATGAGTTCCAGGACGCAGAGGGTCGTATCGGCTTGATAGACATCGACCATTGGATCTCCGAACGTCATGCACGTGAGATCTTTGCAGAGATATTAAAACCTCTCGATTTGAACGTAATGATCAGCAAACAAGATAAAACAGTTATTCATATTTAAACCTCTCAAGTGGCTTAGAGGGCATCCCCTAACGAGGACTGCTAGCGAAGCGATATCGCAAATCGTATTGAGTCGTAGTTCACGCGAAGGATAGCCACACGCGAATGGCACGAGCAAAAGAATTGACGGTAGAGGACAAGTTGAAATACCTCTACGAACTGCAGCAAGTGGACACGAAGATTGACAACTTGCGCACGTTGGCAGGCGAGCTGCCGCAGGAAGTGAAAGATATGGCGGATGAAGTGGAAGGTCTGAAGACCCGTCTGGCCAATATCGAGAATGACATCAAGGAGTGTGAGACCCAGATCTCCGACCACCGTGTACGTACGGAGAATGCGAACGCATCGATTTCGCGCTACAAAGAGCAGCAGAACAGCGTACGTAACAACCGTGAGTTCGACAACCTGAACAAGGAGATCGAGTATCAGGAGCTGGAGATCGAGGCTTCTCAGCGCAAGATCAAACATTTCAGCGCAGAGCTCGAGGCACGTCTGGCAGACAAGGCCAAGACGACGAAGGATATCGAAGAGCGCACTGTCGATTTGAACCAGAAGCGTTCGGAACTGGACCAGATTCTGTCGGAGACGAAAGCGGAGACGGAAGCGCTGGTGCTCCGTGCCGGTGAACTGGAGAAGAAGATAGACGAGCGTCTGCTGACAGGTTTCAAGCGTATCCGTAAGAACGCGCGCAACGGTCTGGCTGTAGTAAAGGTAGAGCGTGATTCGTGCGGCGGTTGCCACGCGAAGATACCCGCTCAGCAGCAGTTGGATATCCGTACACGCAAGAAGATCATTGTCTGTGAGTTCTGCGGTAGAATATTAGTAGACCCAGAGATGTAAGGACGAGACTGACTGCTCCCACCCAAGCGGTACTGCCGGCACCCAACGTGTCGGCAGTGCTGTTTTCCGGCCATAGGGACTGGACCAAGATAGCGATGAGGTTGTTGGTAAAATGCATCGTGATAGGTATCCAGAGTGTCCGTGTCCATACGAACATATATCCGAACAAGGCTCCCATCATCATGCGTGGGATGAATCCGCTGAACTGCATGTGTATGGCAGAGAAGACGACGGCGGATATCCATATGGCCATATGCACTTTCGCCGTCCGTTTTTCGTCTTTCGCAATGATCTGCTGCAGTGTTCCTCTGAAGGTCATCTCTTCGGCCAGGGCGGGCAGCACGGCCATGAGTCCTATATTGACGAGAACGACTGCTGCGTTATCGGGTCTGAGCCATACTTTGAGGGTCATTTCCAGCGCTTTCTCCTCGGCGATCCAATCATCCGGCAGGGGGATGAGGCGGTTCCATTCGGCGAGCAGGTTGACGGCGGGCAGCGCGACGAGCATGATGCCGACGGCCATGGCGAACAGCGACCCGTGTGCTCCGTGGTCCATCTCCAGCCATCGTAGCGGTTTGCGTTCCCGGTCCCAAATAGCGCCGCAGACAAGCGGCGGAAGGAGAAACATACCGGTTACCGATGCGAACTGCAGCCATTTCTGTGCAGTAACGGTAGCATTACCGTGATAGAAGGCCTGCCATATCATGGCGGCCACCAGCGTGCATGCGAAGAGCACGCCGATCCAAGTAGCAGTTTGTATCCATTTTCGTTTCATGCTACAAAATTACTACAATTTTTTCAAATTTGCAAGGTTTTGGGCAAAAAAATTCGTCTATGCCCGCATAAGCGGTATTTTTTTTCGCCCAAGAGATTGCAGCTTGCACGACAGTGCGAACGTAAATCAGGGAGGACCCTGCTTTTAAGTAGGGAGAACCGAAGTTACTATAGTATAATTGTTCGAGCAAGGCGAGATAAAAAGTTACAACAAAAAATGTATAAATGCAAGATTTTACATAAATTTTTTGCACAATTCAGAAAAAAGCAGTATCTTTGCACGCAAAATCTTAGTTGTCATGGCCCCTTTTGGAAATAGAGAATATGTTCAAATTCACTGGCGTCGGTTTGTTCGTCGGTTTGCTCGTACCTTCTTGTCATGGACCATATTGTCCATTACGATCATCGGGTCGTTATTGGGTTTTTTGCCGGAGGAGAGTTCTCAAGGTTTGCGTAGTGCGGTCGATTATGTGCTGATTCATCCTTCTTTGGTTATCGTGGTGCTACTGCTGTACGCGGTGTTGGCGGTATTGTATAACTGGCCGCGGATGATAGCGATGTATAAGGACAAGAATACCGATATCCGTGTCATCATTGAGTGTTGTGACATCTTGAAGCAGTCCGGCATGAAGGTTATTCATACGGTGGATACATTCGATTCGGAGTTGGACCGTATCATCACGCCTCGTTCACTTCACGGCGCTTTCATCCGTCTTTGTCAGGAGCAGCAAGTGAATCTGGATGGCATCATAGATGCTTATCTGGAGCGTTTGGAGCCGTCGGCAACTAATTCGCAACTACCGGGGCGTCAGAATCGGTATGAGCTGGGAACGATATGCCCGATTTCGTTTGCTGACAATCATTATTGCTGGGCGGCATTTACGCACCTTCAGCCGAACGGCACCATCACCATTGCCAAGGAGGAATATATAGCTTGTCTGAAAACCATGTGGCGCAACCTCTCCGAACCGTTGGTTCGTGAAGACGAAGTCAATGTGGCGGTGATGGGTAACCGGTTTGTCGATCTGCCGGCGGAGTTCTCTACGGAGCAGAAGATAGATCTGATGATTCAGACTTTCTTTGCAGTGGCGCGTGAGAAAGCCTGTTGCCGCACTTTGCGTATCTGTATTCATCCGGATAACGTGACGGATATAGACTTCGGTACGTATCCGACGGTGATTGCCCATCTGGCGAAACGTCCGATCATTTAAACGTATGCCCCCCTTGCAGGAATATACATATTTTGCATTTATCAGTTTTCAGAGTGCGGATGCCAAACAGGCTGTCCGTTTGCAGCATGCGATAGAGCATTACCGCCTGCCTGCCGTATTGTGCAAGCAGGATGCTTCCATACCCAAGCGTGTCAAACCGCTGTATTGCTATCTGAATGATATGCATGCCGGTGAGGAACTCATGATGGAGCTCAAATCGCGCATGGAGCGTTCACGGTATCTGATCGTGGTATGTTCTCCGCAGGCGGCCAAGTCGGCGTATGTCAATAGCGGCATTGACTATTTCGTGTCGCTGGGGCGCAGGGACAGTATTATTCCGGTTATCGTAGAGGGTGTGCCGTATAGTGACGATCCGGCAACGGAGTGTTTTCCGGAAGCCCTGCGGCGGCATTTCCCTAAACATACGGATCCGTTGAAGGACCATTCCATCTTGGGTATCAATACGCGTGAAGCCGGTATCGGCTCGCGTCGTAAGGCCTATAACCGCGCCATGCTGATGGTGGTGGCGCGTATGCTGCAGTTGGATTTTGACGGTCTGTTGCTTCGTGACCGGCAGCGTCGGAAAAAACGCCGGATATTGGGAGTGATTGCTTCGTTACTCATAGCCTTGGCTTTGGGTTTGACATGGTATATGTCGCAGACGGTGGATGTACATATACAGGTGGATGAAGCGACCCCGATGAATGCGAATTTACCTCCTTGCAGGGACATAGCGCTGCGGCTGTATCTGGATAATGAGCAGAAATCGGACACGCTCGCGGCCTTGGGCGAGACATCTGTATTGCGGAATATACCTCCTGTTTATATCGGTCGTAAAGCACGTGTCACTTTGTCTGCCAAGGGATATGTCCCGTTGGACACCACGCTTGCCCTGCAGCGTCGTATGAGTCTGTCCTTGCACCGCGATGCCGCTCTGTACGGCCATGTCCGTTTCCGCCTGTATGGCATTCCGCATCCGGAAAAGGCTATCATATCAATAGACGGGAATAGAGTGCGGAGTGATGAGAACGGCATGGTGGATTTGATGATCCCTCTTGCGGATCAGAGGACGGTCTATCCGGTTGCAATAGGCGAATATACGGATAGTATCTATATGCCTTGTGGAGAGGATGATATAATTGTATTAGAGCCATGAAAAGAATAAGTCTTATACTATGTATGGCCTCTGTCGGTATGTTACTTCAAGCGCAGGTTCAACAAGGGATTGTGCGGACGGCAGGACGGTCGAATCATTCGGGTAAGGTCATCAGTGATGTAATTATCCGTGTGGAAGGAGGCCATAATGCAGTCGCATCTGGTTCGGACGGTACGTTCTCTATCCTATTTGACGGAATCCAGGAGGGAGATCTTTTCCGAATCAATAGTATCAGGAAACCCAATTATGAAGTGTTAGACAAGGGATTTATCGGTCGCTCATTGGCGTTTTCATCTAAGGTGCCGATGACTATTGTCCTGCTTGATAAGACAGAGATGGAGCGTGAGCGGAAGGAGATGGCGATGCGCTTTGAAGAAACCTATGCTGCCAATTATGAAAGGCAAGTAAAAGCTATCGAGGAGCAGTATGAGCAACGGACTCTTTCTCTGGAGCAGAAAATTGCAAGGCTGGAAGATGTTAATAACCTCTATGAGAAGATACAATCTCAAATGAATGAGATGATAGAGCATTATCTTCGTACGGACTATGATGTGCTGGATTCTGTGGATAGAGAGATTAATCGGTTGATAGAGAATGGTCGGTTTGAAGAGGCACGGGAAATGATATTGGCTAAAGGTGATGTCAACCATCGTGTGCAAACGGTATTGGAGATGCAGAAACAAGTGGAGAAAAATGAAAAAGCCATTCATAATCTTCAACAGCGTCAGTCTCAGTTGTCATCAGAAACGCAGTCCCATCGTGAGAACCTGCTCAAGGATTTGCATCATTTATATGATATTGCAATAGCGGATTTTAAGATAGATACCGCACAGGCGTTTATGCAGCAAATGCTAACGATTGCGCCTGATGATATGGAAGTGTTGCATACTGCTGCCAGTTTTGAATATGTGCATCGAAAATCGTTCCTGGCTGCATTACGTTACAGCCAGAGTTATCTGAATCAAGCGCAACAGCAATACTCCGACTCAAGCGAACAGGTGTTATCGGGCTATCTGATGGTGGGTGCTTCGTATTTGGAATGTTATTCGTTGGATAGTGCGCTTTTGACGTATCGTGAAGCGTTGATGATGGCGGATAGATATAGTACCGATACCTTGTTGGAAAAACAAAAGGAATATATCTACAAGAGCATGGCCAGCGTGTTTGAAAATCAAAAGATGTATGACAGTACTTTGTACTATTACGATAAGGCAACGGAACAGATACGCTTACATCCGTCCTCTGATACCCCGACCAAGTTGGCATTTATGCAATACCGGCTGGCCCGATTGTATGTGAATAAGAGAGACTATGCGGAAGCGTTTGCTCACAATCGTCAGGCATTGGAGATGTATAGCAGTCTGTCCGACTCGTCTATGATTTCATATTGCTATTATCAGCAAGCCTATGTCTATGAGGATATGGATAGTCTTCATCAGGCCTTACAGGCGCTTGGTCTGTCCCTTCAATATACCTCTGTTGTCTCAACTCATGTAACTCAGTTAAGTAATATATATGCGAGTTATGCGGCCATTTACATGACCATGCAGCAGTATGACTCTGCATTGGTGTATGTGAATAAAGAGATGGAGAATATGCTTAGGAGATACGAGACGCACTATGTGGGATATATCTTTGCCCGTTTCCAACGCGCAGATATATATGCCGGTATGCATCGTTATGAAGAGGCTCTGAATGATTTTAACCTGGGTATATCCGATTTGCTGATCTATTACAAGGATTCTCCTTCGTACGCAGGATATGGCTATCGCGATAGAGGTGGTCTCTATGAGCAAATAGGAGAAAAAGAAAAGGCGATAGCGGATTATCAGAAAGCAATTGAGATGTTTCGCATAGACCCGACTTCCGGTTGGCGTGTAGACAAACTTGAGAAAAAGATTCAACAATTGCAGACGGATTTGTAAAAATGCAAAAAAAAGTACATAAATTTGTGTATGTGCTTTTTTTTTTGTACCTTTGCAGCCGTTTTTACGGCTTGCAAAAGAATAACAACCAATATGAAGAAGTTTAACGAATACAAACGATTGGATTTAGCGGGTGTCTCGAAGGAGGTGCTTGCGCAGTGGGAAGCGGAAGGTCTGTTCGAACAGAGCATATCGACTCATGAGGGTCATCCTCAGTTTTTGTTCTTCGAGGGTCCCCCTTCCGCAAACGGCAAACCGGGTATTCACCATGTTATGGCGCGTACCATCAAGGATACCTTCTGCCGTTTCAAGACGATGCAGGGTTACCAGGTTCGTCGTAAGGCGGGCTGGGATACTCACGGTCTGCCGGTGGAGTTAGGTGTGGAGAAACTGTTAGGTATCACGAAGGAGGATATCGGTAAGAAGATCAGCGTGGACGAGTACAACGCTGCCTGCCGTCGTGAGGTGATGAAGTACACGAAAGAGTGGACGGAGTTGACCAAACAGATGGGATACTGGGTGGACCTCGATGATCCGTATATCACGTACGACAACAAGTATATCGAGACGCTGTGGTACCTGCTCAAAGAGCTCTATAAGAAAGGCTATTTGTATAAGGGCTATACAATCCAGCCGTATTCGCCTGCTGCAGGAACGGGTCTGAGTTCGCATGAGCTCAACCAACCGGGTTGCTATCGCGACGTGAAGGATCTGACGTGTACGGCGAAGTTTAAATTAAAGCCGTCAGCCGTCAGCCGTCAGAATTCAGATATCTATATCATCGCGTGGACGACGACGCCGTGGACGCTGCCTTCGAATACTGCGCTCTGCGTGGGCCCGAAGATTGACTATATCGAGTTGCAGACGCCTGCCGGGGATCATGTGATTCTGGCGGAGGCGCGTCTTGAGGCATATAAGAAAGACCTCTGCGGTGTGGACGAAGAAGGCAATACCTTGGTGCCGAACATTGTAGCCCGTTATAAAGGCGCAGACCTCGTAGGCCTGGAATATGAACCGCTCTTCCCGTGGGTAAACCCGGGTGAGGGTGCATTCCGTGTGATTCCGGGTGACTACGTGACGACGGAAGACGGTACGGGTATCGTACATATAGCGCCTACTTTTGGTGCGGATGACAAGAAAGTGGGTGACGCAGCAGGAGTTCCGGGATTGTATATGCAGACCAAGAACTACGGTCCGCGTCCGATGGTGGATTTCACCGGTAAGTATTGGAAGATAGAAGACCTGGATGAGGCATGGGTGAAGACTAATGTCAACGTGGACTTGTACAGCAAGTACGCAGGCCGTTGGGTAAAGAATGCCTACGACCCGCAATTCACTGTGGATGGCAAGTACGATGAGGCGGCTGCGGCCAAGGCGGAGACGCTGGATCTGCATCTGTGTCTGGAGATGAAAGGCGACGGACGTCTGTTGCGCACAGAGAAGCACGTGCACAGTTATCCGCACTGCTGGCGTACCGACAAACCGGTGATTTATTATCCGCTGGACAGCTGGTTCATCAAATCGACGATGGCGCGTGAGCAGATGATCGCTCTAAACCAGACCATCAACTGGCAGCCGGAATCCACAGGAACAGGTCGTTTCGGCCAGTGGCTCAATAACCTCAATGACTGGAATCTCTCTCGTAGTCGTTATTGGGGAACGCCGCTGCCAATCTGGAGAACCGAAGACGGAGCGGAAGAAATCTGTATAGGTTCTATTGCCGAACTCTTTGCGGAGATTGATAAATCTGTAGCAGCCGGCTTCATGAAAGCCAATCCGTGGCCGAACCATAAACCGGGCGATTACAGCAAAGCCAACTATGACCCGAGCGTGATTGATCTGCATCGCCCATACGTGGACAGTATCATCCTTGTCTCGCCGAGTGGCAAACCGATGAAGCGTGAACTTGATCTCATCGATGTGTGGTTTGACTCGGGTGCCATGCCGTATGCCCAGAATCACTATCCGTTTGAGAATGCCGATGCTCCGCGCACAGCCGATTTCATCTCCGAAGGTGTGGATCAGACACGCGGATGGTTCTTTACATTGCATGCCATCCATACCATGATCGAAGGCACGGTGGCATATAAGAATGTCATCTCCAACGGCCTGGTGCTCGATAAGAACGGCAACAAGATGTCCAAACGTCTCGGCAATGCAGTAGATCCGTTTGGTGCACTTCAGACCTATGGCGCTGACGCTGTACGTTGGTATATGCTCACCAACTCCAGCCCTTGGGAGAACCTTAAATTTGATCCCGAAGGCGTGGATGAGGTGCGCCGTAAATTCTTCGGCACGCTCTATAACACCTACGGATTCTTCGCCCTCTATGCGAACGTAGACGGATGGGAGCCGTCAGCCGTCAGCCGTCAGAACTCAGCTTTCTCTGAAATCGACAAATGGATATTGAGCAGGCTCAATTCGCTGGTGAAGGAAGTGACGGAAGCGTATGAGGCGTACGAGCCGACTAAGGCGGGACGTGCTATCAGCGATTTCGTGCAGGACGATCTGTCCAACTGGTACGTGCGTCTGAACCGCAAGCGTTTCTGGGGCGGTGAGATGGATGCTGACAAGCAGGCAGCCTATGAGACACTTTATACTTGTCTCAAGACGGTAGCCCAACTGATGGCACCGAACGCTCCTTTCTATGCGGACCGTCTCTATCGCGATTTGACCGGTGAAACCGTGCATTTGAGCCAATGGCCGGCTGCCGACGCCAATGCCATTGACACGAACCTTGAGCGTCAGATGTATCTGGCACAACAGGCAACCTCGATGATTCTCAGTCTGCGTAAGCGTGCTGAGAAAAACGTCCGTCAACCGCTTCAGAAGGCCGTCATTCCGACACCTGATCAGGAAACAGCCGACGCGCTGCTGCATGTGGCGGACCTTATTAAGAGCGAAGTCAATGTCAAGGAACTGGTGGTTGTACCGGCAGAGCAGAGTGAGATACGTCTTGTCAAGAAGATTAAACCGAATTTCAAAGTGCTCGGCAAGAAAGTCGGTGCCAATATGAAAGAGTTGGCTGCCGCTATTACAGCGATGAGTCAAGACGACATAGCAAAGATGGAGTCCGAAGGTTCTTTCAACTTTCAACTATCCACTTTCAACTACACGATAGTGTCGGAGGATGTTGAGATTATCACGGAAGACATGCCGGGCTGGCTGGTGTCTAACAACGGCATCCTGACCATCGCGTTGGATATCGAACTGACGGAAGCGCTGATCGAAGAAGGTATCGCCCGCGAACTGATCAACCGCATCCAGAACGTCCGTAAGTCTTCGGGTCTGGAGATCACGGACCGTATCAAGGTCGTGCTGGAGGACAGAGCGGAGATCCATAACGCCGTGCTCCATTGCGGAGACTACATCGCTTCGCAAGTACTGGCTACTTCGTTGGAACTGAAAACTGACGGCTCATGGCTGACGGCTATCGAGATGGACGGGTATGATGTGAAGATGGGGATGGAGAAGGTTAGGAGTTGATTAGTTGATTGACAGATTTACGATTTAACATTCAATCGTCAATTATTTTCAATTAGTCAATTTTGAAGATATGAGATTTATGAAAAGAGCTATTAGATTATTGGTAGTCTTTCTGGCGGCAGGAATGGGATTGAGCAGCTGTCAGCAGAATGTTCCATCGTACCGTCTGAGCGACCTTCAGGGTTTATGGCAAGAGATCAATACGGAGCATTTTGTACGCTTCACGACCGAGAAAAGCGAGGAGGAGATTCTGCCACCGTTCTTCTACGGCCGTGAATGGGATGAAGGTGATGACGTGTATGAAGAGGACCTGAAGCCCTACGGCAACGGTTGGTTCAAATACCAGTTCCAATCCACGGGTGACTTGAAGGAGATTCATCTGATGGACAACGGCGGTGCGGAGATCCCGAAGATCTATGTGGTGTCGAAACTGACCGGAACCGAGTTGGAGTACTATGACAAGGAGCGTAAGCAGCTCACGTTCTCTTTTGAGCGAATAACCGAGCGTTCGTCGGAGTAACAAGGTGGATGAAGCGTGTGCTTAAAATATTCGGCCTGACGTTTCTCAGTTTACTGATGGCGGTGATTGTAGCCCTCGTTATCGCGTGCTACATTCTCGTCACCCCCGCTTATTTGACGCCTATCGTACGGAAGATAGCAGGTAATTTTGTGACCTGCGAATACAAGATAGGTTCCGTGGACCTGACCCTATTTTCCACGTTTCCGCGCATCGAATTGCGTCTGGACAGCGTGGTGCTCATCCATCCGATGGAAGGAGCGCAGAACGACACGTTGCTGTACGCTCCGGCTGTGACGGCCTCGTTGGATATCAAACAGCTGTTGTTTGAGAACCAGCTTGTGGTGCCGGAAGCGTTGGTGGAAGATGCGGTGGTCAACTACTATGTGGCGCAGGACGGAAGGTCGAATGCGGACATCTTCGTTTCGCATCCGGATACGCTTCCTCAAGCGCCTGACACGACCGCTTTCACCCTGCCGTTCCGTGACTTGTGCGTAGGCCGTTTGTGCATCCGTGCGAAGCGTCTGACATACAAGGACGCACAGTCGGGTGGCACGTATGCGGAGATGCGGGATGTGGTGCTGGGTGCGTCCGCTTCGGACTGGAACACGCTGTTCGTTGAGTTGAAAGGTCGTGATGCGTATGCCTGTGTGTCTGACGAGACGTATGCGGATCATGTGCCGTTTGCGTTGGAATCGCCGATACGTGTGCAGTGGGAGCCGATGCAGTACGATGTGGACAGCGCCCGTCTGATGATTGACGGATACGAGGTGGTGGTGGATGGCGGTATAGCGCTTGGCGACACGCTGCATATCGATGCGTCCGTGCGTACCTCGGAATGGCAGATTGAACCGTTACTCAGGTATCTCCCGGAACAGCTCACGGAGCAGATTCAACCGATGCATCCGGACGGTTTGTTGCAGTTGAAGGCATTGGTTCAAGGTGTCTTGAGCGACACCTCGATGCCGACGGTGACGGCTGATATCCGTTTGCGCAAAGGTCAAGGCGACTGTGATCCGTTGCCGTACAGGCTGCGTGAGGTGTGTCTGGATGCGCGTTCCCGTCTGGACCTGAACCGTCTGGACCGGTCGGAAGTGACTATCCGTTCCTTGTCGGCACAAACGAAGAAGAGCCGTGTCCGTGGTTCGGGAACGGTGAAAGGGCTGTCGGAGAAGATGCTGCTGGATATGAACCTGCATGTGGACGCCGAGTTGTCCGACTTCGCATACTTCATGCCTGACAGCATGTGTCTGACGGGAGAGGTGAACGGTGACACGAAGGTCCGGATAGGTCTGGAAGACCTGACCCGGATGCATTGGGAGAAGGGGTCAATCCGTGCGGATATGAACCTGCGCAAGTTATGCTACCGTACGGACTCGATGACGGCCCGGCTGCCGTATACGTCCGCAGTGATCCGGATTCCGAATCCCGATATCAGTCATAAGAGCCCTTTGTCCTCCTGGGCGCGTGTGGATGTGTTCACGGACAGCCTGATGATGCAGGACGGGGAGACGATGTATGCCTATGCGGAACAGGCGAAGATCCATCTGGAGACGGCGAACATGCTGCAGAACATAGATGAGTTCTACCTTACGCTTCTTGCCGACACGGTGGATGCGCGGTATAACGATACGCAAGCGAACGTCGCGCAGCCGGATGTGGAGATGGTTCTGTCCGGCGGCAAGCATGCTTTCATCCGGCTGCGTTCCCACACAACGGGAGCACAGATGGGTAAGCAGCTGCAGACCCGTATGGACAGTTTGCATCTGACGGTGGGTTCGCGGTATGACGAGAACGGCAAGAGATGGCTGTTGAAATGGAATCCGCTGTTCTCCATCCGGATGAAAAACGGCGAACTGCATGTGCCGGAGCGTTTTCCCGAAACGGTGTATGTGCCTTCGATGGATTTCATCTATTCGAATCGGAAGATGACCATTCAGAACTCGGAGATGCACTGGGGGAACTCGGACCTGCATATCAAAGGGGACATAGAGCATATCGGCGGATGGTTGAAGCACGATGCCCCGTTGACGGGAACGCTGGATATCACGTCGTCGTACTGGGACGCGCAGCAACTGATGGAATGGGCTGCGGAACCCTCGTCAGACAGTGTACCGGCCCAGGAGCAGACGCCGGAGGCCGCGAAGGAGCCCGTCCCACGGAAGAACTTCTTTGTTCCCAACGATGTGGATTTTGCACTGAACGCCAGTATCGATTCGGTGAACTTCGCCGGTCATATGATGCAGAAGGTGAAAGGGGGTCTGTTTATCCGTAATGCGTCCCTGATTCTTCAGGAAGTCGGTTTCATCTGCGATGCGGCGAAGATGCAGTTGACGGCGCAGTACAGTTCTCCCCGTCCGAATCATTTCTACGTAGGCATGGACTATCACATGGTGGATGTGACGATAGACTCATTGATCTCGCTGATTCCCCAGGTAGTCGAGATTGAACCGGCATTGAAAGCGTTCCGAGGGAAAGCGGATTTTCATTTCGCGCTGGAGACCTATGTGGATTCGTTGTACCAGCCGAAGAAAAGCACCGTGCGCGGTGCGGCCTCGATCACGGCACAGGACCTGACCGTCATAGACAGCGTCACGTTCCGACGCATCAAGAAACTGCTGCTGTTCCGTAAGAAGACGGCCAACCGTATCGACTCGATCAATGCGGAGATGACGATATACAAGAATGAAGCGACGCTTTATCCGCTGTGCCTGCAGATAGACCGGTACAAGGCGGCGGCCGGCGGCTATCACACGTTGGACCATTATATGGATTATGATCTGAACCTGCTGAAACCGATCTATTTCGGTCTGAAGATCCGCGGTCCGCAGGATGCTGTGAAATACAAAGTCACGAAGTGTAAGTTCAAGAAGGATTTCCAGCCGTCATGGTATAACAAGGCGGACTCGGCGGGTCTGGATATCCGGAAACGCATCATGGAGTCGATGGAGAAAAATGTGAGGGTGGAGTAGTTGAGGAGTTGGCCGTTGGATTGACAGAATACAGATAAAAGACAATAGACGAAAGATAAAAGCCAAAAGATAAACGATATGAAAAAAATCCTAATTTTACCTGTCATTGCTATGACAATGCTTGCATGCAACCAAGAAACGAAACGTCCGACGACCTATTCCGTACCGTCGTTCGGTCAAATTGACATTGAGCAGTACCTCCCTGCGTTCGAAGCCGCTATCGCAGAACAGAAAGCAGAGGTGGATGCTATCGTGAGCAACCCCGAAGAGCCTACATTCGAGAATACGATTGTGGCCTTGGACCGCACCGGTATGGCGCTGGACAGCATCCAGGGCATCTTCTTCAATGTGCTCGAGGCGGACGGCAACGATGAGATGAATGAGATCGCCGAGAAGGTCTATCCGATGATCAGCGAACTGGGTGACGGAATCATCCTGAACGACGCCCTCTTCCAGCGCGTCAAAGCCGTATATGAACAACGTGAGTCGCTGGGTCTGACGGCAGAGCAGATGCGACTGCTGACGCAGACCTACAAGTCTTTTGCGCAAAACGGCGCCAACCTGCCGGAGGACAAGAAAGAGCGCCTTAAAGAGATCAATCAGGAACTGAGTCTGCTGTCTCTCAAGTTCGGTAACAACGTGGTGGCCGAGACCAATTCGTGCAAACGTTTCATCCAGGACGAATCGCTGCTGGCGGGTCTGCCGGAGTCCGCGAAAGCGGCTGCTGCGGAAGAGGCAGAGGCGGCTGGTCATCCGGGCGAGTGGCTCTTCACGCCGAAACGTACCTCCTTCACGCCGGTGCTCCAGTACTGCGAGAACCGTGAACTGCGCAAACAGCTGCTCATGGACTATACCACCCGTGCCAACCACGGCAATAAATACGACAACAAAGCCGTTATCGTCCGTGAGATGGAACTGCGAATCGAGAAAGCCCGGCTCTTCGGTTATGACAATCCGGCCGATTACATTCTGGAAGACTGCATGGCGAAGAATCATGAGACGGTGGACGCGTTCTTGCTGACGGTATGGACTCCGTCGCTTGCTGCCGCCAAGCGTGAGGCAGCCGCATTGCAGGAACTGTTGGAACAAGACCTGCCCGGCGAGAAGCTGCAGCCGTGGGACTGGTGGTATTACGCCGAGAAACTGCGCAAGGCCCAGTATGACCTCGATGAAGAGGAACTGAAGCCCTATTTCGAATTGAACAACGTGCGCAAAGGCGCATTCGGCGTAGCGAATAAGTTGTATGGCCTGCAGTTCGAGCAGGTATACGATATGCCGGTGTACAATCCGGAAGTGGAGGTGTTCAAGGTAACCGAAGCGGACGGCTCTCTGGTCGGTTTCCTCTACACCGATTATTTCCCGCGTGCGGGTAAGCGTCCGGGAGCATGGATGAATAATATTTCACCGCAGTATATCGATGCGGACGGCGTGGATCATCGTCCGGTAATCATCAATGTGGGTAACTTCAACAAACCGACGGCGGGCAACCCGTCTTTGCTCTCGATGGACGACGTGGAGACCCTCTTCCATGAGTTCGGTCACGCCCTTCACGGGCTGCTCTCCAAAGCCCATTACAAGTCTCTCGGCGGGACGAACACGCCGCGTGACTTTGTGGAATTGCCTTCGCAGTTCATGGAGAACTACTGCTATGAACCGGAAGTGCTGAAGACCTATGCGTTCCATTATCAGACGGGCGAAGTGATACCGGATGAACTGATTGAGAAAATCAACAACGCGGGCAAGTTCAACCAGGGTTTTGTGACGACCGAGTTGCTGTCTGCGTCTATCCTGGATATGGATTTCCATGAGTTGACGAGTGCGGAGAACCTTGATGTGAATGCGTTTGAGCAAGCGAGTCTCGAGAGAATGGGCATGATTGACG
>Ga0265301_10002164_pt1 | contig 23472 bp, 12 predicted proteins | sample AusTroGonzalo_MG_2_FD_193488 | JGI IMG/M metagenome (GOLD analysis project Ga0265301, IMG submission 193488) | Bovine rumen microbial communities from tropical cattle in Woodstock, Queensland, Australia - Gonzalo_04 | ecosystem: Host-associated > Mammals > Digestive system > Stomach > Rumen ... | reverse complement strand
GCATAATTCTAAACCCAAAAGACATGAACAATGAACTGCAACTATTAATGGAAGAAGTCAGAAAGCAAGCCCAGGCCATGAGCAACTCCAAAATCGTCCTGACGATGGACGACGTGGCCGAACTCACAGGGATGAGCAAGAACTACATCTACAGACTGGTACACCTGCGCAGAATCCCGCACTACAAATCCCCCGGCGGGAAGCGCACCTATTTCAAACGCGAGGAGGTGGAGCAGTGGCTGCTGGCCCACAGGGTGCCCACGGCGGAAGAACTGCAGCAGCAGGCGGAACAGTATTGTGCAAACCACCTGAGATAAGGCATAACGAATACGCCTGCATACCGTTATGGAAACCACTTTGGAAAACCAAAGTGCCCTTGGCGCAATAATAAAGGGTGAGCGGACGGCCATCCCGCCCCCGAAGACCGACAGTCCAAGAGACAGCGGGGCGACCTGCCTGATACACAAGCATCTCGATTGGGACGGGGATTGCTGCACGCAATCGGATGGCGGCTGCATAATGACCGAACAGGATGCGGAACGCCTAATCCGGAACCCGCCGCCCGCTGCTGTCAGAATAAAAGGTGTTCGGACCGGGTCGTGCGGAGACCTTTCCCTGATATTCGGCGGTGCAAAAAGCCGTAAAACGTCACTGGCTATCATGATGGCGAAAGAACTGCTGGCTTATAACGGTGATGACGGCGGGGAAGACAGCGTTGTCACAAGCGACATTCCCTCACCGACCGTGACCTATTTCGACACGGAGCAGAGCAACTACCATTCCGCGAAGATGCGGAACCGTATAACCGACGGTCTGACCGCAGTCCAGAAGGGAAACCTTACCTATATGCGCCTCCGCGAAGAGAACAGCAGGGGACGGCTGTTCCTGATTGTTGACCACATGCTCAACAACAGGCCGAATGTCGCATTCATTGACGGGGTGGCCGACCTTGTCACGGACACCAACAACAACACCGAATCCTCGCAGATGCTAAGCCTGCTCATGGAACTCGCGGAGAAGACAGACTCCCATATCATAGCGATATTGCACAACACCGAAAGCAATGTGAAAAAAGGCCGCGGCCATCTGGGGAGCGAGTACGAGCGGAAAGCCGAAACGGTGTACATGGTGGAAAAGGCGAAAGACATCGGCTCTTCCTCCATCGTGACGGCACAGCACACGCGGAATGCGCCTTTTGAGACATTCCACATCACGCACAAAGGCGACGGGAGACTGGAGCTGTCCTTCCCCTACGAACCTCCCAAGGTCAGTGACGGCGACATGTGCAGGGCAATGATCGACAGGGCGCAGGGTTCCAACCCCGGCAAGACCACGTTCACAAAGAATGAACTGGAGGAGGCGCACGCAAAGGCGAGAAAGGAACTTGGAGGGGGCGACTCCCTGTCCGAAAAACAATTCCGCAATGAATTGGGCAACTTCATCCGGCAGGGCTTTCTGGAGGAGGTGCTGAGTGCCAGCGGGAAAAGCCATAACCCGAAACTTTACAAAAAACATGACAACTAAAAGAAACCCGCATGTACAATGGCAATGACGGCAGACAAAGGAAGGCGGATTGCCCCATACGGAGCACAACGGTACCAGCTGACCAGCAAGAACCCATTGACGGGCAAAACGGTGAAATTCTGCTGCCCGCAATGCGGACACAAAGGGAAGTTCAGCCGATACTGGGATCATTTTGCAGGGGACTGGAGCCGTGACACCCTGGCGGGAAAATGCGACCGCGTGAACAGCTGCGGGTATGAAAAATTCCCCGACAAGGACATTCCGTCCATAACAAGACACTTCCGACACATCGTCCACAAGCAGGAACGCGCCGAATCAGCCCTTGTACCGATGAACGACAGATGGGAGGCGTGGCGAGCCAACAGTGTCCGCAACTGCCTGAAGGAATGGTTCTATTCCATGTTCGGGAAAGATTTGACCGACAATGTGTGGGACAAATATGGCGCAACCGCTGTTGACGGCTGCCGTGTGGCCTTCTGGCAGTTCAGCGGGGACGGAACGGCCACCACCGCCCGTATCATACCGTACAAGTCCGACGGCCACCGTGACAAGGGAAGGACGATGTACTGGGCGCACAACACACTGAAAATTGACGGCTACAACCCCGCCAAGCATCTTTTCGGCTTGCGGCACGCAATCGGCTGCACAGCCGCGAGAATCGCGGTTGTGGAAAGCGAGAAGAGCGCACTGCTTTGCGAGTGCGCCCGCAGGCAATACGGAATCTTCAGCGACTACGTGTTTCTGGCCACGGGCGGTGCAACCTTTCTCCAAAGCACTCTTGACGGTGACCGCACGCTTTTGGGAGGTAGGGACGTTTACCTGTTCCCCGACAGTGACAAGGCAGGACGGCAATGGAGGGACAATGCGGCCAAGTATATTGCAGGGGTTGAGGACTGCGCACACCTCTACGCGGAAGAAATCGGGGCGGACGGCAGCGGATATGACATCGGCGACCTGATTTGCGACTTTGTGAGGGAACGGCGGTGTGAAGAACGGGAAACCACGGAACGGACATTGGACGACACACTGGTTTCCTTTGGATTTCCCGCAGGATACAGGCCCAAGCATTGGCTGTTTTAGGCTGCACATTAAAAGCCGGCAAACAGATAAAGCAAAGCCCTCAAAAATCAATTCAACTTACTGGTTATCAATATCTTGCCCACGGTCAAAAAGAAAACCTCATAACTTGCTGGTTTTCAATATCTTGCCCTTTTCTCTATCCTTATATATAGAAAGAGAGAAAGAAAGAGACATTCATATACATACCCATACCCACCACCCCCGATGTAAGGGGGTGGGTATAGGGATAAAAGAATATGATAATCAGCTGTTGACAAAGACACAAACAGCTGTTTGTCCTAATCAAGGACACAAGTCATCACGTTGATAATAAACGACGGTCATTGCTGGTTGTTGAGTCCATTTATATACAAAAGCATCCTTCATAATCAGGAAAAAATAATATCCAATAGTTGAGGCTTGTATTAGAATAATGCGTATGTTTGCAGCGATTTTTACGATTCGGAATAAACAAGAATCAGATTTATTATGAACTAACGATAATGCACGATTATTTTCTGCTTTTCAAGCAAAGACAGGCACTCAATTGTCGAGTCGTTATTGTATCATTTGGACAACTACAGTATTCCAGTGTGGTATGATAGAAGAGAGATGTTGATGGGTGATCCACGTAATTTCAAAAACTTCATAGAAGGGGTTGGACTATGTAATTATGCAATAATTATATTGAGTCCCAACTCTATTGCATCAAAATGTGCTAATGAAGAAATCATTCTGATTAAAGACAAATACGAAAAGGGACAAATGACTGTTTTCCCGATTTTCTTTAACATTACGGCTGATTCTTTGGACAACAATTATCTTTGGATGAAGCAATTGGTATATAAAGAACTTGTCCCTGAAATTGATTCTGTCGGAGCCTGCAATCACATTGTGTGTAAAATTTTGTTAGATGAATTGTCAAAATTCCCAATTCTTACTTTAAACGATTACATTTCCAAATATGAACATGTGTCTATGCATTGTTTTTTAGTCAGTCTGATGAAATCATATATGGAATTGTATGATGGAAACTATAATGCTCGGCTTGCTTTATTATTTGCAGCATACTCTTATCTTATTATGCATTTTGACACATTTGAAATTCCCCAATATTATTATCAAGGAATTCATCACCTGTTTAATCAGACTAAATTGTTACTATCAATAGAGAATAGGGAAATATTGATTGCAGAAAGGTCACTGCTTCTGTTACTTAATGCGTCTTTGTTTGGAAATTTCGTTAAGTATCGAGACAATAGTTTTTGCCAGTAGTTCAGGATCTTTTGAGCTGCCAAGAATGTCTATTTTTTTCGACAAATATGGGTACTCGTTGATACGATTTTTCACCTCGTTCCAGATAACTTTAGCCTCATAACCTGTTGATCCAATAGGGATTATTATATGATTCAATTCCTTAGCAATAGTGTATTCTTGATAAACTCCACAGCTATAATGTCCTGTTTCACTAAAGGTTCCTTCTTTTTCAGTTGATTCGCTTCTTCCAAACATAAAGATTGCTGCCTCGCAATCATATTCCATGATGGTTCTATATTCTCGTTGCTTTTGTGTGTCCAAGTTTAAATGAAAGGGAAATGGCCTCATAGACAAAAATTTGCTTGTGTTGATCTTTCCTTTTGTAATCAGGTATTGATTTGCATATCCTGTAATAAATGCACCAAGCCTCTTGCCGATGCCTGTAGAAATACGATATTGGTTATCATACAATTTATTGACAATGCTATATGACAAATTGTCTGCAAAATGCTCTTCCTCTTCACTCATAGAATAGTATGCACCTGAAATAAAAACCTTTTTATTTCGAATAAATTTCCATAGTGCATCTATTATAGTTGGAAAATCTTCTTTTTTGATAAATAAGCATTCTATCCCATAGCGTTGTTTAAGATCTTCAGCAAAATAGCTGGTTTGAGGATTTTCTTTCCCGTTAACAATCATAAGGGCATAGTGTGTGGTGAAAGAATTTGTTAAGCCTAAATATTCTCGAATATCACAAAGGCAATTTAGCACAATTCTATCAAGAAAGCTGTAACCGACAAAAAAGAATGTGTTTGACACTAACTCTTTTTTCAAAAAGGTTAATAGCAACTGATGAGTCTTTCCATATCTCTCCATGTCTCTTTGAGTTAAAACCAAAGTGTCACGTTTACTAATGTCACCATTAATCTTATATACGTTAACATGCCCCTCATAAGAAACGGTAGCGAGATCATAATCGGATGTTATTGTGTTGTAAGCAATGTTATTGAGATGAAGACTTTGTTCGATTAATTGGTCATAATTTGTGGTCCAAATGCTTTTAAACCCAGCATTCACCAATGCACTGTGTAGGGGCGTTATTTTTGCTAACGAATTGATTTGCTCATTCACGATTCGCTTTAGTTCACTGTCCGACCTTCTATTTGCGTAATATTGCGCCAGCGCCAATAAATCAGGATTTGATTCAAGTTTTATTCCCAAATCTTCAGCACATGGTTTCAATAATTGATGCCATGATGGCAGGTTTGAATTTAAAGACATACCCGCACCAACAAATAATGAACATTCATTGTCAATGATTCTTCGGGCTATATTGTTCAATGCTGTGGGTAGTATTGCCTTGGTGTTTTTTAAAAGTGTTTCTGTAATTTTTGTCATAATGAATAATAATCGTGCATTATCGTTAGTTCCCTCAAAACTTTTTACTATCTTGTAGCCAAAAACGACTCATGATAGATGTTTTGGAACAAACAACAATGACTTCGGCTTTGGACGACTTCAAGCGTCACTGCCGCTTTGAACGGAAATTGGATGAAAAAACCATATCGGCTTATCAGTGCGATATTGTCCAATTCGCATCACTATTGGCAAACGGATCAGAGACACTGGTGGTAAATGTCAAGCGGGATGATATACAATGTTGGTTGGAGACTATCTCGACCTATAAGTTCAGGACAATGAAACGAAAGATTGCCTCGGTGAACGCTTTCATGCGCTACATGGAATGGTTGTTTGAAGATTTCGACAATCCCGTGAGGCGAGTGCGAATCAAGCTAAAAGAGCCTCAAAGGTTACCGGTCGTAATGACCAAGGCGGAAACAGGGCGGATACTTGCTCGTCTTGACGAAAATGTACGGTCAGGGAAAGGATTCTCTCAAAGCCACAAACTGGCTGTACGAAACAGGGCAGTAATTGAGTTGCTGTTCGGAACAGGGATGCGTATTGGTGAATTATGCGGACTGCGAAATTGCGATGTTGATTTGGAACGTGGCTTAGTCCGTATTATTGGAAAAGGGAATAAGGAGAGAGTCGTGGACGTTTGTATGCCTGTAACATTGGCGGCATTGCGAGAATGGGTGCAGGTGCGTGAAACACCTACGGACACGAACGCATTTTTTTTCACCAATCGTTTGGGACATGGTCTCGCCCCTCAGATCGTCCGGTTACTGGTGCATCAAATAGCGAAGGAGTGTGACATTGACAAAAATGTGACCCCGCACACATTCAGGCATACGTTTGCAACACTTCTGTTGGAGGAGAATGTTGATGTGTTCACAATTCAGCATATCTTAGGCCACAGTTCCATCTCCACAACACAGATATACCTGCACGTCAATCCCGTGCGACAACGGGATGTGTTGACAAACCATCATCCAAGAAGCAGGATGTGAAATGAGGATGATTCCTCTTTGGTGAAAATCAGAAAACTAAACAAAGCCAGCCAGCAGTGCTTGAGACAAAAATGGCTTAAACGTCCGTCACATTTTGGGATGGTTACGGGAAAACGCTGTCGTGCTGGTTGACTGTGTTTTCATCTTCCTTAATACCGCGACAACGATAGGAATGGTTACGAGCGGCCTGCCGCGAAGTTTGAATGGATAGCGTGCCCGGTCGCCCCAAAAGAGAAAGCACAAAAAAGAGGACCCGAAAGCCCTCTTTGAATATCGTTGTAATAGGAACACACTACTGTTTCACCAGCTTCAGATAATAAACCTGCTTGTCTGTTGTGACCACACGGACAATGTAGGATGCCTTTGCCAAGCGGCTGACATTGAAGCGGTAGTTGTTGCGGTAGTCGGCTACCTGTCCGCCTTGCATGGTGAGCACGGTGATTTCGGCCACTTCTTCGGGTGCGATACCCATCACCGTTACCTCGTCACGGGTGGGGTTGGGTGCGAGATAGGGCTTGTCGGTCTGCGGGATGAACGAGCTGGACTGGAAGCTCCGCGTGGTATCGTTGTCAGCTGTGGTGGAGTCGGTCAGCTGGCGGAACTCTTCGGGAATCTTCTCCAAAAAGTCTGAAGCATTAATACATAATTTAATGTGACACAGTTTCTTTTCTTCTGTACAAATGATTGCATGGATACATATCTCTTTGCCTGCCATTGCCAATTGTGTCAATTGTCCATAGCTGAGCATAAGCAAAACATCCACATCAGTATAGGGTATATAGTTATAGGACATTGTTTGAGAAGGAACGCTCCAAAGCGAAATGAGATTCATTGTGTTGGACGGCAGATTCAAACGCACATTGAAGTAGTTTGCGCCGTGCGGTGTGTTTGTCAACTCCTCCAAGAATTCAATTTCTTCATAATCTGCCTCACATTCACCTTCAACACACTTATTCCAATCAAAGAATTCCGAAAATTTAACCTCGCAGTCGTTGTCCTTGTCCCACAATGTAAATTCAATATAATTATTGGCGAAATCCATATATTCGAGGCCGACATAGATGGTTTGGCAATCATCGGGAACTACCGTAACAGGCAGAGAACTCACATACTGAATGTTGTTGGCCCCACTGGCAAACAATTGGTTAAAGGTATGCGTTTGAGAGCTGTTATTACATATCGTGACAGCCATGGTATATATCAAACTACATTCTTCAGTAACCATACATTCTTTTTCCACATTAACTGTTATTCCCTCACACGGACATATTTCTCTTTCTGTAATGGTGAGAATGGGCGAATCGTATGTGCATCCGTTTCCATATTGTGTGTTCATATAATAATCGCCAAAACTGCCGAGAGGAAGGTCTGCATATATGCTGTTTCCGCTTACACTGAAGATATAGTTTTCGTACCATTCCCAGTGAATAGTGTCCGAAGGTGTTGGGTAAAAATGGTAAGGGTAAAAGTTATATACATGTAAGCCATTCGCAAGTTCTTCCTTACATTTTTCATAACAACCCGTAAGCAGCGCATCGTAATTGGGTGCTGGTGGTATGAACAGTGTAGATTTTGCGGACGGACAACCTGTTGAGGGATCAATATAGTGTGCCGTCAGGAATCCTGGAACGTAGTATTGTGCCGAAGTGCCATGAAAACCGTTGCTCCACAGAAGATTTTGGGCGGGACTTGCGGTGGAATGGACATACACGGGCGGAGTGTGGATGCACTCGTTGTTATAAAACGCAATAGGTGGTGCGGCAGGCTGCTGGTGTACCGTGACGGTGCATGTGGCCGTTTTTGAGCAGCCGTCTGGGCTGGTAACAACAAGTGTGACATAATAGGTGCCAGATGTTGAAGGAACAAAAGTGATGTTGGGAGTGTAATACGTGTGGTTTTCAGCTCCAGTTATTGTCCAAGTATATTGGTTTGTACTTCCCGTATTGCCATTCAACTTCACTTCTTCTCCGAAACAATATGTGGTATTGCCTGTAATGCGGGCTGTTGGGGCATTAAGAAATTCGACATTAAGCATGGATTCTTTTTTACATCCGAAAATATTATTTGTCACCAAGACGTGGTAATCACCTGTCTGATAGGTGTTATACGTATTATTTGAAACTCCTGGTAGGATGTTGTTCCAAATGTAATTGTTCTGGTTAGCATCAGGAGAAAACACAATTTGTCGTGCTGTATTTGGACATACAATAGTGTTGCTATAGGGTGATAAAACACCTGTTTCCAAAAAATTTGGAATGATAGTAACAGGCTGAGTTAAAGTAACAGTACAACCGTCAGCATTTGTAACCGTCAGCGACACGTTTGAAGAGGAGGAGTTAAATGTGTGATATATGTTGTTGCCAGACAAATATGTATTATCTCCAAAATTCCACAAGAATGAGCTTCCTGAAGCTGTGGCGGAAAAATAGACGGGAGTCTCTTCGCACAAGTATTGGCCGAGATTCAAACTGCTTATGCTTGGAAGATTGTCAATGGTAAAGGTCTTTGTAATCTGACATTGCTGACCATTTGAAAGAAAGACCGTATAAACAACATGATTGGTGCCACCGACCACAAAATAAGACAAAGGTAATTGCGTTGATGAAGATACCACATACGGTGGGTATCCTGTTTCCACTATTTGTATTTGACGGGAGCTTATGGAAGTGCTTGTTCGAGAGAGCGACTTGTCTTCAAAAGTCACAAAATTGTTACAAGAATAGGAAAGTGAGAAATCGGGCACACATTCAATAGAAAATTGAGCCTCTTGGCGATAGCACTGTCCACCGACAGTCGTTTCAGCGACTACCGTATATGTTCCTGGGTAGCTGAAACTCATTGATGCAGAAGTGTTGCTCGTATTGGTAAAATAGTTACCGGCAAGTTGTGGTATCATTGACCATGACACGACCCCTCCGCTGGGAGGTGTCAGTGTGACGGAAGCTGTGGAACACAACACAATAGGAGCTGACATAGTCATAGGATCACATTCACAAACGGGTGGTACACCTGTAATCGTGATACATCCTGAAGCGGAACAATATGGTGCAGTATTATATGCAACCGTACAGCAATACTCCCCTGTTGATGCATTTGAAACAATATTACTGGATTCTGGAATTGTATTCCCATTCAAAGTCCAACTATAGGATGCATTGGGATATGCAATTACTCCTACATCTGAACCGTCATAATAAGGAGCCACAACAGGAAGCGCAACCACTTCTACCGTGCCAGCTACCACGATTGCCGGACATGCTTGGAATGGCTTGTACTGCAAGGTGAATTGTTGCGAACCAGCTTGGTTGAAAATGTGTGACGCGGTGTTTCCCACATAGTTGCTTCCACCAATATGCCACGTGTAATCAGATGGATTGGTAACGGAGGATGTCACGTAAAAGTTGGCATTGTCTCCTTGGCAAATGGGAGTGCTATAGGAAATTGTCGGTATTGGAGCGTCCATGGTCGTAAGCGTGAACGTCTCCACATATTCATCCCCAGAACAACAGGTTCGTTTCAGAGTTACCACAGCGGAAGTCGGTTGATTGCTTGAAAGGTGATTTACCAATATGGTTACATTATTACTGAAATGATCACCTTGTATGGAGGCGACACCAGCAGGTGATATTGTCCATTCATATAATACATTTTCTTGGAATGGGACCGTTCGGATGAACGTTTCGCCTGCACATGCTGTAACGGAAGACGGAAGGTTGGAAGGTGCCAACTGAAAAGTGTCCACAATATGGATATAAGCGGCAGAACGACACTCGTTTTCGGCATCAATCTGATATACTGCCACATCGCACACTTCATCATCAAAACTTATCGTCACTTCATCACCATTTTGGGTGTTTAACGGATTGCATATTGGTACCCACTCTAAATAGTAGTTGGGATGAGTTGGTGTTCCGCTTAACAAAATGGCACTGTTAAGACACGCCTCGTGTGGACCGTTAGTAACCGTCAATGCCGGCGGATTGTCAAGAACAGTGACCAAATATTCAGCATCATCACAATAATTGCTATTAGATGCTACTATTCTATATCTTCCTGAATTGACAAACGTGTAGTTCAAGGCAACCCCATTGGTATAGTATATCTGCGCATTGCCCTGATCAAAGACCCGCCATGTCACACTGTTGCCGTGCCATGTTGTATAATGTCCAGTTGCCCCTTTGCAAAGGGTATTGTCATCGGAATTGATACTCATGGTGTCCTTGACAACAATGGTTTTGGTTGTGGTGAAAGGTCCACAATTGAGAAATTCACACTCGTAGGTGGCTTTCAGCGTATAGGGTCCTGTTTGGCTAAACTGAAGCAAAACTTGGTTCAATTCTTCAGTATTAGCCATATAAACTCCTACAGAAGGAACAATTTGCCAAAAATAGGATGTGGAACCCCATACAGGCAACTCAAATTGTTGTACATCGCCCACACAAACAACAGTAGGACCTTCAATTTCTGTGTTTCTTGAAATCACTGGGATTTTAATGGAGGTCAGTGCTTTACAGGGAGATTCACAAAATGAAGCATCTATGGAAATGACTCCGTAGCCGGAAGTCGGTTCACCCCATAGCACATTTATAGTGGCTGGATTAGACGGATCTGATGTGTAGGTACCGCCTTCCACGCTCCACATATATTTTGAACAATAAGGGCTCAACAATGTATAGGAGGCTTCAGAGCCTGCACAGACTGTTCCATAGCACGATAGTTCTAATTCAGAAGACTCCGAAACTCTGACTATGATTTCCTCATAGCCCTCGCAGCCACATTCATTCTGCACAAAATGTTTGATAATATGCTCACCTGTTTGGTTGACAACAATGGTGTGATTTGGTGTGGAAGCGTCTCCAAAGGGGGTTATCCATTGGTAGCCGACAATGGGTGTCTGTCCTGCTGTACTCAAATCCATCAACTCTATGGTCTGATCTAAACAGACTTCTATCACTTTCTTGTCTTGTTCGTAATGATACATTGGAATTGTTTGGGAATTGATAGTTGGTGATTCCATCAGCAACACGCAGGTTTCAGCAGTACAAGTGTTGGAATCGGAGGTGACCACATTTACGGAGATGTTGCCAACATCCCAATTTCCCCACGTAACCACCGCGGTTTGGTTCTGATTAATGAAATAATAGGAATCAGCACCAGAGATAGTCCAAATGTATTGGACACCATTTGGACAGACAGCCGCGTATTGAACGGTATTACCTTTGCAGGCTAACAAGCAGTCTTCCAATCCTTGCTCCCATAAAGAAGGACGTTCTTTAATGTACTCCGTAAGCAGGCATTCGGAGTCAAAATTAGTGTTGATGTACAGATCGCACCCGGACTGTGCCTGTGCGAATAAAACACCGCAAAGCAAAAGTGGCAACAAAAAGTGTTGAGTTCTCTTCATAACTGTGTGATTTTAAGGGTTAAAACTTTGATTTGACAAATTTATTGATTTGAAAACTTCCGTTGCAATAAGTCTTGACAAAATACATCCCGTTCGGCAGGAAAGAGACATTGATTATGGCTTTGTGTTCAAGAACATCCTGACGGAGAATCGCTTTCCCATTCATGTCAAGAACAATGACGTACTCGATAGGAGAATCTTCATTCTCAACGTATAGTGTGTTTGCGGCAGGATTCGGATAAAGTCTGATAGAACCTTCGTTGTAAAACGCAATCCCTACCGAATCCTCCGGGTACGGTGCCAAAATGGACGGGTCGGAACGGTAGGCGATGATGGCATGGCTGTGCTGGTGGTCATCGAAATTGAGGGTTAGGTCATGGCCAAAAGACAGGTCTTGGGTAGTAATAAAACTATTCAAAATGTGTCCTGTTTCGTTTATAACAACTTCTTGATTTGCAGACATTGTACTGCTATTGTTCACAATTATTGTATCTCCTTTTTTAAATATTCCATTAGTGCTGAATTGCCCCAACACATAATATCTACAGAAAGAATCTTTGAATAGACCTACAAAGTGATTATTAACGACTGCGGGTTTGGAAGTACCTGATCCAACATAAGTACTTTCACCAGGCACGACTCCACAATTTTCAAAACTTCCATTATTTTTATTAAATCTGGCAAAAAAGCATGAGGTTTGGTTAGCGTTCATAACTTGGTTTTCATTATCGAAATAATACAAAGTGTTATACCCTTCCGACACTCTTGTATCCCCCATAATATACACACTGCTTCCTGCCACACAGTTGTCAGTCCAATATATCTTGTTATACCATGTTGCCGTAGGTTCGTGCTTCATATAAGGTTGATTAGACCATTGGACAATTCCAGCAGAATCATATTTTATCACAAATGGCATACAGAATGCCAATCCGTGGTCGTCTATAGTTGCTCGATGCGTACTGTCCCAATAGATATACATGGGGTATTGGTTGTATTGGTCTGTTACCCACATGTCCATTAAGTGGCCAGACACATAGAGATTGCCATCATCATCAATGCTCATCCCCCCGACAAAAGGCCTGAAACTTGGATTCACCGTGTCTGAAGGGATGGCTGGTGCCAGTCCTTCGGTATGATGAACCAGTGGTTTTCCCCACGCCAGTTTCCAATCCGAAGTAAACTTATACAACATGATATTGTTGAGGGATAAACCACAATAGTTACCAGGCAAATACAAATTGTATGTGATTGCAGTATTTGCGGTGTCTGCATCTATGATTATGCCGTATGGGTCGGATTCATTTCCTTTGTATTGCATGCTTATGGCGATGTATATGTTATTGTCATTGTCAACGCAAACAGGATAGCCACCTGTGAACCTGCTTCCAAGTGGGAATATGCCATGCCCCCCCTCACCATCAAGTTCCCTTGATATGGTTTGCACAAAGTGTTTTTGAATGATATTGCCATCAGGGTCAAAATAAGCAAAGTAAGAATAATTGCCAAAAGTGTAAGGAGGTTGGTAGGCTCCATTCCCGTAAGACAGAGCTGTTTGTACTGTAATAAGCGTGTCAAAAAACCAAAATGGTTTGTTCTGAGCATAGTTCCAGCTATATTCACCTGCAATTAAAATGACACCATCTTTGATAACCATATCATAAGGGAGACAGTTGCCATTTGTGCTCTTGATACTCTTATACCAAAGCAAATTCCCTTGTGGGTTGAATTTTGCCAAAACATTGCCTGGAGAACTATTAGACACAATGGAAACATCGTTGGCAAAATGTGTGTTGCTGTTTTGGTCAAACATCGTTGCGTTGCCGCCAAAGCTTCCGAAAACATAAACATTCCCGTCATCGTCAAAGGCAGTGCGTACCACATGATTGAAAGGGGTGTTACTGTTCAACGGGTCATCATTGCCCGTCCAGTAATTGGCCCACTTCCACTCGCCCTGGGCGAAGGCGGGAAAGGCGGCCGCTAAAAATGCGACCACCATTATAACTTTAACTAATGATATTTTTGTCATATTTGTCATTTCTTTTCTTTTTGTAATTCAGTTGTAGAAGGTATCGCAATTTACTGTTTCACCAGCTTCAGGTAATGCACCTGCCTGTCGGTGGTGATGACACGGACAATGTAGGATGCCTTTGCCAAGCGGCTGACGTTGAAGCGGTAGTCGTTGCGGAAATCGGCGACCTGTCCGCCCTGCATGGTGAGGACAGTGATTTCGGCCACCTCCTCTGGTGCGATGCCCATCACGGTCACCTCGTCACGGGCGGGGTTGGGTGCGAGATAGGGCTTGTCGGCCTGCGGAATGAACGAGCTGGACTGGAAGCTCCGCGTGGTATCGTTGTCAGCTGTGGGTGAGCCAAGGAATTGTCGCATGTCTTCGGGAATCATTTCAAAAAACTCTACAGCGGGCATACAAATCCGATCATAACACAGATAGCTGTCATCTATACACATAATAATATTGAGGCAAATTTCTTCATCATTAGCAACCATTTGTGTTAATTTACCATAACTAAACATTAGCAGCCCATTAGCATAGGAGGGAGGATTAAATGCGTAATGAAACACTTGAGGTGGCTCGCTCCATAATGCAACAATGCTTGAAACACCTCCTGGCAAATCTAACTCAAAATCGAAATAAGTTGCATGGAAATGTGTACTCAATTCCTCGTTGAATTTATTGGTCCATTTTTCTATATCACAGCCATCCATTTTGACACACTTTTCCCAATCGAAACATTGCATAAATGTCACTTCACAATTGTGTTCAGCGTCATACAATGTAAATGTCACGCAACCATTTTCGAAATCCAAAAACTGAATATCTATTTCAACTGGTTTACATGTCCACGGATCCAAACCAAGTGGGAAATCAGGGTAAGTGCTAACGATAGTGCTGCTGGAATTTATATAGAACTGATCGAATTTCACGTACTGAGAACTATTATTGCAGACAACAACGGTCATGTGATATCTTAAATTGCACTCTTCAACAAAACAATAGGTCTCTTCAATTATTACTTCTATGTCTTTACAAGGACATATTTCTTTTTCCGAAATATCTAAGTATGGTGATTGAACCACGCAACCGTTCCCATATTGTGCATTCATGTAATAACTTCCAAAGACATTGATCGGCAATACTGCAAAAATGCTGTTTCCGCCGTAAACAATAGGATTTCCATACCAGTCCCAATGAAGAGAGTCAGATGTGTACGGGTAAAAATTGTAAACAGGTAGTGTTGTGGGTATTTCCTCCTCGCATCGTTCATAGCAACCCGTTAGAAGTGCGTCATAATTCGGCGCGGGCGGGATGAAAAAAGAACCTTTTGCCGAAGGACAGCCTGAGGTGGGATCAATGTAGTATGCGGAAAGGAATCCGGGAACATAATACTCAGCTGTTACACCATTATGACCATTGCTCCACAACAGGCTTTGGCCAGAGGTGCATTTAACCTCAACAGGCGGTGTGTGGATGCACTTGTTGCCGTTATAATCAATAGAGGGTGCGGTGGGCTGGGGATGAACCGTAACAGTGGTGGTGGCAACATCCGTACATAGATCAGGGATTGGACTTGTGACGGTAAGGGTGATGTTGTAGGTTCCTGCTACTGTAGGGGTAAATGTGATGTTAGGTGTTGTTTTTGTGTCGTTAAGAGGTCCCGTGATTGTCCATGAATACTGATTGTTTGCGCCCGTGTTCCCAAACAACTTCACTTCTTCGCCCAAACAATACTCTGTATTACCCGTGATTTTGGCTGTTGGGGCATTAAGAAATCCCACGTTTATTGTACTTTCTTTTTTGCAGCCATAGGTGTTGTTGACAACAAGAACATGATAATCGCCTGTTTGATAGGTACTGTATGTGTTTGTATAGACACTGGATGGAGAATACGCCCAATAGTAGAGATTATCAGAAAGATTAATTGTGAAGAAGATGTCTCTTGGTGTTCCAGGGCAAACATTGTCTTGTAAGGAAGTCAATAATTGCCCCGAACTCAGCATGTTACCAACAACACTGACGTTTGCGGATTGGGTCGTGGCACAACCATCTGTATTCATTACGGTTAGTGTCACCAAATAAGCTGCATTTGCTGTGTTATAAGTATGATATACATTCGCGCCATAGGTATATGTGCCGTCACCAAAATTCCAAATGTATGTGTATCCATTTGCATTTGACGAAAAAAGGAACGGTGTATTAACGCACATATTTTGACTTACATTCAAACTGGTTATGCTGGGAAGATCATCAACGGTAAATGTTTTGGTGATTTGGCAATGTTGACCGGAAGAAAAATTGATTATGTAGTCAACGTGGTTTGCGATTCCGGGTTGAAGTGCATTCAGCGGGATGGAATTTACGTTAATATATTGGTCTAATTCATGAGAATACAATATTTGCGAAACAATCGAATTGGTAGTTCTATATAAAGATTTATCCTCAAACAGGATTTGTCCGTTGCACAGACGTGTGAGTGAAAAATCTGGAACACACTCTATCGTGACTGGTGTTTCTCCATGATAGCATAGTCCTCCCTCGGTCGCTTCTGCTATAACGGTGTAAACTCCCGGATAACGAAAAGTAATGGATGCAAAATCGTTAGATTGAGACGTGAAAATGTTGCCGGGTATTTGCGGAACGACAGACCATGTTACATTACCTCCACTGAGATTGTTCAAGTATATGTTTGCAACATTACAAGCAACAGATGACGAGCATGGCATAATAACGTCATCGCACATAGGAATGGGAGGTATCCCATCTATTGTGATGCAACCTGTGGTATAACAAGTGGAGGGAGAATTGTAGGTGACAGTGCAACAATACGTCCCCGTTGTGGTGTAGGTGCAAAGGTTACTGCTTGAGGGTTGGGGGTATCCGTCAAGTGACCAGCTGTAGGAGGCATTGGGGTAGGCAACCACGGCAACATTCTGTCCGTCAAAATAGGGAACCACAACAGGAGGGGCAACCACTTCCACCGTGCCTGATACCACAATAGCAGGACAGATTGGATACGGCTGATAATTTAATGTGAACGGGTATTCTCCCGGTTGAGTGAACAAATGCGATGTGCTGGTACCCACGGAGGAAGTACCATCAATGTACCAAGTATAATGCGACGGATTTATAGGTGTGGAAGTCACAGAAAAATTGTCGTAGTCTCCTTGACAAATTGGTGTTGTATAAGATATGGTGGGGACAGGGGCATCTAAAGTGTTCAATGTAAATGACTCCACGGAGACAGAGCCTGCACAGTAGGTGCGTTTCAGCGTGACCACAGCTGTAGTGGATTGATTTCCAACCAAATGATTGACCAAAAAAGTAACATTATTGCTAAGATGGTCGCCTTGTATAGAGGCGACTCCTGCTGGGGAAATTGTCCATTCATATAAGACATTGTCTTGAAAGGGAACTGTTTGACTGAAAATATCACCTGCGCATTTTGTCATGGATGATGGAAGTCCCGATGGGGCAAGAGTGAAGGGTACGACATCATGGATATAGGCATTCGAACGACAGTTGTACTCTTTGTCTACCTGATAGACAGCCACTCCGCAGATGTTATTGCCATAATGGATGGTAACCTCATCCCCTTCCGCTGAAGATGGAGTCGCTGTAGAGCAAAGCGGTTCCCATACCAAATAGTAGTTCGGGTGTGTAGGTGTGGCATCCAACAAAATGTAACTTCCTGGACAAGCATCGTGTGGGCCATTCGTGGTGGTCAAAGCTGGAGGATTGTCCAACACTGTGACCAAATATTCCGCTGCCTCGCAATAAGCATTTCCTGACGCCACCACTTTGTAATTGCCTGCATTGGCAAAGGTATAATTCAAAGCAGTGCCGTTTGAGTAGTGTATTTGCATGTTGTTCTGATTATATACCCGCCATGTCACACTGTTTCCGTGCCAAGTCGTATAAGTTCCTGTGGCCCCTTTGCAAAGGGTATGGTCTGAGGATCGGATACTCATTGTGTCTTTCACAACAATGTTTTTTGATGTAGTAAACGGCCCACAATCCAGAAATTCGCAACCGTATTGGGCTGTAATGGTATAGTTGCCTGTCTGTTTGAATTTGACTAAGGTCTGATTGATGGATCCAGCACTGTTAACTTCAACATCATTGCCGCTCCATGGTGAAACAGTCCAATGATAATAGGTCGATCCCCAAAGAGGAAGTCCATATTGTTGGATGTCCCCTACACAAATCACATCCGGACCGGATATTTCCGTGTTTTCAGAAATGATTGGTATTTTTACGGACACCAAGGCCGGACATTCGTCTTCGCACATAGATGCATCGATGGATATAATCCCGTAGCCAGTTGAGGGATGTCCCCACTGAACCGTAATAGTCGGTGAGTTTTGTCCTTGTACGATTGTCCCACCTTCCACATACCAGACAAATGGGGCACAATAAGGCTGTTCAAGCGTGTATGTGGCAATGGTGTCTTCGCAAACAGTGCCATAACAGGATAATTTCAATTCTGATTTCCCTTTGACGCGTAGAACAATATATTCAACATCTTCGCATCCGCATTCATTCTGGACATAATGCCAAATGGTATCAACACCTTCATCTGTCACCGAAAAAGAGAAACTCTGTGCAGATGAAGTGCCATAATGATGAGTGCTCCAATAACAGCCTGTGATGGGTGTGTGTAATGCCTCGCTAATGTCTGTCAATTGGACAGAATCATAAACGCATAGTTCGATTACTTTATCACCATTTTGTTGGTCAATATGGTAGTAGGGCACAGTTGTGCTTTTCGCAATTGGTGACTCCATGAGTAGTACGCACGTCTCAACAGTACATGTGTTGGAGTCGGAAGTGATTACATTGACTGAAATGTGGCCTTCATCGTTATTGCCCCAAGTAACCACCAATATATGACCTTGGTTGTTAGGGTGGTAATAACTTGTTGCTCCTGTCACATTCCATGAGAATTGAACACCATTAGGGCATACTGCGGTGTAGGTCACGGTGTTCTTTTTACACGCCAACATACAGTCACTCAGATCCATTTCAGCTAATTCAGGATGCTCTTTGACATATTGTGTCAGGAGGCATTCTGAATCAAAATCTGTGTCAATGTACAAGTCACATCCCGATTGAGCTTGTACCACTGGTATGCCGCAAATCAAAAGTGACAACAATAACAATTGTAAAAGTTTTTTCATAAATGTGTGATTTTGAGGGTTAAAAGTCTGTTTTTACAAATTTACTGAAATACGCTTCTCCGTCACAAATAGTCTTAACCAGATAAACTCCGTTTGGCAGGGCAGATACATTGATGGAACACCGGCTTTCAAAAGGTTCTTGTTGGATAAGTTCTTTTCCAGCTGTAGTGTATATCATAACATTCTCTATAGGAGAATTTTCATTCTCCAAATTGAGAATCTCCTTAGTGGGGTTTGGATATATTTTGATAGGAGAATCAATATCTTTATGCTGTGTGATTCCGACAGAATCCTCCGGATACGGTTCCAAAATGGACGGGTCGGAACGGTAGGCGATGACGGCGTGGCTGTACTGGTGATCGTCGAAATTGAGGGTGAGGTCGTGGCCGAAATTGATATTTTGTTTGCATATAAAATCACACAATATTGTCCCTTTTTCATTCACGATAGTCTTTAATGATTGCTGTGATTCATCATTAGAAAACATCGTGTCAGTTTTAACAAAATGACCGTTGGTGTTAAAATAACACAGTAAAGAGCCTTGGGAAAAATTATTCTGAAACATTCCTAACAAATGGTTATTCAAAACAGCTGGCCTTTGGCCTTCCGGAGCGAAAGTATGTAAACCAGGTGTCTGACCTAAAGCATCGAAGCCGCCTGTCTCTTTGTCATATTTAACAAAAAAACTGGTGTGTTGGTATGTATTAGGCAAGAGTGTTATGTGATTTGTCTCATTATCAAAATAAAACAAAGGGTTTTGTTCTGGCGTGGAACCAGCTTGGCCGATAATATAAACGCCCCCATCATCGACAAAATTATCATGCCAAACCATAAAATTATAAAAATCAGTGGACGGTTCATTTTTTACGTAAGCTTGGTTTGCCCACTGTACATTACCATCAGAATCATATTTAATGATAAATGGTAGGCTTTTAGCCAAACTTTGATCTGCAATCGTGGCATAATGGGTACTGTCCCAATAAATGTACATTGGGTATTGGTTTTGTTCGTCGTGAATCCACATGTCCATCAAATATCCAGACAGATACAACTTGTCATTTTCATCTATGCTTAATCCTCCAATGTGTTGCCTGATGTATGGATTGATGGTGTCCACGGGTATGGCAGGTGAAATACCTTCTGTACTATCAATCACTAATCTCATCCATCCCAATTCCCATGAGGGAGTAAACTTATACAACATCATATTATTAATGACATTAGTGCCATAACAATTTCCTGGCAAAAACAATGGATAAGTTTTTAATGGGTCTTCATCTATAACAAGCGTGAAAGGCAATGTGTCAACACCGCCGTAATACCTATTCACCGCAATATATACATTACCTTGACTGTCCAAACAGATGGGACGTGCACCCACATTACCATCTGCTAATGCCATCTGTCCTGGTTGACCATTATAAAGTTCACGTGTCAGAGTTTTCATAAAGTGATTATCCAGAACATTACCATCTAAATCCAATACGGAAAAGAAACTGTAAGAGCCATAAGTATAAGGAGGCTGATGCTGACCACTTGGATATGACTGAGCTGTTTGTTGGGTAATTAAGGTGTCTAAAAACATTAGTTGTTCACCCAAACTTCCCGTAAAAGAATATTCTCCAGCTATAAGTATCTGATTGTCATAGAGGACCATATCGTATGGCCTACAGGACTCATTCTTGATGGTTTTGATTATTCTACTCCACGAATAGTTCCCCAATGAATCGAATTTTGTCAAAATGATACCTTGAGTTGTAGAAGTCGCTACTGCCACATTGTCGGAAATCCATGTTGACATATTTTGGTCATACAGTCTCGCGTTTCCGCCGAAACTGCCAAAAACATAAACATTCCCGTCGTCATCAAAAGCAGTGCGCACGACGTAATTGTATGGATTCGTGCTGTTCAGCGGGTCATCGTTGCCTGTCCAGTAGTTCGCCCACTTCCACTCGCCTTGGGCGGAGGCGGAGAGGGTGAGGAAAAGGGTGGCGAGGGTGGCCACGAAAAGGGATAGTTGTTTTTTCATATTGGTAAGATTTTGGTTGATCATTCTTGAGATTACAAGTTGCTGTATGCCGCCCTATCGCTGAGGAACAGCCCCGTGAAGGTGAACTGCAGGGTGGCGGTGTCGCGATAGACCATCTGTCCGGGGATGTTCAGGAAGATGCGGTTACCCTTTTCGTCCGTGTAGTTCAACGAACGGCTCGGCATAAGGAAGAAGTTCTCCGATGTCAAATCGAATGTGTCAGTAGTGGTGGCGGTGATTGCGGTGCCAATCTGCTGCAATTGGACGGCGGCTGTATTTGCGCAATAGTTGCCGTCGCCCATGCAGTCTATGTGATACAGCTTACCATCCTCCAACACGCATCCGTTACAGTCCGAAGCGGGATGGCCGACACTTATTGCCAGCAATATCGTTGAGTTCCCTGTCTTCCCGCTTTCGGGCAGTACTATCACTCGGTTGAGAATTTGTTCATGTGTCGCCGTTTGCGAACCCTCTTTCTCGCATGCGCAAAGCAGCGCTGCCGCGAACAGTGTCAATGTCATTATTTTTTTCATAGTGATTGGATTTAATGATTGTAACTGAAATATTCGGCGGCAAAAGTACAATCTTCTTACGAATCCTGTTTACCCTCTCATCGTAAACGTGAACCCTATCGGTAAAAATGTGAACCTATGGCTAAAACACTTGTTTATAGGGGGGGGGGTATCATACTGATAATCAACACATTGTTAAACCATCTCGTTTATTTTCGATGAGAGGGTATAGGCGGATTTTGTGTGAGAGGCGTAAGACACGGATGTGTCCGAATCGAAAAATTGGCTATTTTTGCCGACGTTTTCAAATTAGAATCACGATGAAGCACTTTAATACAGTTATAACCATTCCGCTGAACGTCCTGTTCTGCGCCCTGTTGCTTTGGTTCTTCACTCGCAACGCCTTCCTCCGCCCGTATGCGGGCAGCCCGTCCAAGGAAGCTTTCGCTGCCCTATTGCTGTTAGGGTCATTGTATGCAAACTATCTCCTTTTCTATCCCAAACTTTATCACAAATATTCTCACAGTATCTATTGGTTGCTGTTGGTCTTCACGGCTTTAGCAACAGGATTTCTGGATTTGGCTATTGCCTATAAAAATATCTCTCAGTGTTGTGCCAAGGTCATAGAATCAGTCGGTTTCATCAGTTTCTTTTCAAAACGATTGTTTCTTATCGTTGGGCGAAATTTTACTTTCAACATTTTCCCCTTCCTGTTCAGGGAGAGACAACACTTCCGGCAGGCACTGGAGAAGGAGGTTGAGGTAGTTTACCAGGATGTCAGGAAGCTTGATGTCATCGGCAACAAAAAAATCCATCTGATAGACATCGATGACATCTTCTATTGTCACCAGCAGCGGAACTTCACTGATGTCTATGTGGTGCAGCATGAAAAGTACTCTCGCATCGGCTCTATGAAGCACCTTGAGCAACTGCTCGGCGAGGACTTCGTCCGCATCACGACAACCGTGCTGCTGCCGTTCCGACATATCAGGTCTTGCGAGGGTGATGTGGTGGTCATGAAACAGATGCCATGGGAAAGCGAGCCCACCACATTCACGCTGGAAGCCAAGAACCGCCAAGAGACTTTCGAAAAAGTGACAAATGGCCTCCAGAGGTACAAAGCTGCGGCAAGCGGCAAAAAAGTACGCCGGAGGCCGGCTCGCGCAAAAGGGAGGCGGAATCCGATAAAGCCTTCCGACGACAAGGTCAAGGAGGTCCTTGCCTACATTGAGACGCATTCAGGCTGCAACTCGGGGGATATTGTCAGGGAGACGGGAGTTTCATTGAGCAGCGTCGAACGTTGCGTTGCTCTGCTCAAAAAGCAGGGGCTTGTCGAACACATCGGCAGCAGGAAGCACGGCGGATATGCTATTGTCTTGCCAAAACAGAAAACGGAGGGTACGGAAGTCCAAAAGGAAGGCGATCTGCAAAAGATGCTAAAAGGGAAATCGGCCAACAGAAAACCTGTAGAACCGTCATTCAAATAATAGATTTTTGCAATGACGCAAACTTTCAGTCTTGTAGCATATCTGCAATAACCACTCCAATGTCGGAATGATGCGACTTGTGTTTTCGCCAAAGCTTCTAAAAGTGGCGTTCGTTTTTTTTTTGCGCAAAGATAAGGCACTGGATGAAAAACGTATGGGACAGATATGGAGTAAGGGGAAAATGACGCCTCCAAGAAAAGTGCTGACCTTCGGGCAGCGGCTGTCATTTCCCGTTACGGAATGCCGCCGTAATTTTTTCCGCCGGATGGCGGAAAAAAATTTTTTTTTTGGAAAATGGCACTAAAAAAAGGCGCAAAAGTTCCGTTTTTCGGATCTTTGCGCCTTGCTGGGTGGGTGTTTCCGCCCTTATTGGGGCGGCTGTATTACGATTCTTTTCGGGGCGTTCAAAGTGGCGTAAACTACGTATTTTCTGAATGCCTCCACCGTGGCGGCGGGCGCGTGGCTGGTCTCCAGCATTTCCGCGAGTTGTGCGCCCGTGTACTGTCCGACTTTCGGCAGGTGGTATTTTTCCGCCGTGAGTGCCTTTGTTATTCTGTCCATCATCGCCGCGCCTCCTTTCCTTGCTCCT
>Ga0265301_10002159_pt1 | contig 23500 bp, 22 predicted proteins | sample AusTroGonzalo_MG_2_FD_193488 | JGI IMG/M metagenome (GOLD analysis project Ga0265301, IMG submission 193488) | Bovine rumen microbial communities from tropical cattle in Woodstock, Queensland, Australia - Gonzalo_04 | ecosystem: Host-associated > Mammals > Digestive system > Stomach > Rumen ... | reverse complement strand
TCGCACGGAAGCTTCGCCGCTATGAAGTCGGCCCTGCGCACGATCTGGGTTGCTATGTCGGTATCGGTGATCTTCCCAAGTATCTGCTGGTCATACAGCGGAGTACCCGGCGGATATCTCTGTATAAGATCTTCCTTGAACGCAGCCGATGTATATCGGTTGTCCAGTGCCGATGCGTTGATTACGGCGTCCGGATGCTCACGGCACAAATTTATGAACCATGCATGTGACTGGTTCATGTTATCAGGGCTGGTAAAAAGCCTTATCTTTGGAACGTCGACCGTGCGTCCGCGTAGACGGTCACTGCCCCACTGGAAAAGACGCTCGTCTAAATACGATGCCTCATCCAGGATCATGCAGTGGCACTCTGATAGGCCCAAGATGCCTTCCGGATGCTCGGACGTCGTTCCGTATACGATGCCTTCCTTGCCTACGCGGATTTCCTTTGCGGTACGTGAATATTCATAGGGAACGTGCCATTCGGAAAGCCGCTGGATTACCTGGCCAAGAAGAACACGGTCTAGTGCAGTGAATGTCTGCGCACCGGCTATTATGCGTTTCTGCTTGACCAGCTGCATTGCGATGTAGATCGATGCCGCGTAAGTTTTTCCACTGGACTAGGATACCCCACAGCAAGCGATGAGCAATTTCTCATCATCCCGCTGAAGCATTTCCATTTGGAATGGCATCAGTTCGACTTGCATATGGGGCATTCTCCAGGCTTGTGCCAACGGCGATGACCGTCCGGACACTTGTGATAGGTTTCACCAAGGGCATAATGCTTATCGGCGTATCGACGAGCACTAGCTATTTTACGTTCACGGAAGCCGTCATGGTTACATGCGTACTTTACGTGCTCACGCTCTGTAGGCGACAAGCACAATTCGGGGTCGATTCCAAGTTCGTCGTACAGTTTTATGACCTTTCCAGTATTCCGGTTCTGCTCTGCATGCGTAGCCCATCTTAGATTGTCTTTGCAGTTGTTCTGCCGATTCCTATCTATATGGTCTACTGTAGGTTTATTGTCCGGATTCGGCACAAAAGCTTCGGCGATGGCAATATGCACCATTTTGCATTTGGAACCGCCTCTATCCGGTTTTGAACCGTAACAGAACTCAACGTAGTTGTCTTTACGGTGTTTTAGCTTACATTCAACAATTACTGGCTCATGCGAATGACCGGGGCGAAATACGCGACCATCATCCATGACCCAGCGATTGTACTGGGGCATCCACTTCATACAAGCCATGATTAAACCTTCTGTTCTGGGAGCACGAATTCGATCTTTGCCGTTACGTCGGACTTGTTGTCCGTGGTTGCGTCGACCTTGATCTTCTGTACGGCATCTTCGCTTGAAGCATAGTCGACGCCGATAATCTTGATTGCCTTCTCGACAACGGACATGGCATCCGGATTCAGCGACTTCAACGCCTTTACAAAGTATTTCTCGATGCCTTCCTTCATGGCTGCTTCGAGAATGCTGTTGCGCATCTTCTGCCTTGTCATTCTGGCCTGTATTCCGCGCTCCGACATTTCCTTGGCATTTTCCTTGGTAAATGGAGTAAGGTTGCCGCCTTCAGCTTTCGTGCGCTGTGCCGGTGTCTTCTTCTTGAACTCGTGCTTCTTTTCCTTGGGCTTCACTTCGAGAAGCTTTTCTATGTCTTTTTCTTCAGTATTGGCCATAAGATCCATCCTACCCGGTTAAGCACCGGATTGCTTATACTTTGAATAAGTATCGCCGGTTGGTCTACTTATTTCTAGTCGTTAGAAATAGGAGCAGAAATGATAGTACGCGATATGATCAAGGAAGCCGCTACCCGTGCAGGGATCGTCCCAAGACGCCAGCCGGTACCCGGTGCAATCCAGGAGACGGCGCTCCAGCTGCTCCATGCGGCTGTAAGTACGTACAACAACGACGATTTTTTGAGCTGGACTGAAAACAGCATCGATCTTCCGGGCAAGCCGCTTATCCACATCTATGACCAGGTGGACACTTTCGCCGGAGATTTCAACCGCTACTTCAAGACGGTAGACGAAATGAACAGCCCGCTCAACATCCCTACTGCCGATGACGTCGCGAATGACGTATATGCAGTTGTGACAAGCGACCCGGCCGTGTTCTACAAGGCTACCGATTCAATGCCAGCACCGGTATGGGAAGCAGTCGAGCTGGACGAGTTTGACCCTAGACGCCAGCAGATGGAAAAGTACTGCAGGGCTTACCACATGAACCTGAAGCATGTAAGCAAGATCAAGTCGCTCATGCTCAAGAACAACGTCAACCAGTCGTTTGAACTCCACTTCGAGCCGCATTCGAAATTCGATTCCTTTGTCATGAACGAGCCGGTGTGGACATTCGTCGAGCGTGGCCAGGGCGAATGGATCATCAAGATCAAGCCGTATGTTGTAAACACTGCAAACAAGCTCACGATGGACTACAACCGTGCCGTCGAATTCGATATCGACACGGACATGCGCGTGCCGGATGTCTACGTGGAACTGCTTATCGCCACGTTGACACTGAAGCTTGCAAAGAAGTTCCCAAGACTGGACGATGCACATATACAGCGCCTTGAAGATGACGTGCGTGACCTTATCAACAATGTCCGTACGCCGAAGGCCGATGCAAAGCTCATATTGCGCGATGCGGACACTTCCACCAACAGGCATTCGTATTACGGCGTCATCACTGGCCGCTGCCTATTCTAAGGAGTCCGTATGGCAAACCGTTGCACACTGATCCAGAATATATGCGGTTCAGTAAGCCGATCCAACATGGTTAAGGTCGGCCTTTCGGATTCGGTAAACCTCTACCCGGAAACGCAGAACCCCACCGAGCACTCCACACAGCTGATCATGCGTTCTATAGCTGGTTGTAAGAAATTTGTAAGCTATGAGCTGGACGGCCCCTGCCGTGGCATGTATCGAGTGTCCACCGGGATAGACGGACAGCCCACGCTGTACGCCGTTTTCGGCTCGAAACTGTACATCATAGGCAAGAACGGCTCCGCATATGCCGTGGCTTCCATCCCCACAAGCGGAACCGAAGTCCGCATGTGCGAAACCCAGGGATACGGAGCAAGCCATCCGCACTTGCTGATGGTTGATGGTACAAACTGCTATGCGGTGGACGTGACTCTACCGATATCCATGCAGATGGCCGACTTCAGGTTGATCGAGCTTCCGGTCAAGGTAAACGACCGCTATACACGGATCCACCCGACCCACGTCGCCTACCTTTATGGCTATGCGGTCATCAACGATGCCGGTACTGACGCTACCTACGTGAGCTACCAGTACCCGTTCCTCCAGCCGACCGACGGAGACCAGATCGACTATGACATCTGGCGCCTTTCCAGCACGGATGGCCTTGGCTATATCCAGTACGCCGAATGGTGCCAGGACAACACGACCGCGCTCTGCTCTAACAACTCGAAGCTGTATACATTCGGCCCAAGGAGCTTCCAGTGCTGGAGCTATACACAGGACAAGAACATGCCGCTGTCATCGCCGGACAATGCCGCTGCCAATATCGGCCTGAAGGCTATCAACTCGCTGTGCATTCTCGGCACAAGCGTGCTGTTCCTTGGTTCATCCGATATCGGAGAGAATGCGGTGTACATGCTGTCCGATACGACACCTAAGCGTGTATCCACTTCGGACATTGAACGTGAACTGTCCATGATGGTGAATGCGGAGAATGCATATGCGTCACTGTGGCAAGAACACCGGCACGTGTTCTATTCGCTGACATTCGAGGACAGCCACTTGACCTACGTGTACGACGTGACTGAAAACATGTGGCACCGCAGGGCCAGCTTCGACATCAGGAAAAACCTGGACTACTGGCGCTACAGCCATGCCACTTTTGCTTATGGCAAGACGATGGTGGCAAGCGGCAATAACCTTTGCTGCATGGATGAAAATGTCTACGAAGAGCATGACGGGATGCCGATATTCAAGATGCGCCGTGGTGGCTGCATTACCAGCAATGACCAGCCGTTCTTTGTCGATTCTGCCGAGATCGTTGTGAACAACGGCCAGCAGCAGGGCGACCTGTTCAACCTGATCGACGGTGAACTGAAGCAGCCGGGCGATACCGACCTCAACCCAAGGATATCCGTGCGGTACTCGTGGGATGGCGGCAACTGGAGCGACTACGAAGACTACTACCTTGGCAAGATCGGCGAATATGCATGGAGCACGGTCATATGGGAAATGGGCATGGGCCGTTACCTGACTGTTGAAGTCAGTACAAGCGAGAAGATCCCGTTCTGCATCCAGCAATTCAAGATGGCATGGGAACAGGGAGCCGATTTCTAGGAGGCAGCATGATAGCGCACAACATGGAAATGGTACGGTTCAGCCTTGAAAACCCCAACATGGAAGGCTTGAAGGGACGTTATGGTTTCCTTGGTGAGTCATGGGGATCCGTTACAGTCATAAAGAACATTGTACACGTTATTGCGTACAAGGGAGCAAAGGTGACTGATTACTTATTACCTGATGTATACGACGGCTTCCTTGTTTGTTCAGATGGGACTACAGTGGCAGTCAACGATTCAAAACTTTCACTTGACCTTGGCGCAGATGTTTCCGCACAAGGCATAATGCAGCTAAAAGCTGTAAATTAGGAGTAAAATATGCAGTGGGTTGAGCTACCACATGGAAATAAGCTGAACGGACTGACATTCATTGCAGTGTCGGACACCGGGATGTTGCTGCGCAAGAACGGAGAGATCGTACCAAGTACGTACCGCCATATAGTCTCTGGAAATCGCCGTATCTATAGGATTATCGCTGATAATTTCCTTATTACAGTCAGACGTCCAGACCAGGTATGTGTAGACCACATTACGCACAGCCCCGTCGGAATGAACATAAATGACGTACGTAACTTGCGCTGGTGTACTGCTAAGGAGAATCGCGGTTTCCCCGAAGCCGTCGAAAACAACTCTAAATCACACAAAGGTCAGACTGCTTGGAATAAAAGCTTATCTGGAAACGAATACACACAACATTACAAAACCGGTTCTGTCTGGAACAAGGGCCTTACCGGCGTGGATTATGTCAAACACTTTAAAGATGGTGTTAAAAATCAATACACCAAAGGAGAATAGCCATGGCACCAGCTATAGCAGCCGCCGCCATCATGGCTGGCGCATCCCTGCTCGGAAACGCAATGCAGTCGGCCAACGATGCCGATGCACGTGCCGAAGCCAGAGCTTCACTTCGTGCCGGTAAGTCCAGCACCGATTCACTGTATTCCAAGATGATGGGCAACATCGACCAGTACTACAACGACCGTGGCAGTATGGGAACTTCTTCCGACGTCGATGCCTACAAAAACCTAATCGCCGGTTACAGCCCGGATGCGTACACATATACGCCGGGCAAGTTTGATCTTGAGTACAACAAGACCGCCGAGCAGTTCATGAATCCGTACCGTGACCAGATCATCCAGGATACTGCGGAACAGCTCCAGCACACGGCTGCCGGAAGTGGCCTTGGCTGGGGTACCGGTGCTGCCTATTCGATCGCCAAGGAAGTTGCCGAAAAAAACCGTGAGCTGTATAACGATGCATACGACCGTTATACCGATGACCGCAACTTCGCCTACAACAAGTACAATGACTACATACAAAATATGCAGAATGCACTTGCACAGAAGCGTGCTGCAATGGATACAAAGGTCGCCCTTACCGGAAACCTTGCGAATGACTACTACAACACGATGGATTCGCGCCAGAGCGATTACCTGAAGGCGATGCAAGACAGGGCTTCCGCCAACATCAGCTACGACACTGCGATGGCTGGCATCTAAAAGGAGTAATTTATGGCAGGGATTTATAACAGGGACAACATTGGTTCCATGCTCATGACCGGGCTTGAAAATGCTTTGCGCCGTCGCAATGAACGTACCAAGACGGAAAATGCACGTACTGCCGACAGCATCAAGGCCATCAACAGCTTTGTGAAGTCGGTCGGCTATGCCGGTGATGACGACCTTGACGATAAGCTTAAACAGCTACAGATGGAAAGGCTGGCGGCACAGAAGGCACAGGAAGACGCCAACCAGGCAGTGCTCGATGCAAATGAACGCAGCTTGGTTGCTGAACAGAATATGGATGGTTACAAGCCGTTGATGAAAAGTTATCCGGACCCGATGCGTTACTATGAGGCTGTCGGAACGCCGACGGACATGAACCAGTACGATGCGGCACTTGGTATGACCGGGTACTACCATCCGAATATCACGCTTCCGCGCTACACCGGAAACCGCTCGATGCGAAATCCGGAACAGGGTCGCATACCACGGTTTTACCTTGATGAACAAGGTCGCATACCACAGATTTACCTTGACGCCATGTTAAAGCATGGGGAAGGAGTTTACTAATGCCTAGAAGTATTGAAGAAATCGATCAGGACATCGCCAATGTCCAGAGCCAGATAGCCATGCGCAATGCGCTTGGCTACAAGCATGCACGTGCGCGTGCGATTCTAGACCATGATGTATCCAGCCTAGACCGTATCTACAGCGCCATGAACGCGGCTGAACAGAACGAGCGTAACAGGGATAACATGCTTATACTGGCAGCGTTAAACAAGGGCGAGGCAGAAGCAGAACGTAAGCGGAAGGAAGCCGAAGCAAAGGAACTCAAAATTATTCAGGCACGCCCAGAATACATGAATATTCAAAAGCAGATGCTTGATGCAGTAGATTCCGGCAATCTTGTTGAGGCCGCGATATACCAGAAGCAGCTAGATGGATTCAATCAGCAGTACGGCAACATCTTTGGTGGCGATTCAAATGCCCTGATTGAAGCACGTAAGACTGCGTTGAACGAAAAGAAAAAGCGTGAAGCTGAAGAATCGAAGCGCAGATTGCGTGTTGCCGGTTTTACCTCTACTTTGCCAACTACGTTCAAAAAGGATGCCGAGAAAACGGCTTGGTATTCCAAGATTATGGAGAACCCAGATCTTACTGATGACGAAAAGGCCGATGAGATTAAACGCATCCGTGAAATAAAGTCCGGTAAGACAAAGACAAATGAATCCATACAAGGTGCCGTTGCATCCGGAGCCGCCGATGATGTAAAGAAGGCCAAGGAAGAGCGCGAAGAGGGCATTAAGCTTGCAAAGAGAGCGAAAGAAAAACAATCAAAGGGATACAAATTACTCAAGAAAGAGCAAGATGCGCTGGACAAATATGGAAGCGAGGTAAAGTAATGACTATCGAAGAATTCCTTGACGAAAACGTCTACAACCTTACTCCGGAAGAATACAATGCCGCATTGACTGATCTAGACAGTCTTGATGTAAAGTCTTGGGTCAACAAGTATGCTCCGTTGATGATGGAAAAGACTGCTGGATGGAATGACGTCGCAGAAGTAAAGCAGTCAAAGCCATTGGCAGAACGCATTGCAAGCGCATTCAAAGATGTTAAGTTTGCTCCCGGCGCAAGCTACCTGAACGATGTTTATGCATCCGACTTTAGCGATGTGCCAAGGGAACAATTCGATGAAAATCTAGCAAAGATGAAGCAGTACTACGATGCTGAAGTCAAGGCGCAAAACGATGCTTATTTGAAGGAACTTCGCAAACGTGAAGTAAAGGATTGGCTTCTAAAGGGTATACTGACGTCCGATTACGAAAAGCAGCGCTATATCGATGACCCGGAATCTGCACTGTTTGGTGAACAGTCACCGTCGTTGGGTTCTGCTAAAAACACTCGGTGGGGTTCCTTGGCCGACCTTGTATCAGGCACAGCTGGTGCCGCAGCCGACATGATACCTGGATGGGGCGGTGTTTTAGCTGGCCCGGGTATCCGTGCAGTGCGTGATGTTGCCCATAAGGTATCTGACAGTCCATATCAAAAGGACTGGAAAGATATTGCTACCGATGTGGGGGCTGACATGGGTCTATCTGCCAGTACGGTATTCTTGCCTAACTTTAGGACGCAGATCCGAATGGGTAAAGGCGGTCTGTTCCCGAAGAATGTGATGGAGAATATCAAGTTTTTCGACGATGCTGCTGAATCGATAGGCCAAATAGACAACTTGCTGAATATTACCAAGCAAGAAGGCAAACCCAAATCAGCCATCCTGGGTGAACTAAAAGATGCGTATTACGCCCTGCCAGATGGATTTGTTAAGCAAATTCTTGCTGGAGAATTCGAGAAATCCAAGGTGAACCTAAACAAGGTTAAGAGTCTTCTTATGCACGAAGGTCTCAGCATACAAAATAGCGGTCTTGCGTTTGAAGATATAAAAAAGGCACTCAACGAAGGGACGTTCAGTGGCACAAAGACGACAATCAAGAATGGCGGAACTCCTGTCGTTGAAGTCATTAGGGACAACAATGCACCAAACTTTCCGTTGACTCCATGGCTAAAACGCGTAGATGCCCTGCCCACATTAACTCCATTCGAAGAGAAGGTGGTAAAGCCAGTTGTCGATGTAGCGTCAGATGTGTTTACCACTAACACCGGAAATATGGTGCTTCAAGCAATAAAGACTGGTTCTGGAATCAGGTCGCCTAAGGGAGCAAAGCGTGTGCGTACCGATGAAGAACAAGATCAGATAAATGCCATAAAGGATTCTGAAGCACGATTCTGGGAAGCCGGATTCAAGCCAAACAAGGTGCCAGGTGATCCGTTGTGGGAAGCTTATTCGGAATGGGATGAAGATAAGCGAAGAAAAGACGCAATTAAAAACTCTCTAATCAGCGGGAGAAAGTAATATGAACAGAAACTGGGATAATCGCGACCGCTACTATGACCTCAACGGAAATCCGCTGCAGGGCTGTATCGAATTCTTTATCCGTGGCACCAACACCAAGGCTGTCATCTATGATGCCGACGGTGTTGCCCTTGCAAATCCGCAGCTGACCGACCAGCTGGGCAGAACCGACCACCAGGTTTTCATCAACGATGACGTCACTGCATATGTCTACAAGTACGTGGGCAATGGACGGTTTGGCAATATCGAAGAAGAGTCCGTCGACACTTCCGCATATGACCTTGACCAGAACGACAATCCGACTCAGTACCTGTGGGCATTGCAGTACACGGTAGACTCAAAGATGGATGCGACATCAATCGTGAGCACGGATGCAGCCCCTGCCGTAATGACCATGTCCGCATTGCGTGCATTGATCCCGGCAGAAGTGCCGACTACCAGCCGTGTAAAGATCGTTTCGCTGCACGGCTATTACGAGGCCGGTGACAAGGAAGCTGTCTATTACATCTGGGATTCCGAATCCGATGCCACCGATGACAACGGTTCCGTTATCAAGGCGAATTCACAGCTGCATGGCCGCTGGATACTTGTCCAGCCAGCCGGATTCTGTGACTCGCGCCATTTCGGCGTGTTCCCGCAGATTTCCAGCGGAGAGTTTGTAGACCACACGACCGGAATCGGACAGCTTATCAGCTACTGCAACAGCAAGGGAATTTCTCCGCTGTTCAACGGTTCCATAGAAAAGCCATACTTTATCTACAACTTCCTGACAGTTTCTTCAAGGAACCCGATAGTTGTTTCACGTGGAACACAGTTTGTTGACAAGCAGCACAGCCAGTTCTACGGTGAATGGGATGGCGACCCGAAGTTTGTCAATGCGCTTACGAAAGTGTCATGTTCTGTCATCAAGGCGAGCTGGAACTTCGAGGATGCGATCACGTATGAAAAGGTCTACATAGACGATACATGCCCACTGGCCACTATCCGCGATGCTGACGTGGTCGTGTCCGTGCCGACATCCGGCAAGACGTTCATCAATTGCCAGATAGTCTCAGACGGGAAGCTGGCCGACAATGAATTCCAGAACTGCGTGCTCCGTGCATCCATGTTTACCAGTGAGTCAATCAGTCCGGTAATCGACGATGCATGTACTATCCAGCCGCTAGACTTTGCCGACCGCATGGATCTGTGGTGCTACATGCGTAGCCAGCAGTCCGACCCGGTCATCGACGTGTGCATGCAGACACTGGATTCTTCTTGCGATATCTCACTGGACGGCATCTTCATCAAGAACGCACTGTTCAATGGCTTCACGCATGACGCCACCGTGTCTATCGGCTTCGAATGCTGCCGTGGCTCGATTACCTTGAACGCACTTGGCAACTTTGCAATGACTGCCGAAGATTCCGAATTGACCGTCACGTTTACCGGCACTGGCGAAGCAGGTATCGGCTACCAGCCAGCGGTCGTCTTGCGCAACAGCACTTGCGGCTTCGTGAACCAGCTTTCCTACTTCAGCTCTTTCGGCGCAGTAGGTTCTGAAATGAGCGGAAACGGCATCTTGGTCAACGGCGATATCGCAATGGACAACTGCGAAGTAGGCATCCCGATGACAGTGCGTGGCAAGTATACTGCAAGGTACTGCACGATTGCAAGCAACGTATTGCACTATACGGTCACGTCCACTGCACAGGTGGAAATGATCCACGATACGCTGAAGGCATATTACACCTTGACGCCGTCTGTTGCCGGTACTGTAGTCAACGCAATCTGGTCTAACAACTACTCCACGGTAGATGAACCGATCGTGCTTGAGCGCACCAACCTGGACCCGATCGACAGCCACCATGACTACGTGTATGATGGGAACAGTGGCGGATTCATTCCGTACAGCACTAGCATTACGCGTGAATACACTATCCACCACGTGACTTATGGCTACAACTACGCCACCGATCCGTATACGCTGTTCCAGACCACGCTGGGTTCTACTGCTTCGAGCGGTGCATTCTGCTGGTTCGGCCAGCTATATCCATGCTATGACCTTACGTCATATTTTGACAAGGTCAAGATGTTCCGCGTGGGTATCGACCGTTTCCGTATCAATGCACGCATGACCACGGTGCCGAGTGTGTTAATGAATTCCGGCAGCAGCTACGAATACGCAATGAGCGTGCCTACCGAGGCAAATCTTGGCGCGTACTGGGAGAACGGCAGCACATTCGCCATCCGTCCGTGGTATGACGACCCTACTGCGGAGAACCTCGCATGGACAGGCGCCAGCCCTTGCATCTTGAAGGGAAGCCGTACATTTGGTGGACAGGAGCATCCGGCACCTAGCTTCGTGGACTACCATGTGAACCTTGAAATCACGTTTGAGTGCATGGACAAGCGTTTGAAGTAATTTAGACTGAAAGGAAAAATTTATATGGAAAATACAGAAATTATCCAGCAGTGCAATGAATTCCTTGGCAGATCCAGCCGACGCTATTCATCCACGTTGTCCCGTGCCACAAGCGACATGAACCGTTATTCCGGCCAGTTCTGGGATGACGATTTCAAGAAGCAGTACCGCACTGGCGAAAACCGCATCTACCTGACGCTCAACAACTGGAACGTTATATGCAATGCGATTGCAAGCCCGATGAGCGCATCGCCTTGGCACACCGAGCTTAAAGACCGTACTGGCGAAAACAGCCAGATCCAGGACGCCATCGACACTATCGAGGCCAGAAATGACGTCAAGTCTTCCTATCTGGACGCATTCCGCAAGTGCGTATTGAGCGGATGCGGTTTCGTGGTCGTATCTACCGACCTTGATGAACTGACCGGCGAGCCGATCATCACGCTCGAAAGTGTAAAGCACTTGAAGAGCGTTGCCCTAGACCCTAACGTGAATACGGTCGACGGAAGCGATGCGGAAGAAGGTGCAATCATCAACTTTATCGGACTCCGCAAGGCACGCCGTCTTTATGGCGACGACGTTGCGCCGTTTGATTTCCCTCGCACCGCACCTTTACTGAATCTGTCCGGACTTCAACAGTGGGGCTGTCCTGAAGACCAGATAGCCATCGTGTCGTATTACACAAAGGAGAACGACGGCGTCCATTATTACAAAATCTGCGGCAACAAGGTGGTTGAAGACAACATCTTGCCGATAAAGTACATTCCGATCATCCGCTTTGCCGGTAATGAAATCTACGAAGGAAACGAAATCAACTATGACGGCATCGTGCGCCAGACCATAGACCTTGAACTTGGTGCCAACCAGGCATATTCGACCTTGATCGAGCGCTGTGGCCGTAGCGTAAAGGCATCCTACCTGATGCACGTCAGTGCTGCCGACGGCACGGAAAAGTCCGTAGCCAATGCAAACAAGTCGGATTCCGCCGTCGTGTTCTGGGCTGGTGAACATGAACCAAAGCCGATCATAGAGTCTTTCCAGACGGGTGACCTCCAGTCCGTCATCACCACGACCAGAACATTGATGGAAGATGTTGTGGGTGTGCCTTTGACCGGCATTCCGGGCCAGACTCCGGAAAAGACGGCTACTGAAATCCTCCGCCAGCAGACCAGCAAGGAAAGCAACACTGCCAACTACTTCAACAATGCGTTTACGGCTACCAACACGATTGCGAAGCTGTTCATCGAGCTGTTGACTGGCGGAAACGACTTGCGCTACAGCCTCGAAAACGGCCCTAGCGTAATTACACGCAACATGAAAAACCGCCAGATTCTTACGGCTCTTGCCTCCATTTGCCCTGATGAAATGAAGGGCTTGCTGGCCGTATACTTTGCCAAGACGATTGAAGACGATGTCGGTAAGTCGGTAACGGCCAACTTCATTGCAAACCTTCCGCCTTCCATTCGCTATATGGGCGAGCAATCCAACGCAGATCCGGTTGCACTGCACCAGCTTGAACAGATGCGTGTTACGCTTGATGGTGCAATGGGTCAGCTGGATGAAGTCATGGCTCAGAATGCAGATTTGCAGAAGCAACTTGATGCGGCCAACATGTCATTGCTTGAAGGCCGTGAAGAGCGCATCTTGAAGTGGAACATTGAGGAAATGAAAGAGCAGAACCGCATGGCACTCGAAGTAGCCAAGTTGCAGCAGTCCGGTGCCGTTGACGCAAGCAAGCTCCAGCTTGAATCTGCAAAGATCATCCAGCAAGCCGAAAAGGATCAGATGGAGGCTATGCAAGAATCGGATAGGCAGCTTCTTGAAATGCGTAAGCAAGCTGGTGCAGAACAGAAGGCTTACCAAGACGGTGAAGACTCTGGCTACAACCAAGGCGTCAGCGATGGCGTCGATGCTGCGTACGGTAGACCATGATCCAGTTCAATCTATCAAATGCACAAGGCAATGCAGTCAACTGGGCTAACCGGTTGGCTGCAAGACGCCAAACGGAAGAACAGCGCAATGCCGTATTCCGCAAATACCAGGCCATGGTCGGAACTATCTTCCGTGACAACTACATGGCTAGGCAAACGGCCATTGCTGAACTTGGCAACCCGGAGCTGACGCCGGAATACTGGGATGAAGATCTGGTTCCAAGGAAACCGCTGAACCTGTCGTCTTCGATGCTTGCCAGCATCCGCCCTGCAATGGGCGGTGCCTTTGTCACTTACCACAGCAACCCTTCCAAGCAATACTGGCAGCCGGGTGCCGGCACTACGGCAGCTACTGCAAAGCGGATCGAGAGCCTTCTGCTGAGTCCGGACATTGGCAAGATGTTCCGTCAGCGTGGCGGGATTTAATCTTGTTGTAGTGTTTATTGGCAGCTTCACGTTGGCGTTGGCGGTAAGCCTCCAATTCAGGGCCGGTTAAGCTGGCCCTGAATTCTTTTTGCTTTTGAAGAATTTCGTCACGGTGCTTGGTATAATAATCACGGTATCGAAAGTGGTCGTAAACACGCTTGTCTTCGCATCGCCTAACGCCATATTTCATACGGTTGATAACAGTGCCGCTATTCTCTGTTTGCTCCTTGTATGTAGCCCAGCGGAGGTTACAGATAGGCGATACCATGTTATTTGATGGGTTGCGGTCTATATGGTCGACCGTGGGCTTGTGTTCTGGGTTAGGGATGAAACATTCTGCGATTAACCTATGAACAAATTTTTGTGTTCCATGGCCCTTTCTCCATGTTCCTAACCCAATATAGTAGTATCCTTTTCTTTTTTGTTTAGTGCCGGGTGTCCACTCATATGGCTGCCCTTTCTTATGTGTGTTGTGTCTAAACACCCAGCCGTCTTCACGGCACAGAATACCGTGGACTGGATGCTTTATAGCGAGTTTACCGGATAGTGTTGAACAGATCATGCGCACAATATAGAAAAATTAAAATGGTCGTGGCTACTTATTCATTGCATGTGGCGGTAAAACGCACCGCCAGTGCAGTTTAAGCGTTTTTCTATAAGGAGTGGCAATGTTATCCACCGAGCAAGCTTTGAAGTATCTGGAAGAGAAGCACAAGGCAGAAGCCGAGTCCGCACAACCCGCAGCAGAACCTGGTGAAGAACCGAAAGATAAGCAACCGGAATCCGAAAGCCGTGAGGAAGTTCCTCACGAAGAACCGAAAGGCGAAACGGAATCGACGGTAGCTGAGAAGGAACCGGAACAGCTGAAGGCTGAAGAACAGCCAAAGGAAGAAAAGGAACCGGAACAGCAGAACAAGAAGGAAGACAAGCCAAGCAAGGTTTATTCCCATGAAGAACGTGTAAAGCATTCATTCGCACGTGAAAAGGAACGTCGCAAGAATGCAGAACGCGAGAACAAGGCGTTGAAGTCAAGAAACGAAGAGCTTGAAAAGGAACTTGAAAAGTACAAGGGACTTACGCTTGAAGATTTTGGCAACAAGGTCGAGGACTATACCGACTACAGGCTGCGCGAGCAGTCCATGCGGAACGAGATCGAGCAGAACAAGCGCCAGATCGAGTCAAGCGAAGCGGAAATGGCCAGAATCGAGAATGAACGGCGTGTAAATCTTTCCTTCGAAACGGATGCCGAAAAGGAAGAATACTACGAGTTGCTGGAAGACCGTGGCAAGGATTTCGAGAAGAACCTTTCCATCTACGACCCGGATCACGTGGTGCTCAATTACCTTGGCAACTGTGAACAGTATCCGAAAGTGCTGAAGGTCTTGATGACCGACATGAAGGCGCTCGGCTATGTGTTCCAGGATGCAAACCCCAACAATAGACAGGCACGTTTGCATTCACTTGCCATGTATGTGATCAACGGCAATCCGAAGCAAGAGGCTTTGCCTCAAGAAACCAAGGCGCCTGAACAGCCCAAGAAGGCGATGCCGGTGATCGGCAAGCAAGTAACGGCAAGCTCGGCACCTAGACCGCCTGTGCATGACCATGAGTACTGGAACAACTACCTAAAGATGCACAAGCACTGATAACAGTTAACTATTCCAAAAGGAAAACAAATTATGCCATATCAATCTGGTTTTCAGACCAACAATCGAGTCGAGCTCATCGCTCTCCGTGCTGCCGAAGCAGCTAACTATCTCCGTATCGGTTCCAAGAAATACTTCAAGGAACAGCTGGCCGGTCGCCGTGCAGGAAATGTCTACGGCTTCGTAGTAAAGGATGCTGGTGTTTACCAGGAAGGTATCGACCTTACCAACGGTGCAGTCGATGCATATTCCGGCAACACCGGCAAGGGTGCTTCCAAGCTTCAGGAACGCAAGGTCAAGAAGCAGCTCAAGGTGGGCAACGTGCTCATCGAAACCAACATGTTGAACAAGGTTATCGATGTCGACTGGGATGACGAAATTGCTATTCCGCAGTCGAAGAAGCTCATCAACGGCGTTGTCCGTTCTGCCGTGGATGCCGACCTTGGCTTCCAGAACACCGCATTCGTCGGTGTGGGTTTCCAGCCGCTCTTCAAGGGCCAGAACTTCCTAAAGTCCGTTACGGACAGCAAGCTCTACGGCTTTACCAACCCGATGGTGAACAGCGTGCTTTCCAGCAACGGCCAGGCTTTTGACCCGGCTGAATCCGACAACGAATTCTCCAATGCTGGCCTTATGGGCAAGCTTTCGGATGTCGAATACAGAGCAAACCAGTTCATGCCGATGGTGTCCGTCGACGATGCACTTGTCACTGCATTCAACTCTCTCAGCGGCATCACCTACACTGCCGGTTCCGAAGATTCCGACGATGCAACAATCACGCTTGGTGGCGTGAACGCAGTCGTACCGAAGGGCTTCGTGTTCTGGATCAAGGGCGTCTATGCAGCTGACTTGGTCGGTGACAAGACTTCCGCCCTTAAGGCATTCATCGCAGCCGAAGACGGAACTATTTCCAGCGGCGACGCAGTGATCAAGATCCGTCCGATCTACTTCGCTGGCGAAGGTACCAAGGAAGTTGTCAAGAAAGATGGCACTGCATTCGGCGCAACCGAAGCTGCTGCACGTACTGCTTTCAACTCCGCATTCGCATCTGCAACGATTGCCGACATCAACATTCTCCCGGCTGGTGACTACTTTGGTGGTTTCATCCGTGCTGATGGTGCAATGGAATTCGAGTCGCTCAAGGAACTCGACGCATCCAACGCCGACACCAAGACGGAAACTGTTGAAGGTCTTACGGTCATCGAAAACCGCGCAGTCGATACGCTTAAGGGCAGCAACTTCACCCGTTGGTCTACTGTTACCATTTCCGGTATTGTGGATCCGCGCTGCGTGACTTACGTCCTTGTACGTGATAGTGTTATTAACCAGGTTCGCACTAACGCTTAATCATAATACTCTCCTTAGTTAAGCAAGGCCCTCAGAAGCGATTCTGGGGGCTTTTTTGTGTCCAGTGGTAGGGGGTTACTAGGGTCTTGTGCAAATACGGCTTTCTAGGTGCCAAAGAAGTGCAAAGAACGCCATCAGTCCCTATTGCCGATGAGCAAACCGATGATGTATCCAATCAAGTATTCAAACATATTATGCATTCCCTTGAGCCAAGCATGAAATGTCCGATGATGCGATGGCTTCTGCCAGTGATTCCTTGCACCTAATGATCTCTGAATCAAGCCATCCATGAACTCCAAACATCCAGCCACGCACATGTTCAGCAATAGCATCGATATCTATAGCGCTAGAATCTTTTACAAAGCTGCAAATTTCGCCAAACTTGTTGACGGCCTCTTGCATAATCATTTTTGCGATCAAGTCGATATCATCGTCCAAGTCATCGGCTGTGTATTCGGTTTCCCCTTCTTCGCGTTCAAGGTTCATTCTCTTGAGCTGGATGTCGGCCAGCTTGTTCAGCTTGGCTAGAATGGTGGCAGTCGAAAGGCGACCATCGAATATTTCTTTAACGACAGCGCTGGAAAGCTGTTCTATGGCATTGTCCACGACTTCTTTTTTGCAAGTGCCAGGTTCAAATACTTGGGCGTGGTTAATGGCGTTTTCGAAGATTTCTCGCGTGATGATCATGTGCTAATTCCTTTGCCCAGCAGGGCGGTTTATGTTTCTGTACCAAATATACACAATTATACACACGCCGTCAAGGGGAGGCTGTTGAATACAGTGTTAAAAGAAGTTTACAAAGCGGTTACACCGGTTACACCTGGTTACACCTATTTTTCGCAAGGTGTAACCGCCGCAATCCCTTGTGGCTGTAAGGCTAGATTAATATTGGTTACATGGTTACACTTCTTCTCTTTAAAAATTAGATAGAAAAAAAATTATATATATACAGTATACAAGAAAATGCAATATATAATAAAGGGGAGCGGAAAAAGGTGTAACCTGTAACCTTTTCGCCTATCCGCAGCGGACTTTTCCGTCGGAAATGCTGTCCATGTACTCGTGCCACATTTCGTTGATGTGCGCATCGATTTCCGCCTCCTTTTTCCTCTGGTTGATCTTCTTGGTGAAGTAACGGCATCCGGCAGTGAACGCACTCCTGTACATGTAGCTGTAAGGATTGGCACCTGGCCTGATGTGTGACATGGATCCCCAGCAGTCGATGAACGCGGCATCATATACGCCGTCCTTTTCTTCCGTGCTGCGCGGGTTTATCTTCGGGTTTTCCATGACGATGTTGACTACAGTCCGTACATGGTCATAAAGCCGCTGTGTTTCTGTTGTGGATATTGTGTTGCTGTTGAACTTTTCGACCAGCCTTGCAAGATCCTCTATGTCGAGGTCATAGCCCAGCACATAGTCGCTGTCGGTATACTTTGCGTTGCGGTTTCGTTTACGGTTGACTTTCGTCCATACTAGAAATTCCATTATATGCCCCATCAGGCCCTTTTACAGTTAAATTACATCATATGCCGAATACTTATTAGTAGTCGATCAAAGGGCGTCGTCCCAAGGAGTTTATGATGGAAAATCCGAGCAATATTGTTCCAGACCAGCTTATCGTATTGGAAGGCGACGCCGGTCTTGTGCCGAAGGCGGAACCAGCAGATGCTGGCAAAGTATTGGGTGTCTTGAACGCATCCGGCGACGTCGGCTGGGTGGTCGACCAGTCCGGCACGTTTATCCAGCAACAGGCCAATTGGAGTGAAACCGACTCGTCCAAGGTTACGTATATCGAAAATAAGCCGGATCTGTCCATATACGCCCAGTCTTCAAGCCTATCCACAGTCGCTTTCAGCGGTAGCTACAACGATTTGAGTTCCAAACCGGAAATCCCATCGAAGACTTCCGACCTAACAAATGACTCTAATTTCGTCACCAGCAGCGACCTTGCCACCGTGGCGGAGACTGGCTCTTACACCGACCTCAGCAACAAGCCGGATCTGTCCGTGTATGCCACGACATCGGCTATGGAGACAGCCCTTGCTGGAAAACAAGCAACGATTTCTGATCTCGACTCAATCCGTGCTGGTGCCGCCGCTGGTGCGACTGCCGCCCAGCCGAGCGACTTGCCGACCAGCGACGAGCTTCTTCCTAGCGCATCTTCCGGCGATGCTGGAAAGGTTTTGACCGTTGGCAATGACGGAACTGCAAGTTGGATTACGCCATCTGCTGGAACGGTCTATACACCGGGCGATGGTGTGGACATTACAAACAACGTGATCAGTGCCGATGTTGATGGAACGACTATCGGTATCGATGCATCGACCAAGAAGATCAAGTCCTTACAAGTTATTCCGACCAAGACATCGGATCTGCAAAACGATTCTAACTTCGTAGTTGCAAGTTCCTTGGCGACCGTTGCCACATCGGGTTCTTATGCTGATTTGAGCAACAAGCCGAGCATCCCTTCAGTGGATCAGTCTTACAATGCCAGCTCTAGCAATGCCCAATCTGGTGTTGCCGTTGCACAGGCCATTGCTGCAATCCCTGCTCCGTCCGTGGACGAAGTTCCGGCAGTGACCAGTTCCGATGACGGTAAGGTACTCAAGGCTACGTATTCTGGTGGACAGGGAAGCTATGCGTGGGGTACCGACAGCGATACAACCTACACGGCTGGTGATGGCATTGACATCACGTCAGGAGAGATTTCTGTCGATTACGACACGAATACGTTGGACGTTGTCGGACAAACCATTGTAGAAAATGTGACTCAAAGAAGTTCTTCCGGGCTGTTCTTGCTTCCGTCCAGCGTGGCAGCATTATTGTCCCAGCAAGGCGATACACAGGTGACGGTTCACATTCCAGCAAATACGCTAAAGAATGAAGACTTTTTGATTGATACTGTTGGTGAAGTCACATACAGACTTACTCTTTACGCCACAGACTCCCCGTCCGAATCTTCTGTTTCTCTGTTCTCTACACCAATAGAGTACACGTTAGATATCGACCAAGCTGTGTTTACTGAGCAAGATATTGTATTCAGTTTGCCAGCAAGCATAGCGAATCAGTGGAGTCAGAATCTGTCAAGTGCTGTTGCCTTCAACATTTGTGGACAAAAATATTCTACTCCGGCGACTAGTTCTACGGGAACGGTGGTCATAGGGGACTTGTCTACAGACCCGATCACCTTCACCTTTGTAGACACTTCTGCAACAAAGTTAGCGGTCAAGAATCCGCTTCCGGCTTCCGCCCAGGCAGATAGCGGCAAGGTTCTCAAGGTAAACGCATCTGGCAATGCCGAGTGGGGTACTGACGGATTCACGACCACGGCTGGCATCACCGACATCCAGGTCGTGAACGCATTACCAGCAAGCCCGGTTGCTACCGTATTGTACCTTCTCCCAGAGACTTAATGGAGGCATCATGTCCATTAGTTTAGGTTCAACAAACTTCGGCTCGCTCTATCTTGGTAGCACCAAGATAGTCGAAGCCTATTTAGGTTCTGCTAAGGTATATGGCCCGGCTCAGCCAGATCCCTTTAATCCGCTCGGATTGCCTCCGTATACGATGCGATTCCAGTTTGCAGATTCTAATTATAATCCATCAACAGATTCATCAGATTCAGGCCATTGGAAAACTGGTTCTACATGGACAAATGTATCATCTAGTCCAAATGTGTGGGATTATACGTATCAAAAAAACGACTGGAGTTACGCATTTAGTAATATTCCAACGTGGCAATATCCTTATGGCACAAACGTATCGGTTCTAGGAGCAAATACTAGATCGGTAAACAATATGACTAGTTTATTTAGTTATACAAAGCTCATGGCGATTGAACCGTTTAGTTTATCTGGTATAACTTCCATGTCTTACATGTTTGCTCACTGTGATTTGCGGAACACTGCGCTTCCGTTATTTAACACATCCACAATCACGGACATGAGTTACGTGTTTGAATATGCTGTATTCGGAAATTATTCACAGTTCCCTAACGGATATACTATACCTAATTGGGATGTATCCCATGTAATTACTATGACTGGTATATTCAAAGATACTAAGGCATCTAACTCGCAAGCTGGCGTTGTAATCCCGTCCACCTGGTCAACTTCCATAGCGCTCCTAAGAATTCCATATGCTTTCAAGAATGCGTATGTATGGAATGCGCAGAATCTGTATACAAATAATGTTGAAGAGTTTCAATATGCGTTTGCTGAATGCTATTTTATGGATAACGGCAATTACCTACCAGCAATAAATACAGATGGAGCAAGAAATGTAGAACGTATGTTTAGTGGCAATAGTTACTGCAACGGCAATATACTGAACATGTATAACCAACTAGCAGCTAACCAAAACATATTTAATCATTCAAAATGTTTCTATAACTGTGGTTCTAGTACAACGGACGGCCAAGCCGAGCTTGCTCAGATACCATCTGATTGGAAATAACCTAATTCCATATTGGAGCCAGATTTTTCCTCCTTAGTTAGCTGGCTCCAATTACGTGCCGTGGCGGGACATTACGCCACGGCACTACTTATTTCCAGTAAATTGGGCGATTCCCGCCGACAAGACGTTTTAAAAGAAGAGGAAATGCGATGGCACTGAACTATCTATTATCGCCGGAGTTTCAGATCTGCACCACGAGCGGACGCCCCGATACGGGTGGATGGATTGAAACATATCTACACGGTACGCGAGAAAAGTACTACTGCGCTCTCGATTGGTCAGGCACATTGCATCCATTCCGCATTCCTCTTGACTCGCTTGGATCCAACGTCGTTCTTGCTGAGGAAGGCAGATCCTATGACTGCTATTTCTATAACCGCTATGGCAGCCTCTTGATGAGCCGCTACAACATCCATCCGTCTTCCGGCGGCGGAATGGGCAGCATAACCAGCTCGGACGGATCCATCGAGGTGACTCCGACTGAAACAGGCGTAGATCTTTCCGTAAAGGGTTTTGAACCGTCCGTCATGCTGGCAGTTTCACGCACGGCTGTCGATGACGGACAGTTCACCTTTACGGCGCTGAAGACTACCGGTGAAGAAATATCGGTCGGAGAGCAGGGCCAAGTCATACTCAGCAAGGGATGGTTCCACTATGACATCGCCCTGGACATCGACTTCGGTGGCCTTCCGGCCAATGAAGTGGACATCATCACAGTGACCACGAATTCCGGTAGCCATGACTACGGCATCGACTTGACTTACCGCCATGCCGAAACGATCCATGTGTGCGGCGAGTACTATTCACCGGCTGCAGAAACCGTATTCAACGTCGGCATCGTCGGACTGCCAGTAGGCGTATCGGCTACCGTATATGACTTGGGCATCCATTCCATCAAGGGATTCGGCCAGAACGGCGCCTATGAGCCTGTACAGAGTGACTGGCAGGAAGACGACGATAGCCAGCCGTCATTTATCTTGAACAAGCCCGACTTGACCCAGTTTGTTACGCAGAGCCAGCTGAACACGCTTGCAAATACGGTCTCCAACCTACAGAGTGCAGTGTCTACATTGCAGTCGCAGATGTCTTACTGGATCGGCCAGATGAACACGCTGAGCGGACAAGTCAGCACAAACACGTCCAACCTCGGCTCGCTCAATACAAGATACGCCGCCCACGGCAACAACTACGACCCAAGCACTCATACGCTATCGCACGTGCTCTAAAGTGAAGTAATTTAGGGCAAAAGGAGATTGCGATGTGCATTTTTGACGTAGACAAGAACCATCGGCGTTGGCGAGAAGACCCAAGCTTGAGTCTAAACGATAACCTTTTCCTTGGTTCTGTCCATTTCACGCAAGTGTTTTTCGGACGCTATCATATCACTCGCCACCAGAATGAACATGACTATGACGACATGGCTGCTGATTGTTCCATCGCCGTGTATGAATCGGCCAAGAACCACATCGACACGTGGGACAAGCAATTCCGTCTTGACCAGTACATCTATTATAGGGCATGGAGCACTGTCGGTCAGTGGTTGAAAACGTATTTCGCCAAAAAACGGCGAAGCCCGATCGATGTGCCGAAATTTGCCGACAACAGACTAACGCCGGTCGAATCTGACGTCACAATCGACGAAATCAGCTCGAATAACTATGAACAGGGATTGCGTTACGTTGTATTTAAGGAATCGCCGTTGTCGTATTACGAGAAGAAGCTGTCCAGTGCTGCACAGAGCTATCTTGAGTACCGGGATGAGTGCATCGACATGGGCATCGATCCGGTAGATCCGGAAGACTTCCTAACAAACAAAAATTCACTGGGGACAGACCTACGTTATCTTTCGAAAATTTTAAACGAAAGTCCTAAGCCAAGGACATCAAAAACAAAGTCTCCGGTGTCCTTGGTTAAGATTAAAAACTCAACCTAAACAGCTTTTTCGATTTACGGGGCATCGGAGAACTTTTTGGAGATTTGAATATGGCACGTCAGAACAAAATAGCTGCGAATTTGCAGCAAGACTACACGGAAGCCGAGAAGGCGCAAGCAAGAAGGAACATCGGCCTTGCCGAAGTGGCCCATACAGGGGACTACAACGATCTGGTGAATAAACCGCAGCAGATCAGTGGCCAAGTACAAAGCGATTGGGCGCAGACAAACGAGAACGCTGTTGACTTTATCCGTCATAAGCCAACCATTCCGACTCCGCAGACAGTGAACGACGGAACGCTGACCATCAAGCTAGACGGAACCACCGTACAAACCTTCAGTGCAAATGATAGCTCCGACAAGACGGCCAATATCGTACTGCCGCAGGTCTACGCAATACAGAACACCCGTGAACCTTATTACCCAAGTTCTACAAGCTGGCCGGTCATCGGCTACCTGAGTGACGACGGTGCAACTACCGTTTGCACTGTCAAGTTCCCGTCCGACGTTACTACGAAGAACATATCGGTTGCAAACAACGGAACGATAACATTCCAGAAGAAGGGCGTCTACCATATCCACATGGAAATCCCGGTAGAGGTTACACACGCGGCC
>Ga0265301_10002158_pt1 | contig 23500 bp, 29 predicted proteins | sample AusTroGonzalo_MG_2_FD_193488 | JGI IMG/M metagenome (GOLD analysis project Ga0265301, IMG submission 193488) | Bovine rumen microbial communities from tropical cattle in Woodstock, Queensland, Australia - Gonzalo_04 | ecosystem: Host-associated > Mammals > Digestive system > Stomach > Rumen ... | reverse complement strand
TTGTAAGTCTTTAAGTCCTTATCAGTTTCTTTTTCAATTTCACTAATAAGGTATAAACGATGTTTCAAAAGCCACTCATAAATATCTTGTCCTATTAGGTCGCCCAAGTCTTCAAGTTTCCCAAGTTTATTGAGTGCTTGTTGAGTAAAAAGTTCTATGTTTGTATTGCAATTGCAATCAAGTGCATAGTCGTTCATACTTGTTTTAATTGTGTATCTGCCCATAATTTTCTCCTTTACTATATTCTATATTATTGTTTATTTATTTACAAGTATCAATTTTAATATTTTATATTATTGTTTATTTATTGTGTTTTACCATAGTAATCAGGGTGCGGTCTATACCCTTTTGTTTCTCCAAAAATGCTGGTGGTAGTATAGGTGTAGTCTTTACACTTTCTAGGTGCTATCATTGAGTAATAAGTATATTCTCTTTGCTTTAAGGTGCAGTAAAATCTTTGTCCTTTGGTGGTGGCATACTTACACCACTTGCAATATTTTTTAGGTGTTATCTCCATTTTCTTTCTCCTTTTTAAGTTCGTAAGTTATATAATCTAGTTCCCTTAACCACTTTTTAAGTAGTTTAGTTTGCCCTTGCTTATTAGCAAGTTCTTTTAACATATCAAGTCCATTATGAGTTAAAAGATATTTTACTTGCTCTTGTGAGAGATTAAAGGTAGTCCCAAGTTCTTTGCTAGCAAGTTCCAAGTTCTCAATAAATCTTTTGCGATAAAGTTTTTTGTATTCTAGCAAATTATTTTTAAGCCAAAGTCCATCAATCTCCCCAGCCGTAAGTATCTGCATATGTTCGCTCATAACCCACTTTAATATGTATTTGTTTTCTTGTCTTAATTTGTCTAGTTCAAAAATCTTGTCTTTTTTCTTTTTGTCTTTATATTCATTATTGCCTATTTTAACCCCAATTCTTCTCATTAGAGATAGGTTGTTCCTAAACTCTACACAACTATTCTCAACAATAGCAATGCATAAGTTTCTAACCCCTTGTTGATTTGCGTAAGGTGTATCTCGCATATTATGACCCCCTTATTATGCTATATAGTTTATCAATACTATTAGTAGAGAGTATGATGTCCTCATCAATACCCCCTTTTTTGTGTAATTTGCCTAGCAAAAATGCACTATTTTTGTGAAAAGATAGGTGGTAGGTGGTATTATTTATCTCAAAAATTATGTGTCTGAAATTAAATAACCCCTTACCCATTGTAAAATCGTGTGTGATTTTGCCCTTTTGTTTAATTGTATCAGCAATATAATTTACCATATATTTTGCCTTTCCGTATTTCTTGATTATGTCTAATTTCTTATCTAGGGTGCACCTATATTCAAAGATTGCCCATAGCATTATTTCTGTGTATATATTAAGTTCTCCTTGTTCGAGTATCAACCATCTCCCTTGATAACTAGGTCGAACATAAACAAGGTAGGGGAAATACCCATCTTTAATTGCTTTAAGTATCATCTTTCCTATGTCTTTGGTATCTAGCATAGACTAAATCTCCTTAATGATTTCTAGTGTCATAGTCATTGTTTGCATTTTATGGGAAATCTCAATTATTTGGTCATAGTCTAATTCGCAAATGGTATCTAAACTAAAATCAAAATTATACCCATCTGTGTAGCACATAATGAAATAGTTTTGTTGAGCAAGTGCAAATTGCTTGAAAGTTGATAGTTTACAAGGTTCTTCTTTGAAACCCCGCTTTAATAACATTTTTTCAATTTTACTTTCCATAGTCTATTCCCCTTGTATATTCAATAAGATTTCGTAAAGTCTTTTATAGTCTTCTTCACTATAATTGCCATTGATTAATTGCTCGAAGCAATAAAGGTAGGTATCGCAAAAATCTTCATCTTCTTTATCTTCAATGTTCCAATTTTTAGGTTGCCAATCTTCACTATTAACTTCGTTAAAAAACTTGTCAAACTTTTTCTTGTTTTCCCAAATAAAGTCTGCAACTTTGCAAGTCGAATACCAACCTTTTTGGTATCTCACTAACTCGATATTGAGTGCAAAAAGGCGCATACACTTATTGTAATAGTCTAAATCTTTTTCAGCGGTATCTGCTGGTGGCATCTCAAAATAGTTCCCCCAATCCCAAATGGTGTCCCCAATATCAAAACCATCTCCTAAAATCTTTTGTGCTAAATATAATGTAATTTTTGTATTATCTAATGTTTTCATAGTCTATTCTCCATAACTTTCTAATAATTCTTGTTGCAATTCGGGTGGGTAGTTCTCAAAAATATCAATTAACTCACTATCAGTAATAAGTTCTGTGCAGTCATTATTTTTGATTAAATACTTTCCATCGCCTAAATATTCAACTTGTGTGTTAAAGTCAAAATACCCATCTTCTGTTGCTTTAAGCATTGTTTTTATAATGTTTTCTTTCATATCTTTCTTTCTCCTCAATTAAATATTTAATAAGTCCCTTGTCTGTGTTTGTTGCTAAATCTTTTTGCTCCTGTTCCACTAAATAAGGTGGGGTGGTGGTATAAAACAGTTTCGGCTTTCGCTTGTTTCTTTTAATCTCAACCCCTGTGATGCGTTGCATTATATCTCTTATGTTGTTTGCCGTTGTTTCTGTGCGTGATAATATCGCAATTTTTATTTTTGGCTTTTTTGACTTGTAGCCATATAAATTAATTGTGTAATATTCCATAATTTACCTACCAAATAAACTCATAATCTTTGAATAATGGGTATAAAACGCTTGTAATTGTATCAGTTATTCCAATTCCTAGCGTAGCCGTAGCGTATGAGCGCAATTCGTAATAACTATTATATGTAGTAATCTCAATGCCCCAATAATCGCCCCATTTATTAACAATTTTTTCATAGCGAATAAACCTCTTTGAACTTGTTTTGTTAAAACCTTGATTAATTAATATCTCTTTAATTTGCTCTAATGTAATTTTATTTTTATCTAAATAAATCATATTTAAAATCTCCCACTAATTATTGCTTTTAGGTGGGGGTATTATTCCCCCACTTTCTCCATTAAAATCTCTTTTATTTTTTCAAAAATTGCAGGCAATAACTCTTTATTAATTTTATTGTATAATTCTTGATTTTCTAATAATTCCATTTTTGCCTTGCTTGTAATGTGTGAGCCACCTATGTAAAACAATTCTGCTGTTTTCCTTAAAGTATAAGCGCTTTGCATCAAGTCTAACAACTGCCATATCTCGTTATCATTTAAAGTAGTTTCTACGAAAAACTCTTTAAAACTATAAAAAATGTTAGTTTTTAAAAATAGACTGTCAAAGTGCGTGTGCATAGCGATATCTTTCGAGCGTTCAGGTTGTCTATTATTCGTGTATGAGTGAATATACCCAAAGCCCCAATACCAGCCACAATTCCGGCTTTCCTTCTCTAAATAGTAGTATTGCCCGTCTTTGCCTTTACCTAATAAATAGTGTGTGCCGAATTTGTTTATTGTTTTTTTGTTTAGTGTGTTTTGCATAATGTTTTTAGTCCTCTTTTCTGCTTTCGCAACAATATGATAAAACACATTTTTAAGTTAGTGTTAACTAACTTTTTAGTTAGTCATAACTAATCTTTTTTAGGTGGTATCTGGTGGGTAGTGGGTGGGTGGCTATGTTCCATATATAAAATTAAACACACGGGTGGGTAGGCACAGGTAGGTGGGCGCACATACATAGGTGGGTGGGTGCGTATGCGTGTATGCGTATATGTATGCGTGCGTGTTAAAATAGTTCAGTCTTTTATATACTGCAAGTAAAAAGATTAAAATATATATAAAATGCGTTATTTTGCCCGTATAAAGCGTTTTTTTGCTGTTAGGTATAAAATCACCAGACTTGAAAAAAAGTCGCTCAAAACTAATTTATATATAAATATCTTAGATTTATATATAAATTATATTTAAGGTATTAAAACTGATAATTCTTAATATCTTTTTAATAAAATCTTAATAAAAAATTAATTTTATATTTTGTTGACTTTGGTGTTAATATATAGATGCGAAAGCAGAAAAGAGGACTAAATAATGAAAACTTATGTCGTTAAAATAATTAGTGTTAATCTAAACAGAGGCGAAGCATCAACGTGCTATATTGGCAAAGATGGCTATGTATGGCACGCAGTTTCATACCCAGTCGGCTGGAAAAAAAGATATTACGCAGAACAATATATCAAAAAAAGCCTCATAGACTATGACGAAAAACAATTAACCGATTGTATTGGATTAACAAAAAATAAATGGTTATATCATTATGAGATAATCGAAAGAGAAGAGGATTAATGAGGTATTAAAATATGTTATCAATTAGACAATACAAAACTATTAAAAACTATATTAAAACAAACGGCGGTATTACACTATCGAGTGATGGCTCAATATTACTAAAAACAAGCGGCTATTATGTAAGCCGCTCGGGTTATGAGTTAAAGCAAAAAAGATTATCATACTTTACACTCAATAAATATTTAAGACTAGCAAAACAAAACTATTGTTTTACTGGATTATGGCTTGATAGTGGCTTTATCTATTATGATATAAGCGAATATACTGAAAGCGACTATCTAGCATTTAGACTAGCAATAGAGAATAAACAACAAGCGTATTTTGATATATTCAATAATAAGAGTGTATATATTGATAAAGCAGTAAAAGAATAAAGCATTATAAAAGATGCTTTTTCTTTTTATTAAAATGTTAGTTATGACTAACTAAAATATTAGTTTTATAATTTAGATGCGAAAGCAATTAAGGAAGGAACTAAACATATATGAAGACAATAGTTATAAGAACAAATGACATTAACGGTAAAGCATTAATCCTGGATGAGATTATGCAAGGCGCTATGCGCTGGGGTTATACTTTCAATAAAGATACAATTGTTTTTAACACTAAAAAAGAAGCGATGGAAGCATACAAAGCGCATCCTTGCAAAAATAGAGGCGTTAAATACATAATGTTAAATAGTAAGCAATTAAAATACACTGATTTTATTAAAAGCAGTAAAGAGCGCTATTGCATAGCATTAGACAAATTCTTAAATCTTAATTAGATGCTTAAATAAAGCATCTTTTTTATTTTTGGACTAATCATAACTAAAATATAAAAATTGCTTTATATGGGATTAAAAAGTGGCTTAAATTGTCTAATTAAATAATAATTATTTTTTTAGTATTAATAATGGTAAAAGTTATTTAATATATACCTATTTTTTGAGTTAGAAAAATACTAACTTTTAGTATTAATTTTATTCTTACTGAATAACTAATTATTTTGTAATGATAGAGTTTTAACATAACTATTACTATAATTTTATTTTATCAATTTTTATGATAGTTATTGTATCTATATATAATAGTTAGTTTTTTTCTAATGGTATGCGTTAAGGAGTTAGGGTTAGGAGTTGAACCCCACGCACGCACGAGGACTAGACACAACAAGACAATATAAGATAAGCAGATATAAAGCATCTAATAAGACTAGATAAAAAGTCTTTATATGATTAGAAGACTTTATATGATTAAAAGACTATTTTTATATCACACTATTTATAATTACATCCATCTATAACTAAATATCACTATCTAATAACTATTACTTAATATAATATATTCTTTTTTGATATTAACTTTTTTCTTATAGGGTGGGGGGAAGATAAAAAAAGGGAGAAAGGGAATATATAAGACTGTGATATACTCGAAAAATAAAAATCAAGTAATACTATTAAATAACTACTAACTATACAACCAATATAGTAGTGAAACCCTTTGGACTAATGCAAACTTTATTTTCCTATTTACAAAAATCAAAACTCAATTTATACTAAAAGTGTATGTTAGATAAATTACTAGAAAAATATAAATTACCAAACAAAGAGATTACTAGCACTAAAGAATTGAACAACTATAAAGACACAATAGTTAATTTAAGTATGCTACAACTCTCAAAGCAAGAGATAGCGCAAACTTTAATGTGTAATACCGCTTTACTTGAAGAGTGGGCAATACTAAACTTTAACCTAGACTTTGAGAAAGTAAAAGACACATATAGAGCAAGAGCAAATATGTTATTACTAGACACACAATTTGAGAGTGCACTTGAAGATAAGAATACTAAGATGTTGCAGTTCTTAGGAAAGAACTACTTGAAACAAGTTGATGATGGGACAAAGAGTGTGGTTAATCTTAATGCAGATAGGATTGTGTTTAAGGAAAGTGAAACTAGCCAAGAGTTAGCACAAGATATGTCAATAGGAGAGTAAAAGTGGAACTAACCTTTGACATAAAAAGTATGATTGCTCCAGAGTTTCTGCCAATGTGGTGGACTAATTGTCCTACTAGATATAGAGTGCTATATGGGGCGAGAAATACTGGAAAGTCCTATACTTTCTTGGGACTAGAGATATTACATAAACTATTATTTGATAAAAGGAGAAATGTTTGTGTATTTAGAGCAGTTGCAAATGACTTAAAAGATACTTGCTTTGCAGAGATAAAAAAAGCACTCTACCGAACTGGGTTATGGACAGAATTTCAAATAAAAGAGCACGATATTGAGATAGTGCATAAGAAAACTAGACAAAAAATATTATTCTTTGGGTGCGATAGGGGAACTGCTGTTAATGGTATTCAAGTAGAAAGTGGAGAGATTACAGACTTTTACTTTGAGGAGGCATTTGAACTCAAAGATTATGAGTTGTTTAGACAAATTGATGGGTCACTCAGGGGCGAATTTGCTACTTATATACCTAAATCAAAAATATATATACCCCAACAGTGCACTTTCTTGTTAAATCCCCGGCAATCTTTTGGGTGTTGGATTTATGATATTTTTATTAAAAATTATCTACCAGATACTGAAAACACACAAAAGTTCCTAGAAAATGTGGGGTATAGAATTAAAAAACTAAACTCACTTTCTCTTGAAAAGGGAATTGGACTTGCACTTATGCAAAGCACTTATAAAGTAAATAAGTGGAGAGCACAAAACTATGACCAAATAGCACAAGCAGCAAAACTTGCGAGTGAGAGAATATATAACACCGAATTCTTGGGTATGTGGGGTGCGACTGGAGAAATTGTTTACCCAGAGTTCAAAGATAACTTAATTCTCCCAGCAAACTTAATGCAAGAATTGTCCTTTAGCGAATATTGTATAGGTATTGATACTGGGTATTCTAATGGCGAAGGTAAGATATTACAAGGAAACTCACTTGATAGTGCGAGAATTAAGAGTGCTTATGTTATAATTCTTTGTGGAATTACGAGAACTGATTACTCTGGGGTTGAAAAGGGGTCTATTGTTGCTATTGATGAGTATTATTATTCTAAAGAAATATTAACTAGCACACAAAGAGCACTCACACCACAAGAACTACAAGAGCAAACTGTAAATACAATTCTCTCTTGGTTTTCAAAATATCAGTCTAACCCAACTCTATTTAGGTCTATGTGCAATGTTTTTGTAGATAGTGCAGATGCAGGCACACTCAGTTCTCTACAAACTATTCAGTCTAAAAGAAAAATTATGAACTTAAGATTTTCTAAATCTAGCAAAAGACCTATTCTAACTAGAATTAGATTTTCAAATAAACTTATGGCTTATAAAAAAATGTATTTCTCGAGTGAGTGCAAAAACCTAATAAGAGAAATTAAATCCTCAAGAGAGGGGAAGGGCACAATAAGAGAAAATGTTAATGACCACGCAATAAATGCTTGGGAATATGGCACAATTCCATTTTACAACCTAGCAAAAGAGTGGCAAAACTTTAAGGAATATTAAGGAGAAAAAATATGAATTTCTTTACTTGGATTAAACAAAATGTTCTAGCAAGAATTAATAAGACACAAGAAACAATTACACCAAAAAGTTCTTTAAGAAACAAAACTTTCTCTCAACCTAACTTTACAAGTGTAAATAGATTTTTCCTAGATGAAATTGACACTTGGGAATTGGGAGATAGCACAAAAATGCTTGAGTTTTACACTGAGGCAAATATAAACAACTACCCACAAAACTTTATAAGACAAAGAAATTGTATGAATTACTTTTGGGCAAAATCTGCTCTCTCTCAAAAACTTAAAAGAACAACTGCAAACCTAGTTTCAAATATTACTACAACTCTTGTTAATATTATTAATGAGCCAGATATATACTCACAAGACAAAGAGTATCACGAATTACTCACAAATATAGTTGAAGAAAATGATATTGCACAATTACAAAGAAAACAAGTAAGGAAAACTCTTTATCAAGGTTGGGGTGCTTATAGAATTGATATTAATACTGAAGAAAATGATTACCCAAAAGTAAGATATTTTGATGCACATAATACTTATTTTGTGAAAGAAGATGATGATATTAAGGCAATAGTTTACTTAAATCACTACATATATGAAAATAAAGAGTATATGCTAGTTGAAACTAGATTTACTAGAAAAGAAAATGGCACTATTTATAGTTGTATTGAAAAGAAAGCATTTTTAGAAAATATTAATGGTGCTAGAGAAGTCCCACTTGCAGAGTGCGAGTTCCTAAAAGATAAGCAAGAATATATTGAGTTCCCAAATATACCTTTTATTCTAGGAGAACCTTGTGTCTTTTATGAAATTGATGGGTTAGTTAATGAGGGACTTTATGGAAAGTCAATATTCTATGGGAAAATTGATGCTCTTGATGACTATGACCAAGCAGTTAGTGTTGCAAGCACTTGTGTTCGTAGGTCTATGCCTAAAGTTACCTACCCAGTTGAGAGTGTTGCTATAGGAAATAATGGTATGCCACAAACACCTAATGACTTTGATACTGAATATATTGCAGTTGCAAATCAATTAACGGGTGATGGCTCTAGTATGGAAAGCAATACACCTAAAGTTGTCCAACCTAGTATTGATATTAAGTGCTATGATACTATGATGGAATATTCGCTTGAGATAATCTTGGGTGGTATTATGTCCTTAAATGATATAGGACTTAATGAGCAAACTTTCTTTAGAGATAGTGCTGAGGCAATTAGGGAAAGGTCAAGACAAACTCTTTACACTATTACTTATGTAAGAAAGAAAGAGCAACAAATTATGAAATCTTTACTCTCAAAAACAATTTTTGCTTATAAATATTTTTATCAAGGTGTAGTTGATAGTAAAGAAGATATGAAAAACTATCAAGTTAATGTTAAATATGATAAGTTCTTATCTCCAAGTAAAGAACAAAAGATTAAATCTTACTTACCACTTTTCCAATCAAATGCTATTTCTACTGAAGAGTTTGTTAGGTCAATTTATGAAGATGAAAAGAGTGATGAGGAAATGCAAAAAGAAATTGAACTTATTAATGCTAAACAATTAATGAGTATGCAAGGAGAGGTTTTCAATAAGACACCAAGTTTTGATAAAAACACAAGTCCTTATCAAGATGAAATCGCAGCATTAAGTGATAATAGTGGTATGAATAATCACAATAGAGCGCTAAAAGGTGTTGATGAAATATAAATAAATAGTAAAATAAATTAGAGAAAAGTAGTGTTTTGTGTGTTTCACTACTTTTTTCTTTACTTATATAAATTAATTCTTATATAATAAAAACAAGGAACGATAACCTTTAATTATCGGCAAAAAACTTATAGTTAGGAGAAACTAGAAATGAGTGAAGAAAACACAAATGTTGTAAACTCGACAACAAATGCAGAACAAACTGCACCAACAAATGAACCAAAGGTTGCTGAACCTTTTAGTGAATTGCAACAAGCAAAAGTCAATTCTCTTATTAAGGAAGAAAAGTATAGATACCTTAATAAACTTGGTGTTAATTCATTTGAAGAGGCAAAGGCACAAATAGAAAATGCTAAAGAACTTGAAACCTACAAAGAAAAGGCAACAAAATATGATGAGGCAACAAGTAGGTTAAAAGAACTCGAGGGCGAAAATGCTATGCTTAAAGTAGGCATTAGCGAAGATATGAGAGATATAGTCAAGGGTTATTTTAAGGGAATTGGAAAAGACTTAACAAAAGAAAATATTGAAGAAACTTTTAAGACTAACCCAAAACTTAAAGCACAATGGCTTGAAACTCAAAATATTCCAAATGTCAATTTAGGTAATCCTGCCCCAGAGAACAAATCAAGTGATTTAGATGGTTTCTATAAATACACGAGATATAAAAATTAAAGGAGAAAAATATTAAATGACAGGCAATTTATTTGAAGCCGTTGGTGTATTCTCACAAAACTATTTAGACCAAGTTTTAGTTCACGAGAGCACCTACGCAAAATTCCTTCCAGATAATAGAAATCTTGATGATAGTTTCTATGAAGTTGGTTGGGTTAAATTATTATCAGTTTTACTCGATGGCTATGGTTTCTACCGTATTACCAATGAGCAAAAAGTAGTTGTTTCTGCAAATGCTGAATTATATGCAGATTACAATGGAAATGTCGCAGCCGACAATAGAGCAGGTTATCCTATTGGCGGAATTAGTGCAAAGTGGACACTCTATAGAATTAGATATGATAGAGCAATTCAATTCAAACTTGATGAAATCGACTTAAATCTTGCTGGCTTACAAAGAATGGTTGCACCTATTCTTGATGAGTTCTATAGAACAAAAGCAATTCCAGAAAAAGATGAAATCATTACATCAGTTCTCGCAGACTGCACAAATACAAGTTTAGGAAACAGAGTTATTGAAAGTGTTACCTATGCAAATGCAGTTTCAAAATTACTTGCTGGCGAGGGTTGGTTATTCAATCACGGTGTTTCAAAGAACAATATGGCTATCGTTATGAGATGGGCTACATATAATGCTCTTATGACTTCAAGTGAAATCAATAGATACATTAGAAATGATGTCTTTGAAAGAGATAGACTTAATTTATCAATTCCTTTCTTTAATGGAACACCTATCTTCTTATTACCAGATGACAGAGCATTTACCGATGCCGCTTTAACAAACAATGGCTATACAACAAGTGCTTTATCAAGATATGTCAATTTTATGTTTGTTCCTATCGATTATATCTACCCAATTATTAGATTAAATCGTATGAGAACTTATGATGGTTCAGTCATTACAAGTTTTGATGGTTATATCTTTAACTTACATACTTGGTTAGATTGTATCGTTCCAGTCAACAAGAGAGTTGGTATCTATGCAAGTTTAGATGAAAACTTAATTGGCGCTGATGATTTAGAGGTTGAAATCTCTAGTGTTGCAGGTAAGACAAGTGGCACAACAATTATTGATGCCGTTTATACGAAACCTGCAGGCTTAAACTACTCAAAGATTTATGTTAAAGCCACAGCATTCGGTGACATTGGCGAGACACAATCAAGTGGAACACTTGTTGAAGTTGGAAGTGAGTTCATCCCAGCCGATGATGACTTATATGTGGCTCTTACTGATGCGAACGGGGTTATTCTTGCTAAATCTCCAAGCACAGTAAAAGTTGTAATTGCAGAATAACAACAAACTAAAATAATTAAGTGAGTATTTATTTACTCACTTTTTTATTTTATAATTAAATTAACCTTAAAGGTTTTTCAATGGAGGAACGAAAATTGAGCAAATTTAGTGTAATTGCTGGTGCTACGAATTTTCCTAGACAAAAATATTCCCCAGATGCAGAGGGTAATGGTGTCTATGTAATTACAGTTAGCGCCGAAACAAAAGCAAAACTCATTGATGGCGATGAGTTTGAAGAAACTATTGAGTTAAATGATTTAGAACTCAAGAGAGCCATATTACAAAAATCAAACTTAAAAAATTGGAGAATTGCTATTGAAGTTAATAGTGGAACTACAATTCTTTTAGGAGAGATTATTGGTGTCAAATTAGCAAGTGGAGATACAAAAGACACTACAACACTCACTTGCTTAATGACTAATGGTAGTTATTTAACAATTGTTGTTGAATATACCAAAGCAACACAAACTTTTGTCACAACACTCACAAGTGCTGGTAAGTTAGGCAATGGTGGTGCGAAAGTTTATGTTGAGAGTGTCGAAAATATTGATAGTGATGTTTGTGAAAAACTTGCTTGTGGAGATATTGTTATTAAACAAGCAAATGGCAAAGAACACGCATATTTAGTTGCTTATAAAAAAGCAAATGAAATGAGTTTAGTTTATGTTGACCACGAAAATGCAGAAGAAGTTTATTACGAGAAAAGTGATGACACTTGGGCATTTGTAGTAAAAGATATTACCGAATTAGGTGGTGGCTTACAAGTTGTAGAAATCTCTGCAATGAGTGGAACACTTACTGATGAACAATACAATATCTTAAATGGAGATAACGCAGTAATTAAAGCAGGCACTCAATACTACTACAAAGAGTTTAGTGCAAGCACACTTATTCAATACAAAGCACTTGCTCGTATGGGTGTTGATAAAGTAATTATTGAATACTACACAATACAAAGGGCCACAAAAGAGTTTGAATTAACTACGGAAGAACTCGATAAAGGTGGTATGGAAGTAGTTACTATTGATATATTTTCTGGAACATTTAGTGATGAAGATTATGCAATAGTAAGTGGCAATAATTGTTTAATTTTTTATAGCACAAATTATTACTATAAAACCTATGAAGATAATGACTTTATAAGATATGATTACTTAATTCCAAGTGGAAATTCTTGGTTAGAATATAAAACAATTAGTATAAATAAATCAACAAAAGGTTGGTATTGGTCATCAAGTAATAAAGGTTTAGTGCAAGCCAACCCAACTCTCACAGGAACTGAAGCCGAATTATTAGGTTTACAAATTGGCTCTGCTAAATACCAATCCCCTAAACTTTCCAATACCGACAATATTACTTGTGCTTATGCTACACCAACCGATTTCACTATTGCAGATAGTTATAGTTCATATAATCGTTGTGGGGCAATTATTACATTTGTTCTTGCTTTCTCAATTACAAAAGATAATGCAACAACAACACCAATTAATATTGCAACATTTAGCAATATTCCAAATACTATTTTCACAAAACTTGTTCCTACAACAGTTGGCTTAAATGAATATTTAGACCAAATTGAATTAGATGGATTTAGTGATACATATACAAATGTAAAAGCACCAGTTAATTTAACAAAAGGTTTAACCGATAGCATAACATTAGCACTTGACCCAACTAATCTTGTTGTAAATACAAAATACCATTTTAGATATTTCGTTAGTTTCTTATTAACCGATAACTTAACAAAAATTGACCCAATTTTAGATAATAATTCTTGGGCAGATATTAATACAGTATTTTTAAGTGGAGATGCCGCTAACTATTGGTCTGTTGGAGATTTAAAGAATTTTACAGGTAGTGACGGTGTCCCTAGACAACAAAGAATTGTTGATTTAAGTGGTTTGTATAATAAGCACGGTGTATTTGAGCAAGTAGCACTTGATGGAAGTGATGGTTCTGGTGCTAGCGGCATCACTTGGAATAGTTCTAGTAATGTAGATGGAGATAATGCTTATAATGATTGGAATATAAGTGATATAAGAGCATATTTACAATCTACTGTGTTATTAAGATACCCAAGTGATTTACAAGCAATTTTAACTAACACAACAATCCAAACTGCAACCAATGGAAATAATGGAACTCTTGTTTCTACAAGTGACAAGTTATTCATAGCCGCAGAAAAAGAATTAAGCGCAAGTTCAACTTATTCTCGTAGTGAAGAAAGAGCAGCATTATCTACTTGGCAATATTATCAAACTCATTCAAACGCAGCCGATAGAATTAAATATAGAAATGGTGCTTTAACAACTGCTGGTTCTTGGTGGACAAGGTCTCCTTCTTCCGGTTACTCGAGCATTGTGGTGTTTGTTGACTCCAGCGGTACCTTCAACTTTACCACTGCCAGCACTACTTATAGGGTTGCGCCTGCCTTTGCCTTGTAAAAATCAGCAATCTTCAATCTGCGTGCGATAAAGCACGCATTATAGGGGTTTAATATATGTCAGTTCCAAAAGCAAAAAGAAAAGAAAGTTCTATGGAGTTTATTTCAAACGCACAAGCATTGAGAAGGCATCTCAATTACTATGCAAATGGTGAGAAATGGATTAAGGGTAATCCACAAAACAAGTGGAATAAAGTAGATAGAATTTATCAAACGGATTTGGCATATATTAAACAACTAGGAAACAATGTTTATAAAAATGTAATTACTGCTCAACAATTTAATCCAGAAATTGAATTTGAGTATAAAGAAAGGACAAAACAACTTAAATACGCTCTTGCTAATCTTTATCTTATTGATGAAGAAGAAAGCAGATTATTAGATAAATATGTAAAGTTTGATAATGAAACTGATGAGCCAACTATAATTATTCCTAATGAATATTTTTATAGCCATTTAGCAGAATTATTAGCAAACGAAGAAAGACTTATTAAAGGTTTATTAAGTAGTGATAAAACACGATTTAATAAAGGGGTATAATCTGTAAATCTCCTAATTCCGGTAACTCGAACAATGTGGTGAATGTTAACAACAACGGTAACTTCAACAATAACAATGCCAACAATACTAATAGGGTTGCGCCTGATTTGTCATAAATACCTAATTGATTAAGACTATTCATATAACTTTAATGGCAAAGGGGATTATATCCGTTGCGAAAGCATAAAAGATTATGTATAGCAATTTTATTTAGAAAACTAATTAAAGAATTGATTAAATATGCATATAACACACTACGATAATTTTGATAAGGTATTCTCATTTCTCCACTTATATAAATCAAGCATAAAAGCGCAAAGAAATGTAGGTTGGAAAATGAGTGTGCAAAGATACAAAATGAAAAGAAATATTAATCTCGCTAATACCTTATCAAAACTGCGCAGTGGAACTTATAAGTCAAAAGGTTTCTACACTTTTACTAAAATCGAAAGGGGCAAGACACGACTAATTAGGTCTAATCATATTAGCGAAAGAGTTGTGCAAAAGTGTTTATGTGATTATGAACTCACACCAATTCTTAAATCTAAACTAATTTACGATAATGGTGCTACTCTTAAACATAAAGGTTGTTTATTTGTCTTAAATCGAACTAAATATTTTATAAGAAAGTGTATGAAAGAAAACAAAGATATTTATTTCTTAACAATGGACTTTCACTCTTATTTTGAAAATATTAATCACGAAATATTGATTAGTGAAGTTAAAAAGTATATTCAAGATACAAAAATAATGAGTTTGTATATTCATTTTATAAAATGTTTTGGTGAAAAAGGACTTGGACTAGGCAGTCAAGTTTCTCAAATTAGTGCAATATTTTATACACACGCAATAGACAATTTGGTTAAGCATAAATTACATTTCAAATATTACACAAGATATATGGACGATAGTATTATCATTAGCACGAATAAGGAAAAGTTGAAACAAGCATTAATTGAAATTAAAGATGTTTGTTTACAACACAAAATTGAAATTAACGATAAAAAAACAATGTTAAGCAAAAATCATTGTTCTTATCTAAAAAGGCATTTTGTAATAAGTTGTAAACTTTATACAAGACCTTGCAAAGATAGTTTTTATAGAATGATTAAGAAATTAAAAATATTCTTTAAATGGTTTGAGCAAGGTAAAATGACATTAAACAATATTGAAACAAGTTATCAAAGTTGGAGAAGCCATTTTCTAGGTGATAATGCTAAAATCATAGTTAATAAAGCAAATAAAATATATAATAAATATAAGGAGAATTATTTATGATTAATTATATAGTTGGAAAAGATACCGAGTTCAAAGGTATCGCAAAAGTATTTAACCTTAAAAGAGGTAAAGAAGTCGTAGAACACGATAATGTTATTTATCTTAACAACGACCCAATCTGTTATCTTGCTAGTGAAAACTCAAAATGTTTCTTTGCTAGAAATGATGATGAAAAAGGTTTAGAGAGATTTGATTTAGCACACGCAATAGTTGATAGAATTAAAGAAATCGTTAGTGCATATAATGAAAGTTATATGAATGTCGTAAATTCATTTGCCGAAGAAACAACTGAAGAAGAAAAAATTAATGCACTTGCTAATTTAGAAAATACAGTTGAAAAGGCATATAACAAAATCAAAGTCGTTATTCCTAATGCTTTAACTAACGATACACTAAATTATCGTTTCTTTAATGCTAGTGTCGAACAATTAGAAAGCATTATGAGAGTGTTATGATAGTCAAAACCAAGCAAGGCTATCAAGTCAAAAGCGAAAGTGGAAAGCCACTCTCAAAACCTAATCTCACAAAAGAGCAAGCAGAAAAGAGATTAAAACAAGTTGAGTATTGGAAAAATAAAAAGGGCAATTAGCCCTTTTTTATGTTATACTACCTATATGCAAATACTAGAAAAATATAAGCAACTGCAAAACGAGAGAAAAGATAAGATTAAGCAAGAGCCAAACAAACTCAAAAGAATATTCAAGTGGATTTGGTATCTTATTTCCTTTCCTTTTGTATGGATTTTTTACAATATAAGAGATTGGAGAACTGCTCTTATCTTTCTTATTGTGTTTCTAGTAGTTTCTAGTGAGGTTCGGCTGCCGTATCTTTTAGGAATTATTTTTTATTCCAATGAACCTTTTAGAATTACTATGTTTTCAGTTGCTAGTGCTTGTTGGCTCTTTTGGTTAGGGCCGGGAACACCATTTCTAGTAATTGTGATTTCACTTACTATTGCTATAAAATCACTATTTAACAAAATTAAACATTGAGTATCTCCCCAATAATGTTATAATAATAGTGTCTTATAGAGTAAGACAGAATTTCATAGACTACATACCAAAAGATTAAGTGCTTGCCCATAGGCACTTTTTCTTTTTTACAAACAACCTAATTATTGTATAATTAAATCGTGGAGGTATCTTATGGCTTTTTTTGACAATAATTTAATAACAAGAGAAGAAGTTTTAGAAATCACAGGTATTAATCCAGAAAATATACAAGATGATGATAACCCTAGCAATAAAGTTGAAAGACTTATTGCAAAAGCGCAAGATATGTTGATTGCTTATGTGGGTAAAAACTATCGCAATGATTTAGTTAAGTGGTATCACAACAAGTTAAATAATGATGATAGAAAAAGAGTAAAAATTGCTATTGCTTTACAAGTTGAGTATTTAATTGTTAATGGCGATATTGGTAATGATAGTTTAATGTATTATAATTCAAGAAACATAACTAAAAATGGTGCTATTAAGATTAGTCCTAATGCAATAGACCAATTATCTTTAATTAAGAAACTTTGTATGAATAATGTTGCAAAGTCTAATGCTATTGCAGAGTTTTTAGATATTGAATTACACGGGTATTAATATGGGTTATAACATTTATAAAAGAGCGAATGATGAAAGACTACAATGTGTTGGTAAAAAGAAAATAGTAACCAAGACACAAGAAAACCTAGAACATAACGAGAGTATTGTTTGTTGTTTTTTTGCAAGTATAATGGGTGAAATCGCAAATGAAATGTCTAATCTTGATAGTAGGTATAAAACTCAAAATGAAACTTTTTATCTCAAAACACACGACAATGTTGATGAACTTAAAGAGGGTGATTTTATTTTTATTAAAAACTTTAACAGGGACTTTTTAATTGTTGAGAAATATACAAATATTAATGTGAGAAACACAAAGTATATGAAACTAGACAAAATGAATAAATCTACTAGATTTTATGTAAGGGGTAAAGAGTAGTGGAAGAACAAGAACTCACGAGTGGTAGAGTAGTGCTTTTGAAACACGAAATTGTTATTCGTTGCACCGAATATCTTTTACAAGAGTTTGAAGATAAGCATTTAAGCGACCAAATTAGGAGAAAATTGCACGAATACAAGCACTCTTTTACTATTGCACCTAGAAAATACGATACTGCCGAGTTCCTATTAACTTCATCAAATCACGGAAAGAACCCTAATGGTATTATGTTGTTCCTTGATGGCTCTTATGCTAATGAACTTAATAGCAAAGGTAGTGAGTTCTTTGTCTATAAGAAAAAAGACCCAATTACTTATGCTAATGTGCCTATGAGATTAATGCCTAGAAGTGAATTAGAAAAAGTTTTAATAAGACCACACAACCATAGGAATTATGCTAATAAAATGTTAAGGCACGCAATTATTAGATTTGGAAATAATCATAGAAACGAAATTGAGGAAATAGTATGGCAAGTTATGTAGATTTTCAATACGATATTTTATACACACTGAAAGAACACTTTGCTTATGCAAAAACAAACTTAAATATAGATAACAATGTTTATATTTGTGATGAGAGAACTTTTAAGGGGTTAGATAGTGTAGAAAAAAGTGCTATTTATGTAATAGTCAATTTTGAAAAAGGCACAATTTTTAGTGGTAGCACTATTGTTCCAGTAGCAATTCAAGTTATAAGTGAGAGTGATACTTTTGAAAATGCTAGACAACTTGCAAGTTGGGTTGCACTAAAATACAACTTAAATAGTCCAAGTGTTCCTAGCAATTCTTTTGTAAGAGAACTTTATACAACAAGTGATTTGAACGAACCTTTTGGAGAAGATGGACAATTCTATCGTGCAAGTTTAGAAATGAACGCAACCTTTGTTTTTGGCTTTAATATTTTAGGTGTAAAGAAACTTATAATTGATGAGGAAGAGGTTATTTTCCTAGAAATTGAAGAAGAAATGAATACAATTCCACATACTGCTAATCTAGGAGATAATTACGATAGAACAAAGACAATTAATACTGCATCAACTTATACACTTACTTTTACTTTTGTTCCTATCTCAAATAGTGCATTTTCGCAAAAGTGTTTAGATTTTATGCACACTAGCAACGATAGTCTAAATACAACTTGTGAAACTCAAATCCAAATAGGAGATACGATTTACCCAAGTGCTTTATCTACTAGAACACTACACTTTTTATCACTTAATTTAAGACAAGAAATTGCAAATGTTCCTATGCTTGCAGTTTGTTTAGGAGAGTAAGAAATGGAAGGCACGGTTAAGATACTTTTTTCTACGGGTAAGGGTAAAGCAAGTGGAAATAATGGAACTGCAATTAATACCAAGACTGGAAAGACTGCAAGTCCTATTAGTAGTGAGCAAATAGATAGACAAACTATTGTGTCTAATTATGCTTTTAATAAAGTAAAAAGTGTAGCAACAAGTATTACAAAAGAGTGGGTATATTATGAAATTGATAAATACCTAGATTTAACCGACAATGTGCAAGGACAAGTCAATATGAAAATTGCAAAGAGTTTAGTTTCTAAATCTGCTAATGCTCTTGGAACGATTATTGCTAGTTCAAAGTTTGGGTGGGTAGGTGTAACTGTTGCAACTATTGGACTTGGTGTAAAGTTTGGACTTGATTTATATGAGGGGTATAATGACCAAAACATTGATATAAAGAGATTAAATACACAATTAGACTTTTCAAGACAAAGGGCAGGCTACTCACTCACAAGTGGAGATAGGGGGGAGAATAGATAATGCACTTACAAGCATATATTGAAAATTACGGAGATACACTATTTACACTTGAAGTAGGTAGTGCTTATAAGTTTACGGCTAATGAAAAATTAGATAGTTTTAATTGCAACATAGTCCATTTAGAACAAGCACTCGATTTAAGACCATTTCAATATGTAAAAATTATTGATAGCGATAATGAGAGTTTTGAACTATTTTTTGTTATTGATAGTTTTGATGAAAAGTTTGTTAATTTTAATGGGAAATATTATGAGTATCAACTCAATTTAATGTCTCCTACAAAGATACTAGAAAAGATTATTGTTCCTAATAGAACCTACTTAAAGAGCAAAGTAGATACACCTAAAACAATAGGACAAGTAATTAAAGAATATTGCGACTTATATATACCAAGAGTTAAGAAAGTAGCAAGTGCTACAACTTGGGAATATGCACCCTTTATAGACTATACCGATATTGAGAATAACCCACTATTTGCACAAGAGTGTCCAGATTTATCTTGGAACACACCAAGTTTAAGAACAGTCCTAACTACTTTAATGCTAGTAGTAGGTTGCTTGCCTAAAATTGTAGGTTATACACTTACTGCTTTTAATTTAAGACAAAATAAGAACACACTTACTTTACCAAGTGATAGACAATATTTTATTAAGTCAAACAATTCTAGTGATAGTTTTGTAAATACACTATACACACCAATTAAGAACTTATTAGACAATGATAATAGTGTTGTTAATGAGATTATAGGTTTTAGAGATATAAATAATGTCTTACTAAAACAAGCAGAAAATCTAGTGCTTACAACTGACTTTCCTATTGAAAGAGTATTAAAACTAGAAACAAGTTTTCCTAGTGTATTAGAAACACAAGTAGTTTTGCCTATTGGCTCGGCAAATGTTCGTATATCTTGGAGTGGTGGAACACTTACTATTCAAAATCTTGAAAGTTTGCCTATTACAATTACAAGAATTGTGAGTAGTGCTTTTGCTAATGGAAACGACACCAACCATCAATTTATAGGAGATATTGTAGGGCATAGTGATACCGAATATACCACAACAATTAACCCAAGTTTAAGTGATACTTTTGTTATTACAAATGCAACTAATTACAAGTTTGTTGCAGTCTATTACACAATGAACGATATTGAGTATGTAAAATACACACCTACATATAATGCAGAAACAATTTACTTTTATCAATATGCTTTACCAAAGTTTGATATAACCGATTTTGTTTATGAGAAAACACAAAGAGAGCAATTAGAAACTGACTACACACAAGTAAGTGATTTAGATAACACAAGTTTTGAAGATAAGCCAAGAGAAACACTCACTAGCAATTACTACACAACACTTGAATATACCTACAACTCAAATAAGATAAGTGGTTTTAGCAATAAGTGGTCTTGGTTTAATTGGTATGAAACTAATACTTTTGTGTTTATTGATGCATTATGCAAGTGGTTATATAAGAATAATACATCAAATGCCTATCTTACTTTATTTGAGAGAGTAGGAATTGAGAGTGCAACAAGTGTTAATTGCAAATATAGAGAAATACACGGCTCTGGTTTCCAAAATATTCCAGACTTATTAGGTCAAACTGCAATGTCGCCTTATGCTTGCTTTACTTTTAATATAACTTATGCACCATTTAACGATACAACACTCAAATATCACAAAGAACTAGAAATACCTTATGACCTAGCACAAGTAGATACACAAGAAAGTAGTATCATTATGTTTAATGAGTTTTCTACAAGAGAGCAAGAAAAGATTAATAGGTTAGGAAACAATATTTACTATATCTCTCAACCTAGTGCAAGTTTAAGCAATATTACAATGCTTTCTAGTGATAACTTACTTGAATATACATATAAGGGAAAGACACTTGATATTTTCCAACAAGAACTACAATTTTATAGTGAGTTTGCAGATTGCAACTATGTAGCAAGTGAACACTATATTATGCAAAACTACTTTACAGCACTACAAACTAAATATAGGGCTTATGAGTATGTTAATGTAGGACAAAGTGTTGATAGAAAAGAAAATGTGCACACTTTTGTTAGAGTAGGTAGAGATTATTTATCTTATGCTTGTGATAAGATTTATTGTTTATATTCTGGTTTCTTGGGTGGGGCACTCGCAAATAAAGACACTTATGCACTCAAATATGCTTATGAGATAAGCGACTATTATGATGCTAGTGGAACGGAACACTCACTTGGAGCATTTAAGAAAGACTTATCAGTTTTAGCAAATGATAAGTGTGTTGCAGTATCTTATAGAGAACTAGATAATCAAGGGTTTGGAACTTATATAAGAAACTATAAGAATATGGGAGATTATCTTACATATTTAGATGGTTCAAATGTAAAGCAATCTTATAACCCACACGATAGTGATGACTTTTATAGAGTTGGTGGAATTATTCAAGGTTGGTATATACATAAAGACTTTGATACCGAACATAGAGTATCTTTCCAAAATGAGAGTTTCATATTACAAGAGCAAATGATAGATAGCACAACAATTACTAACTATATGCTTTTAATGGGTGCTACACCACTCAATAGTGATTATGACTACACAAAAGATATATTTAGATTAAGAAATCAATTAACAAGTATTTTAAGTGAAGATATTGATACACCTACAAGTAGAGTTTATTATAAATCACTTGATGAAAGACTTAATGAAACAATACAATTTGAGTATTACACAAGTGAGAGTGATATAAGAATTGGAAAAATGTTTTGTGAGGCAACGGCACTTAAAGACCACAATTACACACTATTTGCTAGGTGGCAAAACAATGAAACTTTTAATGAAGAATTACATAGTGGGGTAAGTGCATTAGCAAGTTTTGAAATTGTTGATAGGTCTAATAATTTTGCTTTTAAAAACAATGTTGCAGTATTTGATATTAATGCTACTTATCAAGGTAGTAAGTATCTAGTCTTATCAATTAGAGATAATGATACAATGCTAGGTGCTGATGTATTTATGTTTGACTACACAAAGGGCAATACTTTTTATTTCTCGCTCAATGATACAAAGACTGATAGAGTATATGAGCAAAACTCAACAAGTGGTTTATTTGAACTTTCAAGATATGCAAAGACTAATCAATTAATCACTCGTAAATTAGTTGATATTGAATAAATTACAAATTATTTTTATAATTTTTTCAAAGGAGATATAAATGAAGATTTTAATTGACACAGGTTCTTTTAGTCCAAGTGAAGATAATATTATTGTTTTCAAAAATGGTAGATGGCAAATTGTCGCAAGACAAACCTATCTAGCATATCAAGATAAAATAATTTTGGAACAATGTAAGACTATTGATAGACTTGAAAAAGAACTCAATAGATATGAAAGAGATATAAATGAAAAAATAAACACAATGGCAAAGTCTATAAAAGTATTAGTAGGAGATAAAGAGTAATGAAGTTATTATTATTAGCAAGTATATTAATTAATCCATTAACACTTACTGATGAAGTCGTTAATGAAAATGAAATCGTTGAAAATGTTGTTGAAAATGAGGAGGTCGTAGAAAATGAATTGGTTGAAACGGAAACTACAAATAGTGAGAGCGAAGTTTCTAATACTGAAGTGGAAACTACAAATGACCTTTCAAAAGAAATAGAGCAACTTATTCAAGATAATGCTTGGCTACAAGATATTATCAAATCGGTTGGAATTGTTTATGGTGCAGTAGGTGGGGGTTCACTTATTACACTTATTGGTGTAGTTATTAGAACAGTCTATACAAGCATTAAATCAAAGAAAGTAAGTAAAGAAACACTTTCTAGTGTTAGGGGTGCAATACTTGATGAACTGCAAGCAACGGTAGGAAACGAAATCACACAAAAGATAGAGCAACCTATTAATGAACTCACAAAGACTATTGCAAACCTAGAAAAAATGCAAAGCATTTTAGGAAAAATTGTTGCACTCTCACAAGAAGATAGTTATGGTTCAAGACTTGCTATACTTGAAGCCATTGC
>Ga0265301_10002150_pt1 | contig 23551 bp, 23 predicted proteins | sample AusTroGonzalo_MG_2_FD_193488 | JGI IMG/M metagenome (GOLD analysis project Ga0265301, IMG submission 193488) | Bovine rumen microbial communities from tropical cattle in Woodstock, Queensland, Australia - Gonzalo_04 | ecosystem: Host-associated > Mammals > Digestive system > Stomach > Rumen ... | reverse complement strand
TACCAGCCGATATGGTGGGTGTGTCCCACCACAATCTTGGCGATCGCCGTTGCCCAACTGCCGCCACCGATAATTGCTATCTTACCACAATCGAACATATAGCCTCACCCCCGGCCCCTCTCCAAAGGGCGAGGGGAGTCATTACTTTGGTTCAACACTTCTGCCTTTATTCTCATAACAACCTTATTTAAGTCGTTTGATATTTCTTCATTCTTTATACGAATGACCTGATAGCCTTTACTTACTAAAAACTCTGTTCTTTGTTGATCTAACTCTTGTTGCTGTGGCTCTTGATGATAACCACCGTCAACCTCTATCACTAATTTTGCTGGTAGGCAGATAAAATCTGCTATATAGTCTCCGATGGGATGTTGTCTCCTGAATCGGACTCCAGCCTTCAAGTTTCTTAAAGCATTCCACAAGACTGTTTCGCTCTCTGTCATCTCCCGCCTGTTATATCTGGCGAAGTCCTTGAGCAGTTCATACCTGTCAGGTGTGGCAGTCTCGTAGTCGTAACTCATGAACAGACTATTTACTCCCCTCGCCCGTTGGAGAGGGGCTGGGGGTGAGGCTGATCCACTTCGCAACCTCATCGACTGAGGGCTTGGTCATGTCGAGTTTGTACTTCTTGACGATGTCGCCGATCTTCTGCTGCAGGCCCTGGGGCTTCTCGGAAGCGATGTTCTGCACGAGGTTGAAACCAGCCTTGCGGAGTACGGGAACCCACTCCTCGGCCACACCCACGGCAGCCCACTCAGCGGGCGTGCTCTGCGGAATCTTCTTCTCAGGCTTCATCTGCGGGAACAGCATCACCTCGCCAATGGCGAACTTGCCTGTGAGCAGCATCACCAGACGGTCGATACCGATACCGATACCGAAGGTTGGCGGCATACCGTACTGCAGCGCGCGGAGGAAGTCCTGATCGATGATCATAGCCTCGTCGTCGCCCTTGTCGGCTAACTTCATCTGCTCGATGAAACGCTCCTCCTGGTCGATGGGGTCGTTCAACTCGGAATAGGCATTGGCCAGTTCCTTACCATTGACCATGAGTTCGAAACGCTCGGTGAGACCGGGCTTCGAGCGGTGCATCTTGGTGAGGGGTGACATCTCGACGGGATAGTCGGTAATGAAGGTGGGCTGGAGGAAGGTGCCCTCGCAGAACTCACCGAAGAGTTCGTCGATCAGTTTGCCCTTACCCATGGTCTCGTCGACATCCATACCCTTAGAGAGGCAGAATGCGCGGATCTCGTCCTCAGTCTTGCCATCGCAGTCGAAACCGGTCTTCTCCTTGATGGCGTCGAGGATGGGCAGACGACGGAAAGGTGCCTTGAACGAGATGATGTTGCCATCGATCTCAACCTCGGGCTTGCCGTTGACAGCCGTACAGATCTGCTCGAGCATATTCTCCGTGAAGGTCATACCCCAGAGCAGGTCCTTATAACTCACGTAGAGTTCCATGCAGGTAAACTCGGGGTTGTGGGTCTTGTCCATACCCTCGTTGCGGAAGTTCTTACCCATCTCGTAGACACCCTCGAAACCACCTACGATGAGGCGCTTCAAGTAGAGTTCGGTAGCGATACGCATGTACATATCCTGATTCAGCGCATTGAAGTGGGTGATGAACGGGCGGGCCGAAGCACCACCTGCGATGTTCTGCAGAATCGGTGTGTCAACCTCTGTGTAACCAGCGTTGTCGAGGATGCTGCGCAGCGTGCGGATGATGGTGGCACGCTTGAGGAAGGTATCCTTGACGCCTGCATTCACCACGAGGTCGACATAGCGCTGACGATAGCGCAGTTCGGGATCGTCGAAGGCATCATAGACCTTACCGTCGGCATCGGTCTTAACCACTGGCAGCGGCTTCAGACTCTTGCTCAATACGGTCATCTCCATCACGTGAACGCTGATCTCGCCCGTCTTCGTACGGAAGACGTAGCCCTTCACGCCAATGAAATCTCCTAAGTCGAGGAGTTTCTTATATACTATATTATATAAGTCCTTGTTTTCGCCCGGACAGATAGAGTCGCGCTGTACATACACCTGAATACGACCCTTTGAGTCCTGCAACTTCGCAAAGGCGGCCTTTCCCATGACGCTCTTGCTCATGATACGTCCGGCAATGCTTACCATACGGCTATTCTCGGGTGTGGCGGTCTCGCGCACATCATTGCCATTCTCATCTTTTCCGATGACGGGAAGGTCTACGAAGTCATTAATGATATCTGTGCTCCATGCCGTTACGGGGAACTCCGCAGCGGGATATGGGTCAATCCCCATATTTCGTAATTCCTGCAGACTCTCTCGTCTGCCAATTTCTTGTTCGCTTAATTCTAAAACGTTCATATTTATATTCGAATATATGTGCTTAAGTGGCTGCAAAGTTACTAAAAATCCGCGAAATATCCTATTTTTGAGTAAATTATTGCAAAAAATTATGCAAAACATTTGCGCGTTAAGGAAAAAATGTTTATATTTGCGGCATATTAACCCCAACAACAGAATCGAAATCAAAAGTTAAAACCAAAATGGAACAAAGTTCTGAGTTTGTAGAAACCATTGATAAGATAAAAACCCGTGTGGTGGGAATAGACATCCGTTTGGATAGAACGACATACGCCTTGGTGGATATCCGTGGCGATATTATTGCGCAAGACTACTTCTCGACTCTGGACTTCCCCGATGTGAATGACTACGTCACGACATTGGCTGAGAAGGTCCTGGCAATGGTAGAGGAAAACGGTGGCTATGAGATGATACGCTCGGTGGGCGTGAGTGCGCCCAGCGCCAGTGCTGCAACGGGATGTATAGAGAATGCGGCCAACCTGCCCTGGAAGGGTATCGTGCCCCTGTCGGCCTTGTTGCGCGACAGGTTGGGACTGGCCGTCGCAGTGGCTAACGATGCCCATGTCACCGCCTTGGGCGAAAAGACCTATGGCAGTGCCCACGGCATGAAGGACTTCGTGGTGGTGTCGATCAGTCACGGTGGTCTTGGCAGTTGCTTCTTCTCGAACGGACAGCCCCACCTGGGCTTCGATGGCTTTGCCGGTGAGGTGGGCCATACCTGTGTGGAAGTGGACGGCCGACAGTGCGGCTGTGGTAACAAAGGCTGTCTGGAAACCTATTGCTCGAAGGCCGGTCTCGTAAGGACGGCGCAGGAACTGATGAAGAAGTCGAAGGAGCCTTCGATCATGAGTGAGATTGAGGATCTGGATATCCTGTCGATTGCCAAGTGCTGCGACAAGGGGGATAAACTGGCCATCGAGGCCTACCGCGTGACAGGTGAGATGCTGGGACTGGGTCTGGCCAATTACGCCTCGATCATCAACCCCGAGGCGATTATCCTGACAGGCGACATCGTACAGGCAGGCAAATGGCTGCTGAAACCGATGCGTGATTCATTCGACCGTCATGTGTTCCGTAATATCAAGAACAGGACACGAATCCTGGTGTCGATCCTGAAAGAGGGCGAACGTGACGTGCTGGGTGCCAGTGCTTTGGCCTGGGATGTGAAAGAGTATTCATTATTTAAATAATAATTTTAAGGATGGAGGAAAATAATATCAAAACGAAGGTTGTCGGTGTGGATATCAGCATTGAGCGAACAACCTATGCGATGGTGGATGTCAGAGGTAACATTCTGGCTGAAGACGCTTTTCCCACGGAAGACTATCCTGATGTGAATAATTTTGTAACGGCATTGAGCGAGAAAATAGTAATGATGGTTGAGCAGAATGGTGGTTACGAGACCATCCGTTCGATTGGCGTCAGTTGTCCCAGTGCCAGTTCCGTCTCCGGATGTATTGAGAATGCGGCCAATCTGCCTTGGAAGGGCGTCGTACCCTTGTCGGCCATGTTGCGCGACCGTATCGGACTGGCTGTGGGCCTGTCTAACGACGCACATATCTCGGCGCTGGGAGAGTATGCCTTCGGCAGTGCCCACGGTATGAAGAACTTTATCATCATCAGTCTGGGTGTCGGTATCGGCAGTTGCTTCTTCTCGGATGGCAATGAGCATCGTGGTCATGGCGGCTATGCCGGTGAGTTCGGACATATCTGCGTCTATCCGGAAGGTCGTCTGTGCGGCTGTGGCAACAAGGGATGTCTGGAGGCCTATGTAGGTGCCAAGGGTATCGTCAAGACGGCCCAGAAACTGATGGCTGAGAGCGATGCGCCCTCGATGATGCGCACGTTGGAGAAGTTGTCGCCACGTACCATCAAGGAGTGCTGTGACCAGGGTGACGAGATGGCCATCGATGTCTACCGTCGTACGGGTCGCATCTTAGGTCAGGGTCTGGCTGCCTATGCCTCGCTTACTGATCCTGAGGCGATAATCTTTACGGGTGGTGTCTCCCATGCAGGCCACTGGCTGTTGGATCCTGCGGAGGAGGTGTTTGAGCAATTGGTGTTCGGCAACCTGAAACGTAAGGTCAGACTGCTCATCTCGAGACTCGATGACCGCGAGCGTGATGTGCTGGGTGCTAGTGCCTTGGCCTGGAGCGTTCCCGAGTATTCACTCTTTAAGTAATAGTTGTGGACGTAGAAAGAATCAACCGAATCATCAATGAGAAGCCTAACCTGAGTACCGCCCTCGGTATGGAGTTTATCTCCACACCAGAGGACGATACCTGTATGGCACGCATGAAGGTTGACGAGCGCAATCGTCAGCCTTTTGGCTTTCTTAGTGGCGGTGCTTCTCTGGCCTTGGCCGAGAATGTGGCGGGTGTGGGCTCCTCAGCCCTCTGTCCGCATTGTGCCTGTGTGGGTATTGAGGTCAGTGGCAGTCATGTGAAGGCGGTGGCCGAGGGCGATTGTGTCACGGCCTATGCCCGACTGTTACATAAGGGCACCACCCTCCATGTCTGGAATGTCGATATCAGGGATTCCGCAGAAGAACTGATTTCCAACGTCCGTGTTACGAATTATATCATCAAGCAGAAGAAAGCATGACGGCCTACGCCATATACAGACTACCCCATGAAGACCACGCTACACTGATCAGACAGACAGAAGGTGAGCCTTCGGAATTCCTATCCTGTACAGAACTGAATGGCAGAAAGGGTTTCGTGGTGACCCCGTTTGAGGTGACAGCACAACAACCGATTCTGGTGATCCGTCCTGACGAGGTGGAAAGGATTCCTGTGGAAAAGGTTTTGGAGAGAAAAGACATCGTGGAAGATCATCCGCAGCAGCACCATTCTCTCACCTCTTACCCCTTACCTCTCACCTCTAAGAGTCACTACGCCATCGACTTTGCCAACTTCCATTCCCAACTTGTATCCGGTGCCTTCCGGAAGATTGTGCTGGCGCGCTGTGCCGACGAGGCTTCCGCGGAAGCCGTTGCACCCCTGCAACTCTTCCATCGGGCGTGTACCCTCTATCCCCGTATGTTCATCGCCCTCGTCTCTACGGCAAAGAGCGGCTGTTGGCTGACGGCCACCCCAGAGATTCTCCTCGAAGGAAAGGCGGACGTGTGGCGCACCATCGCACTGGCGGGTACGATGAAACTGGAAGGTGACCAACTGAATGGGGAGGGGGAAACCTTGCGATGGAGTACGAAGAATATCCAGGAACAGCGGATTGTGGCTACCTATATCACCGAGTGTCTGGAACGCTTTACGGGTGATTTCCACGAAGAGGGTCCTCGTGCCGTCAGGGCTGCCAATCTGGTGCATCTCAGAAGCGACTTCACCTTCTCGCTTCCTGATAACCAGCATCTGGGCGATCTGCTTCATGCCCTTCATCCCACGCCAGCCGTCTGTGGACTGCCGAAGCGGGATACCTTTGAATTCATTATTCACAACGAACATACACCCCGTCGGTATTATAGCGGTTTCATGGGTATGCTCGATCCTGCTGCGGAAACCCATCTCTATGTGTCGCTGCGCTGCATGAACATCGAGGGTAGCCGATACCATCTCTATGCAGGTGGCGGACTGCTGAAAGACAGCCAGGAAGAACAGGAATGGCTGGAGACGGAGGCCAAACTTGAAACAATGAGAAGATGTATAGCAATATAGAACAAGTCAACATACTGACCTCGCTGTTGGTGGCGCATGGGGTGAAACATGCCGTTTGCTGCCCTGGTAGCAGAAACTCACCCATTGTGCATAACCTCAGCGTGTGTCCAGACATCGTGTGCTATCCTGTGACGGATGAGCGCAGTGCCGGTTTCTATGCCTTGGGCATGAGTCAGTGTCTGAAAGGGCCCGTCGCTGTCTGTGTCACCAGTGGTACGGCCCTTCTGAATCTCGCCCCAGCCGTTGCCGAGGCGTATTATCAGCATATCCCCTTGGTGGTGATCTCCGCAGACCGACCACAGGCATGGATCGACCAACTCGATGGTCAGACCCTTCCGCAGCCCGATGCCCTTGGACGTTTTGTCAAGAAGGCTGTTTCTCTGCCTGAGACGCATGATGATGAAACGCGCTGGTATTGTAATCGCCTCGTCAATGAGGCCCTGCTCGAGAGGCATGCCCCTGTGCATATCAACGTGCCCATCAGTGAACCGCTCTTCGATTACAGCATCGCAGCGCTGCCTGTGGAGCGAAGGATAGAACGCCTGCCAGCAGACATCTCCAATCAGACGCTGAGTCATGTCTGTAGGATGTTCATGCAGTCGGAGCGTCCGATGCTCATTGCCGGACAGCCCATGAATCTGGGTTATGATGAGGCAGTCTGCTTGATAGGCGATGACGAAAGTTATGTGCCCGATTTCGTGTTGTATATCGGCGGTTCCATCGTCAGCAAGCGCCTGAAACGTTTCCTTCGCAAGGCCAAGGAGACGTGGGTGGTCAATGCAACGGGTGAGGTGACCGATACCTTCATGAACCTGTCGCATGTGGTGCAGGGCGATGGCGATGTGGTGGCCGATCAGATCCGCTTCTTCCTCGAACAGCAGCCCCATCCGTTCGTGCAGCGCTGGGAGGCTTTGTTGGCCAAGGTTCGTGCCCATGCTGCCGACTACCAGCCGGCTTATTCAGAGATGGCGGTCGTGAAACATCTTGAACAACTGCTGGGCGCTAGTGCGATGGGTGCTGTCCACTATGCCAACTCCACCGCCATCCGTCTGGCGAATATCTATGCCTGTCACGATGTATATTGCAATCGTGGGGTGAACGGCATCGACGGCTCGTTGTCTACAGCGGCGGGCTTCTCGTGTGTCGCTGAGGATAAGGTGTTCTGCGTGATTGGCGACCTGAGTTTCTTCTACGATCAGAACGCCCTCTGGAATCAGAACCTGCGGGGCAATTTCCGAATCTTGTTGCTGAACAACGGCAAGGGCGGCATCTTCAACATGCTGAAAGGCTTGGAACAAAGTCCAGCCCGCGACCAGTTTGTGGCTGCCAGGCATCAAACCTCTGCCGAGGGCATCTGCCAGCAGAACAATGTGAAGTATCTTAAGGCAACGAATCTGTCTGAGGTGCAGCAGGGGCTTGACACCTTATTAAATATAGAAAGCGACCGTCCTGTCCTCCTCGAGGTCTTTACCGATGCCGCTGAGGACGAACGGGTATTCAAAGATTATTATAAAACACTGAAATTATGAGAGATTGGAAAGAAATCCGTCATTTCGAGGAGATTCTCTTCGAGTCATATAATGGCATTGCCAAAATTACCATTAACCGTCCGCATTACCGCAATGCGTTTACCCCCAAGACCACATGGGAACTCTCCCAGGCCTTCTCGATGTGCCGCGAGATGCAGGACATCTCTGTGGTGCTGTTGACGGGTGCCATGTCTGAGGTGCCAGAGGGTAAGACCCTCGCCGATGTCAAGCACGCCTTCTGCTCAGGTGGCGATATGCATGTGAAAGGGCGTGGCGGCTATGTCGATGAAGAGGGCGTCCCCCGTCTCAGCGTGCTCGACGTGCAGATGCAGATCCGTCGTCTGCCCAAACCTGTCATCGCAATGGTGAATGGTTATGCCATCGGTGGCGGTCATGTGCTTCATCTGGTGTGCGACCTGACCATCGCCTCTGAGAATGCTATCTTCGGACAGACAGGTCCTAAGGTGGGCTCCTTCGATGCTGGTTTCGGCTCTTCCTACCTTGCCCGTATCGTGGGACAGAAGAAAGCCCGCGAGATCTGGTTCCTCTGTCGTCAGTATAGTGCCAAGGAGGCTGAGGAGATGGGTATGGTGAACAAGGTGGTGCCCATCGAACGGCTTGAAGACGAGTGCGTGGAATGGGCGGAGATCATGATGGAACGTTCGCCATTGGCGCTGCGTATGATCAAGGCCGGACTCAATGCTGAACTCGACGGGCAGGCTGGTATTCAGGAACTTGCGGGCGACTGCACGATGCTCTATTATTTCCTTGACGAGGCGCAGGAGGGCGGTAAGGCCTTTCTTGAAAAGCGCAAGCCCGACTTCAAGAAATATCCCAAACTCCCATGACCTATCAGATAGAGGAGCGTCTGCTCCATTTCAAGCAACCGGCCGGAACATCCCGTGGGGTCTATACCACCCGAAAGATCTGGCTTGTCCATCTCTACGAGGCGGATTGTCATGGCGTAGGGGAGTGCGCGCCTTTGCCTGACCTAAGTTGCGACGCCCTCTCTGATGAGGCGTATCAGTCTTTGCTTCATCCATTCTGTCAGGCACTCTGCCAGACGGGCGAGATTGATGTTGAAGCACTCCGCGACTATCCCTCGATGCTCTTTGGGCTTGAAACGGCGTTGCTTAATCTCCGAAACGGCGACCGTCTGTTTGATACGGCGTTCAGTCGTGCTGAGGTGGGCATCCCCATCAACGGCCTCGTCTGGATGGGGAATCATGATGAGATGCTTCAGCGGCTGGAGCAGAAACTGGCACTTGGTTTCCGTTGTGTCAAACTCAAGATCGGTGCCATCGACTTCGAGCAGGAACTCGACCTGATCCGTCGTATCCGTTCGCGTTTCTCTTTCCACGAGGTGGAACTCCGTCTTGATGCCAACGGGGCTTTTCCCTTTAAAGATGCCCTCTACAAACTCGAACTCCTTTCGCAATACGCCATCCATAGCATCGAGCAACCCATCCGTCAGGGACAGTGGGCCTATATGGCCGAACTCTGTCGTGAGTCACCCCTGCCCATCGCCCTCGACGAAGAACTCATCGGTGTGAACGATCCTGCGATGAAACGTCACATGCTCAGCATCATCAAGCCCCGTTACATCATTCTCAAACCTTCTCTGCATGGTGGTATGGCTGGCTGTCGCGAGTGGATTGCCGCCGCTCAGGAACAAGGTATCGGCTCGTGGATCACTTCTGCTCTTGAGAGTAACATTGGTCTGAATGCCATCGCCCAGTTTGCCGCTTCGGTTTATGGCGACCCGATCCGGATGCCACAGGGGCTTGGTACGGGTCAACTCTTCACCGATAATATTCCCATACCCCTCGAAATCCGTAACGATCAACTTTGGCGATGTCCTTAGAGCAGTTCCTTGAGGAGTGGAATAGCCCCTCGCCTTATGTCCATGTGCAGACCAGCGGTTCTACAGGCGCTCCGAAGCCGATGCTCGTCGAGAAGCGTCGGATGCTTGCCTCTGCCCGTATTACCTGCGATTTCCTTGGGTTGAAACCTGGCGATACGGCTTTGCTCTGTTTGTCGCTCGACTATATCGCTGGTAAGATGATGGTTGTCAGAGCCCTTGAACGTCATCTGAATCTGATTCCCGTTGAACCGAGTGGTCATCCTTTGGAGAAGGTGGAGAGTGCGGACTTTGCTGCGATGGTGCCGATGCAGGTCTATAATTCCCTTCAGGTTCCTGCTGAACGTGAACGCCTGCAACAGATCCGCCACCTCATCATTGGCGGCGGTGCCATCGACGATGCCTTGGCCGCAGAACTGCAGTCTTTCCCCAATGCAATCTGGAGCACCTATGGAATGACTGAGACCCTGTCTCACATCGCCCTCCGTCGGCTCTCAGGGCCGGATGCCTCACTTTGGTACACTCCATTTCCTTCTGTCAGCGTCAGTCTTTCTTCCGAAGATTGCCTGATCATCGAGGCCCCAGAGGTTTGTTCGGACCGCCTCGTCACCAACGATATTGCCGCGCTTGCCTCCGACCATCGTTTCCGTATTCTTGGTCGCAAAGACAATATCATCTGCTCTGGTGGTCTGAAAATCCAGGCTGAGGAACTCGAGCGTCAACTCCGTCCTCACATGCGCGTACCTTTTATTATTACGAAGCGCCCTGATGAGAAATTCGGCGAGGTGGTTGTCCTCCTCACGGAAGGTTCGACGGATGAGGCCCGTCAGGTTTGTGAGCAAATCCTTCCCAAGTACTATCAGCCTCGTGCCTACCTCCACATAGACCATATCCCTCTTACCGCCACAGGCAAACCTGCCCGTCATGAGGCAGCGCAATTTGCCAGGTTCCCAACCAGATAAAAAAAGAGATGCAACTGCTTTCACAAGTGGTTGCATCTACGATTAGTTAGTAATATGATTAGGTTTATTAAGCTGATTGGTCGTTTCCAGGCCGCGTCTGAAACGCGGCGACTGTAGAATTCTGCTCAACCCTCGCGATAAAAATCGAGGGCTTCGTAGATTTCTTCCTTCGTGGCTGTCTGGTTGATGCGGATGTCGCCGATGCCACCGAGCAGGGTGAAGTTGATGCTGCCCGCAGTATTCTTCTTGTCATGAGTCATGAACTCGAAGAGGGTGGGGTAGTCATCGCAGGTGATGGGCATGCGACCGTAGTTTTCACGGATGAAACTGACGGTCTGGCGCATCTTGTCGGTGGGGAAACCTGTCTTGACGGTGCTCAGATAGAGTTCGCAGACAAGACCGAAGGCGACGGCATAGCCGTGAAGGATGGGCGTGTGGCTCAGGGCAAAAGACTCAAACGCATGACCAACGGTGTGGCCGAGGTTGAGTGCCTTGCGGAGGCCATGCTCCAAGGGATCCTCGGTGACGATGCGCTGTTTGACGGCCACACTGTCGGCCAGCATACGCTGGAGGATAGCGAGGTCGAGGTTTTCGGCACCGAGATTGAAATTCATCAGTTCTGCCCACATCGTTTCGTTGGAGATAAGTCCGTGCTTGAGCATCTCGGCATAGCCGGAAAGGATGTTCTCGCGGTCGAGGGTGCGTAGGAACTGTGTGTCGAGAATGACCGTACTGGCATTGTTGAACACCCCGATCTCGTTCTTCAGACCTCTGAAGTTAATACCTGTCTTACCGCCGACGCTGGCGTCGACCATCGCAAGCAGGGTGGTGGGGATGTTGATGTAATTGATGCCGCGCTTAAAGGTAGATGCTGCAAAACCGCCCAAATCGGTCACCATGCCGCCCCCTATATTTATTAATAAGGTGTGGCGGGTGCCGCCCATGCGTCCGAGTTCCTCCCAAACATGGGCCAGTGACTCAAGCGTCTTGTGGGTATCGGTAGCCTCGATGCTGATGACCTCAGCACCCTGAAGGCAGGAGAAGCCGCTGACAACTGGCCAGCAGAGTTCTCGTGTGGTATGATCGGTGAGGATGAAAAGTCTGTCGTGCTCGCAGGCCGCAATGGCTGTAGCGAGTGACATCTCCAAATTCTCCGCTATTTCTACCTTTTGGGGGGTCATTATCCTTTTAATGGTCATTTTTGCGTGTGCAAAGATAGTCAAATTTTTGGAATTTCATTTAAAAAGAGGAAAATAATTGTAGAAATTACACATTTTTTCTTTGGATTGATTAAACTTTTGAAAATTTGCTGCGTCAAAAGAGCAGAATTTTGAAAAAACTATATGAAAAGATTACTGATTTTAATGATTGTCTGTGTAACGACAATCGCTGGATTTGCTCAACGGACCGTAACCGGTAAAGTAGTAGAACAAGACACCAAGGACGCTGTGATTCAAGCCACAGCCTCTCTTTTAAGTGGTGAAAAAGTGGTTTCCAATGCCGTAACTAATGCTGATGGTAACTTCAGTGTGAAGGCGCCGAGTGATGGTACCTTCACGCTGAGAATTACCTATGTAGGTTTCAAGACCTACACCAAGAAAATTACCGTTGCTGAGGGTAAGGGCGTGTCGGCAGGCACAATCAGTCTGGTACCCGATGCTATCATGCTGCAGGGCGCTACTGTGACGGCTCATCTGGCCAAGGTGCAGTCGAAGGGCGATACCCTGATCTTCAATGCTGATGCCTATCGTGTTCCCGAGGGCTCCGTGGTGGAGGAACTGGTGAAGCGTATGCCCGGTGCTGATATCGACGAAAACGGTAACATCACCATCAATGGTAAGCAGGTATCGAAGATCAAGGTAGATGGTAAGGACTTCGGCGATGCCCAAACAGCACTGAAGAACCTGCCTACCTCTATTATAGAAAAGGTACGCGCCTATGACGAGAAGAGCGACCTGGCCCGTATCACTGGTATCGACGATGGTAACGAGCAGACGGTGCTCGACTTCGGTATCCGTGCTGGTATGAACCGTGGTATGATGATCAATGCCGATTTGGGCATCGGTACAGAGAACCGTTACTCAGGTCGTCTGTTTGGTATGTATATGCGCGATGACTATCGTATCATGAGTATGCTGAATGCCAACAATACCAACGACCAGGGTATGGGCGGCGGCGGTGGCCGACGCTTCGGTGGCGGTATGGGCATGGGCGGCGGTGGCCTGAACGCTGCCAAGACCGGTATGGTGAACATCAACTATGAGAAGCCCAAACTGATCATTGCTCAGGCCAGTGTGAACTTCAACCATCGTGATGGTGACTCTTGGTCACGTCGTTTCCAGGAGAATTTCACTGGAGGCACTGCGAATAAGCAGTTCCAGAACTCCATAAACCAGAGTTACTCGCGTAACACCAACTGGAGCGTTCAGGGTCGTTTGGAGTGGACACCTGATACGCTGTGGAATATTGCCTTCCGTCCGAACTGGAGTTTTGGCAGCAACGACAGCCGCAGTGGAAATACTTCGGCTACGTTCAACGATGATCCTTACACTCATGTCGATTATCAACTCGATGCTGCTGTCATGGCCGAGATTGTGAAGACTGGCGGTGACCTGAGTCAATACATCACTAATAGTTCGAAGAATAATTCGTTGGGTTATGGCGAGAACAAACGCCTGGGTGGTACTTTGCAGATCAATCGTCTGCTGAACGGTAGAGGCCGTAACATCACTGTACAGTTGACCGCAAACTACAGTGACAATGAGAACAGGCAATTGTCGAACAACCAGACGAGGCTTTTTCAGGGAAGGGTCGCAAAATACAATGGCGTAGACAGTTTGACCCAATACCAAGCCAACCGTTATAACCTGTCGCCGACAACATCGTGGGACTATAGTATGAGGGCTACTTATAGTGAGCCGATAGGTTACGCAACATTCTTACAGTTCAGTTATACCTTCCAGTATCGCTATAACGAGAGCGACCGTCAGACGTTCGACTATTCTAACCCGCTTCTGGCTGATCCTACACAGCGTTTCGATTTCAGCGGCGTTCAACCTGTCTACGGTGGATTTAATAATTATTTTAATCTGGTTCAGAACGGCTATTCTCCTGTGAAGGATGATTTCTATTACAGCAAGGATCAGAGCCGCTATTCAGCCTATTCGAATTACATCCATACGGGTGAGATTATGCTGCGCTGGATTCGCGATACTTATGACTTCAATGTTGGTTTGCAAATTGTTCCGCAGACATCGAAGTACACACAGCGCTACTTAGGTGTGGATACTGTCGTGAACCGTACTGTGACTAACTGGAGTCCGACAGCCAACTTCCGCTGGCGCTTCTCACAGCAGGGTAACCTCCAGTTCCAGTATCGTGGTAACACCAGCCAGCCTTCAATCGATCAGTTGCTTGTAATCAATGATGATACTAACCCGATGAGCAAAACAACGGGTAATCCCGATTTGAAGCCTTCGTTTACTCAGAGTTTCAACCTGCGTTTCAACAACTACATTATGGCACATCAGCGCATGATTAATGCCAACCTGAATTTCTCGACAACGATGAATAGCATTTCTAATAAGGTAACCTACTACGATAACGGTGGCCAGGAATCACGTCCTGAGAATATCAATGGTAACTGGAATGCTGGTGGTAATATCATGTGGAACTCAGCCATCGACTCTTTGGGTTACTTCAGTTACAATATTTCGCTGAATGACAACTTCAACCACCGTGTAAGTTATCTTGGTGATGCCAAGACGAGAGAGACCCTGAGGAATGCAACCGACCAGAACAATATTGGTGCCCGTCTCGGTGGTAGTTACCGTAATGACTGGTTGGAGGTGGAACTTAACGGATCACTGAACTACAATACGACCCGCAATGAGTTGCAGCCGCAGTCAAATCTCGACACCTGGACCTACTCCTACGGTGCGAATACCACGATTTATCTGCCTTGGGGTACCCAAATTACAACGGATATCAGTATGAACAGCCGTCGTGGTTATTCAGATGCCTCGATGAATACCAACGAACTCCTTTGGAACGGACAGATCTCTCACAGTTTGTTGCGTGGCAAGCCACTGACCCTCTCACTTCAGTTCTATGACATCCTTGGCCAGCAGTCGAACTTCTCAACGACCATCTCTGCTATGGCTCGTACCGATAATGAGTACAACGCTGTTACCAGTTACGTGATGTTCCGCGCCAGTTATCGTCTGAACTTCTTCGGAACACGTGCTTCCCGTAGAGGTATGATGGGCGGCATGGGCATGGGAATGCCGATGGGCGGTGCTATGCCGATGGGCGGTGGTGCCCGTGGTGGAAACCGTGGAGGCGGAATGCCGATGGGCGGTGGTATGCCGATGGGCGGCGGTTTCGGTGGCCCTGGCAGATTCTAAGAATCAACCCTATAAAAAGAAAAGAGGCTTCGGTTATTCCGAAGCCTCTTCTTTTGTTTCTTCTGGTTCTTCCGTCTTGAAATCGGTGATGCCGTTTTCTACGAGGATGTTGTACCAGGTGATGAGTTTCTTGATGTGACTGTTCTGTACACGGTCGCGATCCCATTCTGGCAGTACCTTGGTGAAATAGTCCTGCAACTCCTGGCCGGAGGCTTTCTTCTCGTTGATGCTGGCTTTCTTGCCGCCTTCGAGATTCTTTAGGTTGTCGAGTACTGTCATCAGGGGTACATCGTCAGTCTCTGTGAACATGGCGATGTCGTTGAGCGATGTGATTCTGTCGGTGGCAAAAGCAGGCTGACGACGGTGCGTTGTGTCGAGGGCCTCCACGATCAGGTTGTTCTTGCCTCGTGTGACGAGTTTGTAAAGACCGGGCTTACCGGCGATGGCTAAAATTGTTTCTTTCATTGTACTTAATATTTTATTTAATTGTTTTTCTATATCTGCTTCTCCGTCATTGACAATCTCGAAGTCTGCCCTGCGGCGTACTTCCTCCTGTGGCAACTGGCGGTTCATCCATTCGAGTACTTTTTCGCGAGAGATACCGTCGCGCTGCATGACACGTTGGATACGTACCTCCTCTGGAGCCGTGACAACGATAGTCTTATCCACCAAGCGATAGGCACCTGACTCAAAGAGAATGGCGCTTTCCATCCAAGTCATACCACTTGCCTCGAAATCGCGGAATACGGCAGGGTGGACGATGGCATCGACGGCCTTGGCGTGATCCTCGGAGACTAAGAGAAACTCTGCTACCTTTTTCTTGTTTAATGTGTATTCTCTCGCCTCTCCTTTCTCATCTTTCACCTCTAAATATGTGTCTGGTCCGATGAGGGCTGTGAGTTGCTCACGAATCTCAGGAGAGGAACGCATCAGACGCTTGGCAGCGCTGTCACAGTCGTAGACCTCATAGCCGCGCGCTATCAGTCGTTGGCAGACGTAACTTTTACCGCTGCCGATACCTCCAGTGATACCGATTTTCATCAGCGGGTCCCCTCTTCTTCTATCAGATAGTCAACGTGAGTGATATCGAGTCTGGCACGAGAGATGCCTGAGGGAGAATCCTTCAGATAGATGCGACACTTCTCCGACGGATTACTAATCAGATCATTGTAGTCGGCCACCACCGTGAATTCCTCAGGGCGCAGGTTACGGAAGACGTTGGCACCTGTGACGAAGCGCACCTTGACCTTAGCCGGGAAGGTGCGGAGAATCTTTCCTGGCGGCATGTTAATGCCCTGAACAGGGACACCGTCCATACTTTCTTCTGTCAACACATCAGTATAGAAACGGATGCTGATCTCGTCGGGCACCGTCTTAACGCCCACCTGCTTCATCAAGCGGCAGTTCACCTGTAGCGTATCGCGGAAATTGACATAGTTCAACTGCTCCGTATAGATCACGTTGATACTGTCGAGTTTCTCCTTTGGCGCATAGACGGTCACACTGTCGGGCTTATATTCTACCCTTGATATGAAGAACAATTGCTCGGGGATGACACGTCCGCTCCATCTTACGGGAACGCGCTTCTTGTCGCCGAAGTTATAGTAGAATACCAATTTGTCTGGCTTGATGTTGGTGATTCTGGAACTGCTGGCCAGTTGCTGGCGGATAAACTTCTGGAGTTCACCCATGGGGATGGTGCCTGTGCCGTCATGACGGGCATAGTTCTTGTAGTTGACGCGTACCTGTGGCAATGCCTTACCATACATGTAGGTGAGCAAAGTGGTACCCTTGTCGTGAATGGTGATCTTGACGGTATCGGTTTCGTCGGAGGTCAGCATGACATTTTTGGGCACATCCGTGATCGTTACGGGAATGGCAAACTCTTTCTCGTAACTCTCGTTGAGTGCCAGGAATAGCCAGAAGAATCCTGCCAAAGCGAGAAAGAACAAGAAAATCAGAAACTCCCTGTTAGTCTTGCTAAACAGGAAATCTCTGATCATTTGCCACAGATTGCGCCTCTCCATAGTGGCCGGTGCTTATTTCTGCATGGGGACACCAGACATATCCTTGAAGACAGAGGTCTTCTCGACAGTGACGACGACGTCGCGGGCAATCTTCACGTCAACAGTGTTCTTGGCCAGGTCGATGCTCTTGACGACACCGTGGATGCCACCACCTGTAATGACTTCTGTACCTTCCGTCAGTTCGTTCTGGAACTTCTGGATTTCTTTCTGCTTCTTCTGCTGCGGTTTGATCATGAAGAACCACATGATGGCAAAGATGGCCACCATCATGAGAATCATGCTCATGCCACTGCCTTGTCCTGCTGCCTGGGCAGCCAATACGATGTTTGTCATATTCCTTATTATAATAGTTTAGTTCATTTTTCTTCTTCAAGTTCTTCTGCTTCGGGCTCCGAGGTCTTCTCGATACGCTTACGCTGTACCTTCTTGGGCGTAGGCTCTGACTTCTTTTCAGGCTTGGGCTCCATGAACTTTGCCAGACGGCCAGTATCTATCAGATGACGTGCAATGCTGTCGAGCATGCCGTTGATGTAGCCGCCGCTCTTTCTTGTGGAGTAGAGTTTTGCCAGGTTGACATACTCGTTGATAGTAACGCTGATGGGGATGTTGGGGAACGTCATGAGTTCTGCGATGGCAATCTGCATGATGACGATGTCCATATAGGCCAGTCGCGAGAAGTCCCAGTTGCGTGAGGCCTCACTCATGAAGTGCTGGTACTCGTCGGCATTGAGAATGGCAGCGCGGAAGAGTTTGCGGGCAAAGTCCTGCTCCTCATCGCTGTCCCACTCCTGCAACAGATCCTGCTTGGGACCGTTCTGCTCGCTGAAACGGTTGAAGGTCTTCAGTACGAAGGTGTCGATAATCTCCTTGTCGTCGTTCCAGTAGAGGCTCATTTCCTCTAACAGACTATCCAGATCGTCATTCTTCTGGATGAAGGTGCGGTAGATCTTGCGCCACAGTTCGCGGTCGTTGTCGTAGCCGTCTTCACTGCTGTCCATGTATTCCTGATAGATCTCGCTGCTCTCGATATGCTCGAGGAGTGTGGCGATGAACTCAGGATGGTCTGCCCAGGTCTGTTTCTGGGTGCCAATGAAGTCATTGAGCATCTTGTTACCTTCCAACTGGAGGGCAAATCGGTTTAATGTGAATTTCTGCGAGGGGGCAGGGGTGCCTTCACGCGCAGCACGGGTCTGCAGTACTTCCAGACGGCGCCTCGATTCTTTGGTGATGGCCACTACAAGGGCCAGCAGGTTGTTGTAAAGGTCATACGCTTTAGACAGACTGAAGAATAACTCCTTCTCGGCTGTATCGATGTTCTTGCTACCGTTTTGATAGTACGCATAGGTTAACTGAACAATCTTTGAACGAATAATCTCTCTGTTAATCATCTCACTTGATGTTTTAAATTATTATCGATTTTGTCGTTTTACGATTGCAAAGTTATAAAATATTCCCCGATTATGCAAGAAAATGCAAGAAAAAATAGTTAAAATGCAAAATTTTCAATTATCAGTTATCATTTCTCAATTATTTTATGTACCTTTGCACCGCTTTTTCCGAAAGCACAACGATTTTTCGTGTGATGGTGAATTAAGCAATATGTAAAACTTAATTTTAGAGTAACACAATTATGAAAGAAATTAGTGTAAAAGGTCAGAAGCGCACCGCTATTGGAAAGAAGGCTTCAAAGGAACTCCGCAAGGAGGGTTTGGTTCCCTGTAACTTGTATGGTGAAAAGAAGGGTGAGAATGGTCTGCCCGAGGCATTTGCCTTCACCGCTTCATTCGCAGAACTCCGCAAGGCTGTGTATACCCCTGAGGTGTATGTGGTAAATCTCGACATCGATGGTGAGGCTCACAAGGCTGTCATCAAGGAGTTGCAGTTCCATCCCACAACCGATGCTCTGCTGCATGCTGACTTTTATGAGGTAAACGAGCAGAAGCCCATCACCATTGGTATCCCCGTTAAACTCAACGGTCTGGCCCAGGGTGTTCGCGACGGTGGTAAACTCAACCTCTCTATCCGTAAGATTAATGTCACCGCTCCCTACAAGCAGATTCCTGAGGTGCTCAATATCGACGTTACCAGTCTGCAGTTGGGTAAGGCTATCAAGGTTGGCTCTCTGAGTTTCGATGGTCTTGAGATCGCAACTTCTCCCGAGGTTGTTGTATGCTCTGTGAAGGCTACACGTGCTTCTCGCTCTGCTGCTGCCGCTGCTGAGGCTGAGGCTTAATCACGGTGCTGATGGACAAGTTCCTGATTGTTGGTTTGGGGAATGTTGGCGACGAATACGCCATGACCCGCCACAATACTGGTTTCATGGTATTGGACGCTTTTGCGAAGGCGTCCAATATTTCATTTGAGGACAAACGCTATGGCTTCGTGGCGGAGACCTCGCTGAAAGGGCGAAAGGTAATCCTGCTCAAACCCTCAACGTTTATGAACCTCAGTGGTAATGCCGTTCGCTATTGGCTGAACCACGAGAACATTGACCAGAGTCGTCTGCTCGTCATCAGCGACGAGGTGGCCCTTCCGCTTGGCGATTTCCGCCTGAAAGCCGGTGGCTCCAATGGCGGGCATAATGGCTTGGGACATATTCAGCAATTGATAGGTAACAACTACGCCCGTCTGCGGATGGGCATTGGCAACGATTTCCCCCGTGGCATGCAGGTAGACTGGGTGCTCGGGCGTTATAGCGAGGAGGAGTTGCAGACGCTGCAACCCAGTATCGATCTGGCTGTGGACATCATCAAGAGTTTTGTCCTGGCGGGGGTTGATGTGACGATGAACCAATATAATAAATTGGGAAAAGGTAATCATGACAGAGGAGGCAAGGATTGACAAATGGCTGTGGGCAGCGCGGATTTTCAAGACGCGCTCGATAGCGGCTGATGCCTGCAAGAACGGACGTGTCACCATCGGAGGTGTTAATGTCAAGCCTCGCATGCCATCAAGGCGGGTGAGGTTGTCGCCGTTCGTAAGCCTCCCATTACCTACTCTTTTCGTATTCTGAAAACCATAGAACAGCGGGTAGGGGCGAAACTCTTGCCCGAGATCTATGAGAACGTGACGCCTCCCGATCAGTATGAACTGTTGGAGATGAACCGTATCAGCGGATTCGTCGACCGTGCCAGAGGTACGGGACGTCCCACTAAGAAAGACCGTCGTGCAATGGATGAGTTCTTAAATATGGAAGAGATATGACGCTACTGAATATATTCTATATCATCATAGGTGTGGCCCTTGTCATTTGGGGGGCAGACCGATTGACAGAAGGCGCAGCCTCGCTAGCCCGTGGGTTACACGTGCCGGAAATCGTGATTGGCCTGACAATCCTCGCTGCCGGCACCTCGGCACCAGAACTCTTTGTCAGTCTGGTTTCAGCCTTGAAAGGAACGCCAGACCTGGCTGTGGGTAATGTGATAGGCTCTAATATATTCAATGCCATGCTGATTGTGGGTTGTTCTGCTGTCGTTGCACCAATGGCCATCACTCATTCAACGGTGAGCAAGGATATCCCCTTTGCGCTGATTGCATCACTCCTGCTCTTCCTGCTCTGTTTCGATGATATGAACTCTCCTCACCTTTGGGGTAATGAGATCAGTCGTTCCGACGGTCTGATTCTCTTGGTAGTCTTCGCTGCCTTTATGATTTATACGTTTAAGATGGCGCGTAAGGATGGACAGATAACCAGCGAGGATGAGGATGACGAGGAAAAGGAGAAGGAACCGTTGGATAAGAAGGTTGTCTGGAAAAACGTGCTGTGGATGGCGGTAGGTCTGGCCTGCTTGGTCTATGGCAGTAATCTTTTTGTCGATGCAGCCAGTTATGTGGCTTATCGTTTTGGTGTGCGCCAGAGTGTGGTGGGTCTGACGATTGTGGCAGGAGGAACCTCGCTACCGGAGTTGGCTACCAGTGTCGTGGCAGCAAGGAAAGGACAGTCGGCACTCGCCATCGGCAATGCCATCGGCTCTAATGTCTTTAATATCCTTCTCATCTTAGGCACAACGGCTGTCATCTGTCCCATGCGTATCATGGGTATTAATATCATCGATCTCTCAATGATGATTGTCAGCATGGGACTGCTCTGGATCTTCGCCTATACTAAGTATACGGTGTCGCGTCGGGAGGGTATCCTGCTGGTTTGTGGGTTCTTGGCCTACATGGCTTGGCTCTTTTATCTTTTATAATGTATAACAGGGGTCCTTGCTCAACCCCCTTTAACAAAACAAGAAAATGCAACAGAAAAATGATCAACGTATCAGTGTGCTGTTTATGTTTTACGGCATACTGTTCTGCGTCTGCCTGATTACGGCAAACGTACTCGAGACAAAACAGATTTCATTAGGTCCGGCAAACATGACCGCCGGTCTGATTGTGTTCCCCGTGAGTTACATCATCAACGATGTGGTGTGCGAGGTGTGGGGTTATGGCCGTACACGCCTGCTGATCTGGCTGGGTTTTGCCATGAACTTCCTCTTCGTGACCTTTGGCGCTATCGCTGACTGGATTCCAGGTGCACCTTATTGGCATGGTGAAGAGGGCTTCCATCAGATTTTCGGTCTTGCCCCACGTATCGCAGGCGCCTCTTTCCTGGCGTTCATATGCGGATCGTTCATGAATGCCTATGTGATGAGTCGTATGAAATTGTCATCGGCAGGAAAGAATTTCTCTTCACGTGCGGTGCTCAGTACTGTCTTTGGTGAGTTGACAGACTCCATTATCTTCTTCCCCCTCGCCTTGGGAGGTGTGATTCCCTGGGAGGAGATGCCTTCGCTCGTCATCACACAGGTCACGCTGAAGACACTCTATGAGATTGTCGTCCTGCCTGTTACCATCCGTGTTGTCAAATTCACCAAGGCCCATGACCAAGAGGATGTGTTTGACGACAACATCACCTATAACATCTTTAAAGTAAAAGACCTATGAGTACATCAAGAGAAACAGAGGGCTTGCAGGCCCTTGGTAAGAAGACGGAATACAAGTCGGACTATGCCCCTGAGGTGCTGGAGACCTTCGAGAACAAGCATCCTGAGAATGACTATTGGGTACAGTTTAATTGTCCTGAGTTCACGTCACTCTGTCCCATTACGGGTCAGCCTGACTTCGCAGAAATCAAGATTGCATATATCCCAGGAGAACGGATGGTAGAGAGCAAGAGCCTGAAACTCTATCTCTTCTCGTTCCGTAATCACGGCGATTTCCATGAGGACTGCGTCAATAAGATCATGAAGGATCTGGTGAAACTGATGGATCCGAAGTACATAGAAGTCATCGGCCTGTTCACACCTCGTGGCGGCATCTCCATCTACCCCTACGCCAACTATGGACGTCCGGGTACGAAGTATGCCGAGATGGCTGAGCAGCGGCTGTTCTCTCGTCAATTAGACCTGCGGTAATAGCCTTGCTCGTGATCTGTGAAACGCAGTAGTAGGGTATCGCGGCGCATAAAGACAATATCTGCAGTGTCCGTGCTGATGACCTGCTGATGTCCCAAGGTATCGCGACGGGTCTCACAGAAGAGCAGATGACCATTGTAAACATACCATTGACGATACCGTTTTAAGGTTGGATATTCTACGGGGCCGGGCTGTCGCTCGGCTTCGTTGCGTTGTATGCCGATAGTGTGTACCGTATTGTCACGACGGAGTTCAAAACCGTATTCTCTGGGCTGGAACCATTTCCTGCGCAGGGAATCGGGGAAATCGGGGGGTAATTGTACGGCACTGTCTCTTACACCGGCTCTGTGTCGCAGACGTGGCATGACCTGATAACACCATTCGCCTTTCAGACGGTCGATGTTGATGACGATATCTGCTACAGCCTTCCTCTCCGCATCCATCGAGATGGCCACCTGGTCGCCAATCTCTGGACGTCCGAAGACACGACGATTGATGCGCGCGTTCAGGATGTCGATGGTATCTGGGGCGCTGTCGACGGATGTCAGGATGACGAGGATGGAGTCGTTAGATCCCTCACAGGCGAGACCATAGATAGTGGAGTCGCCCTCCAATTGTTGAGCAATGGGAACCAGATTCAGACTGTCACCAGATGTCTGTTCGCTTCCGTTATTGTTGCCGGAATGACCACAGGCGGCCACCAACAAGACAAGGGAAAAGAGTATAAAAATTGTTCGTTTCATGCCTTTTTATTTGATTTACGCGACAAAGATAGTCAAAATATCAAAAAAAGTTGGTCTGAGGGGCATATTTTTGAAATAATTTATCTATTTTTGTGCCTTAAAATATAGAACAACCGAAAATATGAAGAAAAGAATCCAGTTTAGTCTCGTTTATCGAGATATGTGGCAGAGTTCAGGAAAGTTCCAGCCACGTAAGGATCAGTTGGAGCGTATTGCCCCCGTGATTATTGATATGGGCTGTTTCAGCCGTGTGGAAACCAATGGTGGTGCCTTCGAGCAGGTAAACCTGATGGCAGGTGAGAATCCTAATGCAGCCGTGAGGGCTTTCTGTAAGCCTTTCAATGAGGTTGGCATCAAGACACACATGCTCGACCGTGGCCTGAATGCCCTGCGTATGTATCCTGTGCCCGACGATGTACGTGCTCTGATGTATAAGGTCAAGCATGCCCAGGGTGTGGATATCCCCCGTATCTTCTGTGGTTTGAACGATACACGTAATATCATCCCCAGTATCAAATGGGCCAAGGAGGCCGGTATGACACCACAGGCCACACTTTGTATCACTACATCGCCCGTTCATACGGTGGAGTACTACTCCAAGATTGCC
>Ga0265301_10002145_pt1 | contig 23593 bp, 22 predicted proteins | sample AusTroGonzalo_MG_2_FD_193488 | JGI IMG/M metagenome (GOLD analysis project Ga0265301, IMG submission 193488) | Bovine rumen microbial communities from tropical cattle in Woodstock, Queensland, Australia - Gonzalo_04 | ecosystem: Host-associated > Mammals > Digestive system > Stomach > Rumen ... | reverse complement strand
ATCGGCTTCCGTCAGTTCCAAACAGCGCGAGAAATAATGCATGATAGAAGCGGCACTCTCGTTATTATACCCGCGCATATGGGGCGAGAGACCGCGGAAGAGACGAATCTGCACATACACCGCATCGACCAATCGATAAGCATCGCTTGTCAACTCATTGAGTTGCTGGTCCTGCTTCTCTTGGTCATCATTGACTAACCAATCGGCAAAAATAGCGTTATACTGTGTTTGGATGTCGGCAAATGCCTGTTCGAAAGGGTTATTCTCGCCCAATTCGTTCAACCACGCCCGCACTACCGCCAGCGCGTGCTCAATCATGCGCTCACCTAACGCCCGTTCAACGGTATTGACTTGTTCTTCGATGGTCTGAGCCATTCCTTCCTCCTTCGTCCTTTAAATTTCCTCCTTAATGAGGTAATCGTTTCGGCTGGGCGAGTTACGAATAATCAACTCTGCCAGAAAACCCGCAAGGAACAACATACAACCCAATATCATCATCAGGATAGCAATATGAAAATACGGATTCACACCTACAAGCATCGCCTGCACACCATGGGAGAGTGCATATAGTTTCATACTACCTACTACTATCACCGCAATGAAACCGATGAAGAACATCAAGCTGCCTACCAAGCCGAAGAAATGCATCGGTTGCTTGCCAAACTTATTGAGGAACCAAATGGTCATCAAGTCCAAGTAACCGTTTATAAAACGGTTGATGCCGAACTTAGAAGTACCAAACTCACGTTTGCGGTGTTGCACTACTTTCTCGCCTATCTTTGTAAAACCGGCATTCTTCGCCAAGAATGGGATATAACGATGCATCTCAGAGAAAACCTCAATATTCTTCACGACATCTTTCCGATAAGCCTTCAAACCGCAGTTCATATCGTGCAACTGAATGCCCGTCACCTTACGGGCTGTAGCGTTGAAGAGTTTGGAGGGAAGGTTCTTGGTTAGGGCGTTGTCATAGCGTTTCTGTTTCCATCCGCTCACCAGGTCGTAGCCTTCTTCATTAATCATGCGATAGAGTTCGGGTATCTCATCGGGCGAGTCCTGCAGGTCGGCATCCATGGTAATGACCACGTTGCCTTCTGCCGCCTTAAAACCGCAATACAACGCCGCACTCTTGCCGTAGTTCCTACGGAAACAGATGCCCCGCACTGCCCCATCTTTAAGGTTCTTAAGGCCCTTAATGACCTCCCACGAGCCATCTGTACTTCCATCGTTGACGAAAATAACCTCGTAAGAAAACTTGTTCTCTTTCATCACGCGAGCGATCCACTCATAGAGTTTCGGCAGCGATTCCGCCTCGTTAAACAAAGGCACTATAATCGAAATATCCATATAAAACTTATTTTGCGTGCAAAGGTACAAAAAAAATCTTACATACGCAAGAAAAAAGCGATTATTCCCTCTAATTTGCAAAATTATTTGCATATATGCAAAAAAAGTTGTAACTTTGCAGCCAAATTTGTGCTTATTATGACGATAGCTATCTTTGGAAACGCAATGAAGTCGGAAACCTTGGAAGAGGTGCAGCATATTTTGCGTTTCATGACGGAAAAGAAGATTCATGTGTTGCTTTCGCAAGAATTACGGCAAGAGTTGAATCTGCGCGAGTATCCCAGTTTCGAGAACGGGCACACTGACGAGGCGGTGGATTTTGCGCTTTCAGTTGGCGGTGATGGTACCTTCCTGACCAGCGCAGCAGCCATCGGGCAAAAAAACATTCCAATCTTGGGCATTAACTGCGGCCACTTGGGATTCCTGGCTGAAGTGCAATCGCAAGACGTAGATGCCATCTTAACCCAATTAGTGGCAGGCGAATATACGATTGAGCAACGTAGTTTGCTGAATCTGAGCGTATTAGACAAAGATGGCAACAAACGCGAAGGACTAATCTTGGCTCCGAACGGGCTGAATGAGATAGCTATCTTGAAAGAAGGTTTGAGTAGTATGCTGCAGATTGAACTGAAGGTAAACGGCGAGTATCTGCACACCTATAACTCGGATGGCTTAGTGATAGCTACGCCCACCGGCAGCACAGCTTACAATCTTTCTATTGGTGGACCGCTGATGGCGCCACAAAGTCGCGGAATCATCTTAACGCCGATTGCGCCGCACAGCCTGACCGTCAAACCGCTCGTTGTACCGGATGATTGGAAATTTGACATTCGCGTAAGCAGTCGGTATGATGCCTTCATGGTATCTGTGGATGGCCGCAGTCAGAGTCTGAGCACCGATATGAGTTTGCATATCGAACGCGCAGCGTATACGGTGAAGGTCGTCCAAATAGGAGATAACAGTTTCTTGAATAGTTTGAAAGCCAAACTCAACTGGGGACGATGATATTTAATGCAATAGTTTGGGATGTAGACCCAATATTAATTCATTTCGGGGACGGAGGAATACGATGGTACGGGTTGCTATGGGCGATCGGTTTGTATGTCTGCTGGGCGGTGAATGAGCGGATGTACAAGCGTGAGAATTGTCCTGAGGAATGGGCCGATCAGTTATTCTTTTGGATGGCAGCAGGCGTGATCATCGGTGCCCGATTAGGACATTGTTGGTTCTACGAGTGGCATCAATATGGCAAGCCATGGTACCTGTTCGGATGGGAGTTTACCTACCGAAATCCGTACATAGAGAACCCTTTGCTTTTACTCAAGATCTGGGAAGGGGGACTGAGTTCGCACGGCGGCGCGATAGGACTAATCATCGCAGCTATACTGCTCAATAAATACCGTTATAGCAAATACCCGCAGTATGGCACAAGTTGGCTTTGGATCCTCGACCGCGTGTGTGTAGGCGTGTGTTTCACCGCTTTTCTCATTCGCCTCGGCAACCTAATGAATAGTGAGATTTACGGAGGTCCAACAGACCTGCCGTGGGGTTTTATCTTTGTTCGGGACGGTCAGACAGTACCTTGTCACCCTACGCAAATATACGAAATGCTCTATTGCTTGGTAGCCTTGGCAGTCACTTGGCCGATGTATTGGAAAACAGACGCGCGGAGACGTGAAGGACTGTTGCTGGGAGTGTTCTTGGAGATTATTTTCGTCACTCGCTTCCTGCTCGAGTTCATTAAGAATGACCAAGAGGCCTTTGAAGCGGGTCATGTGCTGAATATGGGGCAATGGCTGAGCGTGCCGTTCATCGTACTAGGAATCTATTTAATTATTCGGGCGTATAAACGTCCTCTAAGTCCAGTTGTTGACAAATGTCCAAAGAAGATTTAAGAATAGTATATATGGGTACGCCGGAGTTTGCAGTGGCCGGTTTGCGCGCGTTGGTAGAAGGCGGCTATAACGTCGTAGCGGTGATTACGATGCCTGATAAACCTGCCGGTCGTGGTCATCAATTGCAATTCTCTGATGTCAAGAAATACGCCTTGGAAGTAGGTTTGCCTGTTCTGCAACCGGAGAAGCTGAAAGATGAAGCGTTCATCGAAGCCTTGCGTTCTTACCATGCTGATCTCCAGATTGTAACCGCCTTTCGCATGTTACCGGAGGTTGTTTGGGCTATGCCTCGTTTGGGCACCTTCAATGTACACGGTTCGCTTTTACCGCAGTACCGCGGCGCAGCACCGATTAACTGGGCGGTAATAAACGGCGAGAAAGAAACCGGTTTAACGACCTTCATGCTGAAACATGAGATCGACACGGGCAATATGATTCTGCAGGAGAAGATTGTGATTGATGAGGACGAGAACGTGGGGTCGGTGCATGACCGGTTGATGGAATTGAGTAAAAGCATGGTACTGCGTACGGTGGACCTGATTATCGAATGCGAGACGCGCGGCGTAGCTTTACCGACCACTCCTCAACCCGAAATAGCTGAGTTAAAGCCGGCACCGAAAATCTTCAAAGAAGATTGTGAGATACAGTTTAGCGACAAGACCGCCCAAGAGGTACATAACTTCGTTCGCGGCCTCAGTCCCTACCCTGCCGCCTGGGCGAACCTGACCATCAATGGACAAGCGTTTGAGAACGTGAAGATATTTTCTGTCGAAATTACGTCATTACGTAATTACGTAATTACGAAGAATGAAATTATTATTCCCTGCAAAGAAGGCGCTGTGCGCATTCTTGAACTGCAAGTACCGGGCAAGAAACGTATGGACGCAAAGTCATTCTTGAATGGATTACATTAAGCTCATCGATAAATATTACAGCGATTCGCCGGAGTTGAAGCATATCCTCTTGACGCACAGTCGTCAAGTAGCGGACCGTGCGTTGCAAATTATTGATGCGCACCCCGAGTGGACGGAGCAGGGCTTGGTGGACCGGACTTTCGTTGAAGAAGCGGCCATGTTGCATGACATCGGTATCATCTATTGCTCAGCACCGAAAATCTTCTGTAACGGGCCGCACAAGTACATTGAGCACGGTTACTTAGGCGCTGAACTGCTGCGGGCGGAAGGCTTACCTAAACACGCACTCGTAGCCGAACGGCACACCGGTACAGGTATAACGATTGAACAGATAGAACGCGAAGAACTACCAATTCCCGAACGCGACTATTGTCCGCGCTCACTCGAGGAGAAAATCATCTGTTACGCCGATAAATTCTACAGCAAAAGCCACCTCGGTGAAGAGGTTTCTATCGATAAGATCAAATACAATATTTGGAAATATGGCCATGACGCTTTCGTGCGCTGGCAGGAGTTATCTAAACTTATGGGCGAAGCCGATAGACAGTAACTCGCGGAATTGTATTTTCGCACGTTCATCGCCTTTCATGATCACCGACGAGTCATACCGCGGATGAAGTGTCAGACGTGCAGACATAAAGCGATTGATGATAAAATCGCAATTGACCTCCAAATCAATTTCTACGTGCTTATAATTGGTGTAGGTATAGAATTTCGTTTCTAACGCCACCTCACGCACAGGTTTCCATACGTATTCCACACGCACGGACGAACCGACATTATGTTGGGTCTGTTGCCCTGTCTCCAATCCATATTCCGTCACAGTCACACGCACGGTATCCATGATATGAATCATCTTATAGGATATAGGCGAGAAGGCGATGGAGAGGTTCTTCACAGGCTTATAATCAATACCGAACGCCGCCGTAAAACGCACCGGCGCAAAAGGACCGGATTTCAGCTCCATCGAATTGGATTTATAGGTAGGCAGCAAACGCGTCTCAAAATCCACCGAGATAGAAGTAAACACTTTCGGCACGATTCGCAGGTTGGCCTTGCTATAGATGCGAAACATATCATCGGTGGTATTGATTTTATGGAGCGAGTCGGCCGAAATAGTCGAACCGCCCATACGCCATTCGCCGTAGTTCTCCCAAGTGAAACGTTCGCGGATATAACTAATTTGTCCTTTGGCGATACCGAGGGCGGCGAAGGATGACGAACCGCCTTGGTACCAGTTGTCGGTTACGTAGTTTTGGGTTATTTGCGCCATCAGCGTAGCCTCACGCCGCCATGGCGAACGCATATTACGAATCGCCTGCAGCACATCATTGCGGTCCTCTACCTCATCCTTAATCCATGATTTCTCAATCTCTATCGTCGGGATGCGCGACTGGACGGTCTGCACGAACTGCTCATTGACCACCCGCATCGAATCCAATCGTGCGTTCTCACGTTGCAGCGAATCGAGCAAGTACTGTTCCTCCGGCGTCAAGGCATAAGCCGTGTCACCTTCGTGCAGTTCGATGCTCTGCCTCGCCACCAAATCAAGCAACATAGCATCCATATCAACCGTCACTTTTTGCTCCGAGAGGCGAAAAGTATCGGGATATAATTGTTGCGCTGCCAGATGAGTGACAGCGCAAACAACTGATAATATGAAAATTTTAAATCTCAAATCTCAAATCAAATTGCAGGTCCCTGCAATTTGCCATGGCATTGTTTGTATTTCTTGCCGCTTCCGCACGGACACGGATCGTTCGGACGGGGTTTCTTATCCACGTGAATTGGCTCCGGACGCTGCTGCGTACGGGTGTCATGACCTGCCGCTTGTGCCTGACCGGAAGCCTGTGCCGCTTGTTGCACAGTATCTTTCTGTGAACGATAGCGACTATAGTCCGTACGACGTTGTTGTTGCGCTTGTTGCACACGATCCGGTTCCTGCGTATGGATCTGTCCACGAAGCAAAATAGCTATCGCACGACGGTTAAGCGCATCCAACATGGCCTTAAAAATATGGAAGGACTCGAGTTTGTAAATCAACAGCGGGTCTTTCTGCTCATAGGAGGCGTTCTGCACGGACTGCTTAAGGTCATCCAACTGACGGAGGTGCTCTTTCCACTCATCGTCAATCACATAGAGCAACATACGTTTCTCAAACTCCTTCACCACCTCTTTGCTATGCGTTTCAGCGGCCGTTTTGAGGTTGACAGCGATGTTATACACCTTCTTGCCATCGGTAATAGGAATAAGGATATTTTCATACATCTGACCCTTGGTCTCGTAGATGTATTGGATGTTCGGGTCAGCCACTTGTACCAACTTATCCATACGACGTTTAAAGCTATCTAACGCAGCTTCAGCCAATTGGCGACTCAATTCTGCTTTCTTACCGGTAAGGAACGTATCCTCGTCATACGGCGGCTCGATAGCGAATGTCTGCATGACATCATAACGGAAACCTTCGTAATCATTGGCTTGACGAGCGTCCAGGAACAGGTTCTCCGCCATCTCATAAATCATGTTCGTTATATCCACACCGATTCGCTCACCCATGAGGGCGTGACGACGTTTCGAATAAATGAGGTTACGCTGCTGGTTCATCACATCATCGTACTCTATGAGGCGCTTACGGATTCCGAAGTTATTCTCCTCCACTTTCTTCTGCGCACGCTCTATCGAACTGGATATCATCGAGTGCTCAATCATTTCACCCTCTTGGAAGCCCATACGGTCCATGACGGAAGCGATTCGCTCGGAACCGAACATACGCATCAAATCATCTTCCAACGAAACGTAGAACACAGACGAACCCGGGTCACCTTGACGACCGGCACGTCCGCGCAACTGTCTATCCACACGGCGGCTCTCGTGACGCTCCGTACCAATAATCGCCAAACCTCCGGCCTCTTTGACCTCCGGCGTCAACTTGATATCAGTACCACGACCGGCCATGTTAGTAGCAATCGTTACGACGCCTGCACGACCGGCTTCTGCAACTACCTGCGCCTCTTGCTGGTGCAACTTAGCGTTCAGCACATTGTGTTTGATTCCGCGCAAACGAAGCATCTTACTCAGCAATTCGGAAATCTCCACGCTCGTCGTACCTACCAGAACCGGTCGACCTTGGCTAACCATCAACTCAATCTCGTCAATAACCGCGTTGTATTTCTCGCGTTTGGTGCGATAAATACGGTCGTTCATATCGTTACGGGCAATCGGTTTATTGGTCGGAATAACCACAACGTCCAACTTGTATATATTCCAGAACTCGCCAGCTTCGGTCTCGGCCGTACCGGTCATACCGGCAAGTTTATTGTACATACGGAAATAGTTCTGCAGGGTGATGGTAGCAAAAGTCTGCGTAGCACCTTCGACCTTCACGTTCTCTTTCGCTTCCACCGCTTGGTGCAAACCATCCGACCAGCGACGACCTTCCATAATACGACCGGTCTGCTCATCGACAATCTTCACTTCACCGCCATCGATGATATAATCGACATCTTTCTCAAACAGCGTATAAGCCTTCAGCAACTGATGAACCGTGTGCACACGTTCGGACTTAATGGAATAATTGGTGAGAATATCATCCTTCTTCTGCTGACGCTCATCTGGCGTTAAACCGGTTGCATTCTCCAGCTCCGCCATCTCTGTTCCTACATCCGGAAGCACGAAGAAGTTCGGGTCATCGGTCGTACCCGTCAAGGCATCAATACCTTTATCGGTCAACTCGATGGACTTGTTCTTCTCGTCAATCACGAAATAGAGTTCGTCCGTCGCAATGTGCATATTCTTCTCATTCTCTTGCAGATAGAACTCTTCCGTCTTCTGCAAACGCACCTTAATACCGGGCTCCGACAAGAACTTAATCAACGCTTTCGATTTCGGCATACCTTTGAACGAACGGAAGAGTGCCAACTCGCCATCTTCACGTTCTTTCTCGTCCGCCGAACCCATTTTAGCCTTCGCTTCCGCCAGCAACTTAGTGGTCAAGGTTGTTTGTTGACGAACCAGCGCCGCCACGCGATCTTTGTATTCATCAAACATCTGATCCTCGCCGCGAGGCACAGGACCACTAATGATCAACGGCGTACGGGCATCGTCAATCAAGACGGAGTCCACCTCATCGACGATGGCGTAGTTATGACCGCGTTGCACCAAATCCAGCGGACTGATAGCCATGTTGTCACGCAGGTAGTCAAAGCCGAACTCGTTATTGGTACCGAAGGTAATATCACACGCGTACGCCTTACGACGCTCGTCAGAGTTAGGTTTATGCTTATCGATACAATCGACAGTCAAGCCCAAGAACATATAGATCGGGCCATTCCACTCCGAGTCACGTTTCGCCAAATAATCGTTAACCGTCACCACATGCACACCTTCGTGCGTCAAGGCGTTCAGGTACACCGGCAACGTAGCCACTAAGGTCTTACCTTCACCGGTTGCCATCTCAGCAATCTTACCTTGATGGAGAACCACACCGCCGAACAATTGCACATCATAATGGATCATATCCCATGTGATCTCGTTTCCGCCTGCCATCCAGTGGTTCTTATAGATAGCCTTTTCGCCTTCTATATCGACGAAGTCAAAACGGCTGTCAGCAGCCAGGTCTTTATCCATTTGGGTCGCGGTCACCTCAACCGTCTCGTTTTCAGCAAAACGTCGCGCAGTAGACTTAACGATGGCATATGCCTCCGGCAGAATCTCATTGAGTTTCTTCTGATAGATATCTTTGATATCTTTCTCCAGTTTATCCACCTCGTTGTAAATCTTCTCACGCTTCTCGATCGGCGTGCCCTCGATGGACGCTTTGAGTTCAGCGATGCGGTCCTTCTGCGGTTTGACAGCCTGCTGCAACAGGTCCATCAACGCCCATGAACGCGCACGCAACTCGTCATTACTCAGCGCATCAATCTCTACGTACTTCTCTTTAATCTCCTCCACAATCGGCTGAATAGCGCGCATATCCTTCTGCGCCTTATTGCCGAATAGTTTGGTAATAATCTCTAAAAAATTCATATCTTGTTTTAACGTTTTAACAATTTAACAGTTTAACAATTTAACCTTTTATTGTGCTCCGCACATAAAAAGCGTGCAAAGTTACAACAAAAAAATTGAAATACCAAATAAATTGACAAAAAAGTGCATTATGCTTGCATAAATTGTAGTTTTTTGTTGATTTAGTTGGAGTTCGCTACTTTTAGCGAATGTAATTTCGAGGTGGGACGCGCCTGCTTGGCGCGTGTCGGTGTCCTCGAAGTTACTACAATTTTTAGAACAAAATGCATGCCACCGCATTTTTTCTGCCATTTTGGCACAAAACACCATCTTTTCACCTCATTTTCTCAATTCCTTTCTATTTTGTTCATTGCTTCCTTTCTATTTTGTTCATTGCTTCCTTTCTATTTTGTTCATTGTGCCGAATGTCATTCGGCCATCCCCCAATTTCCCCGCTTCTGCCCCGAACCTGCACCGAACTTCCAAAGGATGCTGAATGGATGCTGAAAGGATGCTGAATGGGTCCTCATTGGATCCTCCATTCAACATCCTTACTCTATCAAACCTCTAATTCCCTGCTAATCAGGCTATTTCTTCGCCATTTTTCAAGGCTTCACTTACCTTATGACGCAAATAATCAATAAATCGTCCTTGTATGGCCTTTCTCCGACGCCTTGCGAACCTTTTATCTTCTTCATATCGGGCCATCCACAAAGCCTTTCTCTCTTCATCCGCGTAGATGGCCTTACAAACATCGATATATCTTCCAAATTGCTTCACCGTCGGATGAGCTGCTTTCGCTTTCTTCGTTTTCTTACTCAGTTCAGGCTTCAAGCACACCGACGCCCACTCCCCGTTTCCGGGTATATGCCGCGCATAGTGCCTTGTATCTATTCCTCCCTGCACATCATCCAATAATGTCGTCCACTTTACTTTCATAACTCTTGTTACCGTTTAATTCCGTCTTTCCAAAATTCTTCGCAAATTTACAAAAAAATTTTGACATTTCCAAATTTTTACCTTCAGAAATGTCAAAATATGTATATTTCCCACCAATTTTCGCCGTTTTACGCCCTTGCTTCCTCTCTTTCTTGGTAGTTACAGGCGAATACCATTCGCCGCATTTTAACCTCGCGGCAGGGGTTATAAATCTCCTGACCAGCCGTGACCTAAGTCCCAATGCTCGTCATAACGGAATTCAAAATACGGTAGTGCAAAGGTACAACTTTTTTCCGATATATGCAAGAAAATTGTCAAAATATTTGCATATGTCAAAAAAAAGTATTAACTTTGCAACGAAAATGTACTTAACAATTATAACCATGAAAAAAACGTTCATTCTTTTGGTACTTGCCTTGGGATTGGCAAGTTGTCAGCAACGTGTTTCTTTGGCCGAACAAACGGCCGTTTCCGACCCTATTATGCCGGTTCGAATGGCTGCAGAGGCGCAGACCATTGTAGTCACCGATTACCTGCCGCTGCTTTGCAGCGAACCTTCATTATGGCAAGGTTCGCCGGCGCTGACAGAGGAGATGGAGATTAGCAATCCTGAGCAGCGTATTACGTCCATCCATTTTACGGATAAAGGCGGTTCCTTCGACATTCCCGTACTGCCTGCTAAGCCGGTTCGGCAGAACTTGATTTCGACAGGCTATGAAGATGGCAAGCTGCATGTAGGATTCTTCGACCAAGTAGAAAACCCGCATCTGGTGGCTTATTGGCAGAACACCTTATTGGACGAAGGACGATGGACAAAGGAGGAAGGACAGTGGACGTTGGACCTGAGCGGATTAGGCAAAGCAGGCCGTAGTTGGCTGCGCGTGTTTGCAGAGGACGACAACTATCTGTTCAACGATATGTTGCTTCCGATGCAAGACAGCGAGATTGTGACGGACGCTGCCCAACTGACTCGTCATGACCCGCAGGCACAAGTACTATACTCGCTGATGATAGACCGCTTTGAGAACGGTAATACAGCCAATGACTGGAAGCTGAACTCACCGGAGGTGCTGGACATCGTCGATTATCAGGGCGGTGACTTCGCCGGTATCACAAAGAAGATAGAGGAAGGATACTTTGACCAATTGGGTGTTAACACACTATGGATCAGTCCGATTACGCAGAATCCTTGGGACGCGTGGGGTATGTATCCGTTTAAGAACGGCAATAAATACGACCCATCAAAGAAATACACCAAGTTCAGCGGTTATCATGGTTATTGGCCTATTTATGCGACCAAATTAGACGACCGTTTTGGTACGCCGGATGAGTTCCGCACCTTATTATCCACCGCGCACGCGCACGGCATCAACGTCATTTTGGACTATGTGGCTAACCATATGCACATCAACTCCCCGACGCTTCAGCAGCATCCTGATTGGCACACCGATTCGATTCTTCCGGATGGACGCCGTAACTTCGAGTTATGGGACGAAGCGCGTCTAACGACCTGGTTCGACAAACACATCCCTACTCTCGATTTGGAGCGTCAGGAGGTTTGCGAACAGATGACGGATAGCGCCCTCTATTGGTTGGAAAACTATGATTTGGATGGATTCCGTCACGACGCCTGCAAGCATATACCGGAAGGTTATTGGCGGATGTTAGGTCAGAAGATTGCTTCTCGTTGGCCCGGTCGCCCGATTTGGATGATTGGTGAGACCTACGGCAGTCCCGAACTGATTGGCAGTTACGTGAAGAGCGGAATGCTGAATGCTCAATTCGATTTCAACGTCTATTTCACGACGCGTGAAGCGCTGTGTGGCCTGGTAGGATTAGACCAAGTGCTGGCAAACGAACTGACTTCGCTCGCTACCTACGGTGCCCACCACACCATGGGCAATATATCCGGCAACCATGATCAGATTCGTTTCGCTTCCATCGCCGGCGGTGCGATTGATATACACGCGTACGGCAAGGAAGAAGGTTGGACCAAGAACATTGGTATCGGCGATGCCAAGAAAGCGTATAAACGTGCGTTGCTGCTGGAGGTACTGAACATGACGATGCCCGGTGTGCCGTGTATTTACCAAGGCGACGAGTATGGCGAGGTAGGTGCCAACGACCCGGATAACCGTCATATGATGCGCTTTGATAACCTGAACGACGCCGAGCAAGCGATGCGCGCACAAGTAGCCGAACTGATTGCCCTTCGTCGTCATTCCTTGCCGCTGCTGTATGGAGACTTTATTCCGCTCATTGACCGTCCGGACGAGATCGTCTTCCAACGCATCTATCTGGGTAAGAAAGTGACGGTTAGCATCAATCGCAAAGCATTAACCTACAGTATAGTTGAAGATTGAAAGTTTACCATTTAACGATACATATTATGAAAAAAGCACTCTTTTTTGTGCTGGCAGTTCTTGCACTGGCCGGCTGTAAGCAACCTGAGTTACGTCACCCCAAATGGGCGTACGACGCTACTATCTATGAACTGAACACCCGTCAAGCGACCGAGGAAGGTACATTCCAAGCCGCCGAGGCCCTGCTGCCTGAACTGCGGGAGAACGGTATCGACATCATCTGGGTAATGCCGTGCCAACCGATTGGTAAGATCACCCGCAAAGGAACATTAGGTAGTTACTACTCCATCATCGATTATTGCGCCATCAACCCTGAGTTTGGTACACGTGCAGATTTCGAGCATTTCCTCGCAGAAGCGCATAAACAAGGTTTCAAAGTCATCCTTGACTGGGTAGCCAACCACACGGCACCGGATAGCGAGTGGACCAAGAACGACGGTTGGCATTACCGCGATGCGGAAGGAAATTTGATGGTTCAATACGACTGGACCGACATCTCCAAACTCAACTACGACAACCAGGATATGCGCGCAGAGATGCTCAAATCGATGCGTTGGTGGATGGATAGCATCGGCATTGATGGTTTCCGCTGCGACGTAGCCGGCGAAGTGCCGACGGATTTCTGGAACTGGGCGATGGGTCTGCTGCGCCTCGAGCACCCCGATATGTTTACATTAGCTGAGGATGAAGACAAAGCGCAAGAACTGACCGAAAGCGCTTTCGACATGTACTACGGCTGGACCTTACATCATATCATGAACGAAGTGGCACAAGGCAAGAAAGGCGTAGAAGATCTGTGGGCGTACTTTGCGAAAGCCGATTCGACCATCCGTCCGGAGGCTATTCGCATGAACTTCATCTCCAATCATGACGAGAATAGTTGGAATGGTACGGAACAAGAACGCATGGGCGATGCGGTCAATCTGTTCGCGGCTTTCTGCTACGTAGTGCCAGGTATGCCGATGATCTATACCGGCCAATTGCGCGGTAACCATCACCGGTTAGAGTTCTTTGAGAAAGACCTGATTGATAGTGATCCGGAGTTCGCACAAGCGGAACTGTACAAGAGTCTGAACGCGCTACGCGAACGCAACAAAGCGCTCTTCAGCCCCGAAGTAGGCGCACCGATGGTTCGTATCGCTTGCGATAATGACGCTATTTTCGCTTGCTCTCGCAGCAAGGAAGGCAAATATCACACGAACACTGTGATCGCCGTGATGAATATGTCTGATAAAGAACAAAACGTCACGCTGGAAACCGGCGAGACGTTTGAACTACAACCCTGGGGGTATGAAATAGTTGAGAGATGAGAGTTTAGAGTTTAGAGAAAAATAAATCCCGCATTTAAAAGTGCGGGATTTATCTATGCCATGGCTCCATTGACTTGTATCACTTGTCCGGAGACATAAGAGGAAAGGTCGCTCGCTAAGAAGAGAGCGACCTTTGCTACTTCTTCGGGTTCACCTCCTCGACGCATCGGAATCATCGAAACGAACTGTTTAAGCGTTTCTTCGCTTAAGGCTTTGGTCATATCGGTAATGATGAATCCCGGTGCAATGGCATTGGCACGTACACCACGAGATCCTAATTCTTTGGCCACAGACTTGGTCAGCGCAATGATACCTGCTTTCGAAGCAGCGTAGTTAGCTTGTCCGGCATTGCCGTTGATACCCACTACTGAACTGAGGGAGATAATCGAACCGCTGCGTTGCTTCATCATCATCGGTGTCACCGCGTGTGTAAAATTGAACGCCGATTTGAGGTTCACTTGAATGACGGCGTCCCACATCTGTTCGGTCATACGCATCAATAAGGTGTCACGGGTTATACCGGCATTATTAACCAATATATCCAGTCGACCGAAATCTGCTACCACTTGCTCTACCACGCTATGCGCAGCCTCAAAATCGGCGGCGTTAGAGGCGTAGAACTGCACTTTGACACCAAGTGCCGCTATCTCGTCACGCGTGGCTTGCGCCACTTCGTTCAGTTCCAAATCGGTGAAAGCTATCGCACATCCTTCCCGTGCGTACGTCAAAGCTATCTGTTTGCCGATTCCTCGGGCTGCGCCGGTTATCAGCGCTACTTTATTCTCCAATAACATAAGTAATTACGAATTATAAATTATTTGTACTCATCTTGAACTTAGAACTCGCTTTCTTCTCCTTCGCCTTTTCTGCCGGTGCCTTCGGTTTTTCCTCTTTCGACTTTTGACTATTATCGGAGTGCTCGGAAGCACCTTTTATCTCTCCACTCTCGGTTTCCTCCTCATCGTTTATCGGGAAGACACCAGTTGGACGAAGGATGGTGTATTTGCTCATTTCTTCGTTGGAGTTAAACCCTACTCCTTGAATGATACTTTTCTCACGTGTGATATGAATGGTGGTATCTGAATAGACGCGGTGGTCATGTTGACTCCAACGCATTTCGGGCGTATCAAACTGTTCGCCTTTGCGGTTCAGCGCATGCACATTGCCGCGCAGCAACCACTCCTGCGCCGTTTCGTTATAGTACGCATAATCGGCTTTCAGCGATGCCTGCACTTTCAAATCCTCATCAAACTGCTCCAAGTATATTCCTTGCGGAAACTCCTGACACGGCGGTTCAGTGCGGTCAAAAATAAGCCACTTAGGCGCTTCGATGCGATAACGCGTCACGCCCGAATCTGAAATAAGTGTCATGACCGAATCAGTCACCATGGAAGGTAACTCTTTGCGATCACGGGTCTCGCCACTCTGCGCAAGAGGGGTATTCTTACGACAAGCAGAAAAAACCATAGCGAGTAGCACGAGGCAACCCGCTATGGAAACAATCATTCTATGGTTAGTACGGTTCAGCAAGTCTTAACGAATCGTTGTCGTCTCGTTAATCCATCCACCTACAGTGTAGGTAGTGCCTGAGAACTCGTTCGGCAAGTCGAAACGCTCCTCTTTAGTCGGGAAGTACTTACTATATGCATTGATATATTCATTAGCAGCAGCCTCCACTGACGGGTCCACTTGTTTTGCCTTTTTGAACTTATCAACAGCAGCCCAATAAACGGTTTTATTCAAGATCTGACCCTTGGCGTCATTGCCGTACAACTGTGTTTGTGCGTAGCACATACCGATGATGATGTAGCAACGTCCTTGACCTTTGGTGATACCCAGGCCACTAAGGGTTCCAATGGATGCTAAAGCATACTTACGTGCCTCTGCGTACTTATTGAGGTTCATCGCGCAATATACCGCTGCATTATACTGATAATCCGCTACGTCTTCCAACTCATCCTCAACCATCGCCAGTTTGATAGCTTGGTCGTAGTATGCTACTGCTTGTTGATAATCGCCTTTCTTAGCGGCCATTGAAGCGCAGCCAGCTGCAGACTCATCGGTCGGTTGCAGTTTATGGGCAGCCTCGCAAGCAGTGAAATACACATCACTCTCGGTGCAACGAACACGCTTGTATAGCTTAATCAGCTTCTGCAACATATCCAAGTTATTCACATTATCGCGTACATCATCCCAGTACAGTTCATCCAGTTTAGCACAATCGGCTGCACCCGAGATCGCGAAAATATTATCTACATAATCTTTCTGCTTAGCAGCGATATCTGCGTTCTTATTCGAGTGGTTAGCAGCTTGGTCTGCCAATGCATTGCTGGCCAACTCGTAATCACCGATGAACTGCTCACCGAACTTGTCAGGATCTTGTTTATAGAGCGCATAGGAAGCATCTACCAGCTTCACCAACACCATGATCTTACTGTTTGCGCCCATGCCTTCAGCCGATTGACGCAAGCACTCACGAGCCTCTGCCAGTTTGGTATCACCGTAAAAATCGAGGTATGCCAAACCCTTTTCGCCTAAGATATAAGCCTTCGGATACTTCGCATCATTGCCGAAATACTTAATACGCTTATCCTGCATTTCAATGGCCAACTTAGCCAAACGCTCTTTCTCTGCAGGGTCACTCGTAGCGTTAAACAAAGCCTCTACAATCTTGGCGCCATCCGAATAAACGGACTTGTTGGCGTTCGGACAAGTGGTATAAACCGACCACCAAGGGTCATACGCGTCTGCATACTGTTTGTTTTTTACCGATTCGTGGAAAAGCGATACATTCACTACACACTCCTCCGTGATAGTCGGTTCTGCTTCAGGTTCTGCTACTACAGGCGCTGCTTCAGGTGCAGGCTCTGCTCCTTTTTTCGGTTTCTTTGCACTCATCATTGCCGGCATAATTGCAACGGCTAATGCGATAACCAGTAAATTCTTAATTTTCATAACGATATAATATTTTAATTTTGAATTTTTAATTCTTCATTCTTCATTCTTCAAATTCCATGCCAAACTACAATTTGCGTTTGAAGAACCAGTTCTCCGCTATCGCCGCGCCTATGGTAAACCGCAGACCGTTATCCTCTAATCCTTTCGTGTTACCGCGATGCGTGTATTCGACGGTCATATTAATGACTGTGCCAATTGTAGGCAGCGGAAAACCTATACCGATAGTAGCCGATAAACGCTTGGCACCGATGGTCACCAAGTACTCATCTTGCACGCTCACACCTGCACGCCACATCATGCGTTCTACATACTTACGGCTCATAGGATTATGGCGGTATTCAATACCGAATGCAAAGCGATTTCTATCCTGCAGACCACTGTACTGACCGGGTGCACCGTTATACCAGGCATCCGCCATACACTGCCGCTCAAAATCGAAGCCTAAGGTTAAGCGGTTATCCCAATTATAACCGGCACCGACGCCCCACACCATCGGTAATTGCCAACCGTCCTTGTAAATAGGAATGGTGTCGTCTGTTTGCGTCTCAATGACCACCAACTGGCTATTGAGTTTCATTTTGCTCTCAAAGATAGCGCCCACATTCACCGTGTGCTTGCCCCATGTATGGAAGACTTGCGCACCCGCACGGAAACGCACATTGCTGACACTCAGGATCTCACTTTGGATAGTGGTATTCAGATTCGACTCGGTAAACGCAAGCGACCTCATGCGGTTCAAATCGCCCCACATATAGTACACATTCGCACCTACGGCTACCCAGTTGCAGATATTAAAACTCAATCCGCCATAGACTTGACTGATATTACCATTGCCGGTATACGTAGTGGTATAATGATATCCTCCGCCTGCCGTCGAATCGGAGATAGCTATATCGTAACCTACTGAACTATACGGCAATAAGCCCACAGAGGCTGCTATCCAGCGCTTCCATAACGGCACTTGAATCGTCAGATACTCGAGGTTACCGTTCGCTTTATTCTTCACTCCGCTCACATCCTTGTAATGACTCCATGAAGCGCTTGCCGCTATATCTAACATAAACGTCAACGAGTCACAAGACGTGTACGAAGCCGGTTGCGCAGGACAGATAGCGCGATTATTACGCATTCCGATACCTACGCCGCCCATAGCACGATAAGCCGTCGGCACATTCTCATTCATATCACCGTAGGCATAACGTGAATAAGGCGAACTGGTCATGTTCTGCGCGCTTACGCCAAGGGCCAATGCCAAGGCCAAAGCCACTATAATTACTATTCTTTTCTTCATTCGTTATAACGTTTAACGTTATATCGTTATATCGATTATTTCTTATTAAAAACTAAAATCTCATTCAATCCGATCAGTACCAGATGTTTCTCATATTGCATCTCCCGTTTCTCCGTGCGCGACGTGCGCACATTGCGCAGTATATACGGTGCATTGCCGCCGGTCAGAAACGCTTTGTAATGCGGTGTTTTCTCGCTCAAGGTACGCATATAACCTTTCACTTCATATGCCACGCCACGAATCACACCCGCTGCAATAGCATCTCTGGTATTCTTACCAAAGAGCGGAATCAACTCATTCTCATCCACTTCAACGAGCGGCAGTTTCTTGGTCATTCGTTGCAGCATGGTGAACCGCATCTTCAGTCCCGGTGCTATATTACCGCCTATATATTCCCCTTCCGCCGACACATAATCGTACGTAATGGCCGAACCCGCATCGATAATCAGTAAGTTCTCATTCGGGCAAAGACTCTTTGCCCCTACTGCCGCTGCCAAACGGTCCTGACCCAAGGTTTCCGGTGTCTCGTAGCGATTGATAATCGGCACGGGCGTCATATGGTCAAAGAGCACAAAATGTTGCGAGCGACGACTAAGTGTATTGACTATCGCAGCTTCTATATTAACCACCGAACTGATGATCGAATCCGTGATATCATACAGGTCGAACAACCGTTCTACATCCGACGACGCAAAGCTCTTGTAGATGAAATGATGCATCACACGCCCTTCATCCGTCATCAACGCCACTTTCGTCCTACTATTTCCCTGGTCAATACAGAGGTTCATACCATATTGGTATAAAGGAACCGTTTGATGGATTTCTTCGGGGTTTTCTCAAACTCATGCGGATAGAGTTTGACGATAGCCACCTGCTCGTACGCCGCCAACTCGGAGTTGACTTGCTTACGTGCGTCCTCCATATACTCATCCAACTGTTCACGCGTCATACCACTTGCGTCCACCTCATTGTAATCGGGGCAAACAAGCGCTACCAAGCGGTTATCCTCCTGCTGAAGAACCAGCGATTCTAACACGAACGGCATGTTGTTGATCTTTGCCTCTATCTCTTCCGGGTAGATATTCTGTCCACTCGGGCCTAACAGCATCGTCTTGCAACGACCCTTGATATAGAGGAATCCATCCTCGTCTATCTGACCCAAATCGCCCGTACGCAACCAGCCGTCTTTAGTAAAACTCTCCTTTGTTGCCTGAGCATTCTTATAGTAACCGGTCATGGTGTTCTCTCCGCGAACGACTACTTCACCGATGCCTTCTGCGTTCGGCTGGTCAATGCGCACCTCCATGATATCCTGCAGCGGCTGACCGCACGAATAGAGTTTACTACCTTCGTCGTACGGGGTGAAACAGATTAACGGCGCACACTCCGTCATACCATAACCCACACTCATCGGGAACTTGATACGACGTAAGAATGCTTCTACTTCGGGGTTCAGCGGCGCACCGCCGATAATGATTTGCCTGAACTCACCGCCGAACGCTTGCACTAACTGCTCACGGATCTTGGAGCATACAACAGCATCCAGGAACGGCACTTTGAGTACCCAACTAACCGGCGCTTTTTGAATCTGCGGCACAATCATCTTCTTGTATATCTTCTCTAGAATAAGCGGCACCGACAGAATGATCGTCGGCTTAATCTCCGCAAACGCCTTCAGCAAAATCTTCGGAGACGGGGTACGGCCTACGAGGTACGTATGTCCGCCCGCTGCCAAGCACGCCAGGAAATCGAACGCACAACCGTACGCATGCGCAAGCGGCAAGAAGGTCACGTGACGCGAGTCTTGATTCACCAGTTTATGATCAATCGCATAGCGGATATTACCTGCCAAACCGTTCAGCGGCATGATAACACCCTTGCTGAAACCCGTCGTACCACTGGTATAATTGATACTACCTATCTCACTGTTCGGACGCTCGTCATATTGCAGATCCTTCGCCCAATAACCGTTCGGGTATAACTCCTTGAACTTAGCCGCAATCGCCTCGTAGTTAATCTTCTTGGGGTCCAACGCCAACGAGATAGGATGCCAGTCGTTCAGACTAACCACCGCCTTGACCTTAGGAATCTGATCCAAATCGATGCCTTCCCAGTTAATATCACTGATAAAGAGCAGTTTCGACTCCGAGTGATTGATGATGTGAATCGCATCGTTGGCACGGAAATCTTGCAGAATAGGAACAATAATAGCTCCGTATGTAATCGTCGCCAAATAGACGGCAACCCAGTTGCTGTTATTGCGACCCATGACCGCTATCTTGTCGTTCTTTTTGATACCGCTCTCTGCGAACAGAATATGCAACTTGCGAATATTAATCGCCAATTGACCATACGTGAGGGTTACGTCTGTACCGTAATCACTTACTGCGGGACGCTCCCAGTTTTCACGAAAAGAGCGCTCGTAGTACTTCACGAAATTATACTTCTCTTCCGTCATCATAACCGTTTAAGAATTTAACAGTTTAACAACTTAACCATTTATTGAGCAGGTATTTCCGTCGGTATAGGCGTGGTTACATTGGACGGTTGCCCCTCCGCACGCGTGCTATATATACTATCGACGATGAACTGACTGTTGCCACGCCATGGCAAAGTGCCCAAATAGCGCTTCCAGTGCAACTTAACTCCTACGTTCGAACCGGCGTTAATCTCATCCGCCACGTGCTCATCCACTACCGAGAACTTGAACTCATTGGACTGAATACCGCCCTGCTGACCCTTCGCACCGGACTTCAAGCCCGTTTGGATCATCTTGCCTTCATAGGTCTTAAAAATAAAACCTTGCTTTTGGAAATAGTTAATGTCACCCTCGTTCACACCTTCCGCATAAACGAAACAGAACTTAAAGAACAGATAACCCGCTAATACCAATACGGCCAGAACGGATACCCAACTAATAACTTTACCGGATGTACTCATAGTTTTAAATAAATTACACAATTTGGGTGCAAAGTTACAACTTTTTTTTCATATATGCAAGCGCGCACGTACTTTTTTGTAAAAAAGTGCTTTTTTTTATGTTTTATACATAATTTTCCATTTTCCATTTTCCATTCTCAATTTAATTTGTTATCTTTGCACCGAAATACGTAGTAAGACGTTTTTCAATCTTTACTTACTAACCCTAAATGTTTTAGACTTATGACAAAACCAGCATTAGCAGCCGCTCTGTATCTGGGCTACGCTGTAGCAGCACAAGATGGTTTCCAACAAGAGGAAAGTTGGGTGCTTGACCAAGAACTCAACAGCTTCAAACTGTCCCCCGAAGACAACGCGGAAGTAACCGAAATCTTCAAACAACTGGACGTTGACTCCGCAGTGGATATCCTCTGGGCAAGCGACGATGCCTCCAAGGATGAAGCACAAGCTGTTATCTTCCTCACGATGCTCAACGACCGCGTTATCGCTCCCGAAGAGTCCAAAGCATACTTCGCTATCTGCGAACGCTGCGGCATGACCAGAGACCTCTCCATCAACGAGGCAAGAGCCTTAATGGGCGTGTAATTAACTATATACCATGAAAATACAATTCTTAGGTGCTACCCGTGAAGTCACGGGTAGCAAACACCTAATTACCACTGACAGCGGACATAAGATCCTACTTGATTGTGGAATGTACCAAGGCAAAGGACTGGACACCGATGCCGATAACCGCGACCTGGGTTTTGACCCGAAAGAACTGGACTGCGTTGTTCTCTCGCACGCCCATATCGACCATTCGGGACTCATCCCTTACATCGTCAAACTGGGGTTCAAAGGCGATATATATTGTACGCCCGCTACGCGCGATTTGTGCGCGTTGATGCTTGCTGACACCGCCTTTATCCAAGAGCAGGATGTGCGTACCTACAATAAGAAAATGGACCGCCAACATCCTCATAAAGAGAAAGGCTCCAAGTACAAGATCGAACCTCTTTACACCCAACAGGACGTCAATAAGGCCATGCGCCATTTCGTCACCTACGATTACGACCGACGCTTCCGACTCTTCGATGACGTCCTCCTTACTTTCACCAACTCCGGCCACATGCTCGGCTCCGCCATCTGTTCCCTGGAGATATACGAAGAAGATTCGAATGGCCAAGCGCCGGCTACTCGCCGGTGGAAGCGCGTCACCTACACCGGCGATCTCGGACGGTTGCATAGTCATATCCTACCCTCGCCTATGCTCTTCCCACAATGCGATTTTCTTATTTGCGAATCCACTTACGGCGACCGCATCCATGACGAAGCAGAAGTGACGGAAGAACAACTGCTGGGCATCGTCGAAGACACCTGCGTTTACAAAAAAGGCAAACTGCTTATCCCTTCCTTCGCCGTCGGACGTACGCAAGAAATAGTCTATGTCCTCAATAAACTTTATAACGAAGGACACCTGCCCCATATCCCCGTTTATGTGGACTCGCCTATGTCCACGAATGCCACGCAGATCTTCCGCCTTTATCCGCAGGAACTGTCAGATGAAGTGCAAGATACGCTTCGGTACGATGATGACCCCTTCGGTTTCAACACTCTTCATTACATCACCGATATCAGTCAATCGAAAGCGCTCAATCATAACGACCAACCTTGTATCATCATCTCCGCTTCGGGCATGTTGGAGGCAGGACGTATCAAACACCACGTGGCGAACCATATCTCCGACCCGCGCTGCACGATCCTCATCGTCGGTTATTGCGCGCCTATGACACTCGGTGCACGTATTCAAGAACCCGGACTACAATGGATATCTATCTTCGGCATGGACCGACGTATCAAAGCGCAAATAACGAAACTGGAAGGCTTCTCGGGACACGGAGACTGGCAGGAGATGATTGATTACCTCACCCGCAGTCTGCAGGTAGACCATGTGCAACGGACCTTTATCGTACATGGAGAACCGGAAGCAGCGGAAACGTACAAAGATCACCTGCACGATGCCGGTTTTCGACATATTGACATCCCTGAAAAAGGACAAATATTCGAACTTTAAGGCCTATTTGACGCTTTTTTGCAAAAAAAATGCCGAAATATTTGCACATGTCAAAAAAAAGCAGTACCTTTGCACCCGCTTTTCGATTTTAGCAACGAATTGCCGTTTCTGCTCGCCTAATTGGCGACACGAGGAAGGGTGGGTGAGTGGCTGAAACCAACAGTTTGCTAAACTGTCGTACGGGTAACTGTACCGGGGGTTCGAATCCCCCCTCTTCCGCAGAAAAAGAATAGGATGTCCACAAGGGGCATCCTAATTCTTTTTGAGAAGGCGGAGGGCCTTCTCAGTCCCCGGTCGGGAGTTCTCCGCCGCTACGCTCTGTCGATTATTGCCTGTGGCAATTTTCGAATCCCCCCTCTTCCGCAAAACGAAAAAACGATTTGTCTGTCTGAGTTTACTCAAGCAAGCAAATCGCTTTTTTTGTTTGCACAGCATGCCGCCGGCAGGCTTTGGGGATTACGTAGAAATCCCCCCTTTACTCGAAATCCCCCCTTACTCGGCGTCCTCTTTCCTGCGAGAAGCCGCCTCGTCGAACTTGGCTTTCATCGTAGGGTTGCCATAGGTCAGACGCTTAATCGT
>Ga0265301_10002142_pt1 | contig 23611 bp, 19 predicted proteins | sample AusTroGonzalo_MG_2_FD_193488 | JGI IMG/M metagenome (GOLD analysis project Ga0265301, IMG submission 193488) | Bovine rumen microbial communities from tropical cattle in Woodstock, Queensland, Australia - Gonzalo_04 | ecosystem: Host-associated > Mammals > Digestive system > Stomach > Rumen ... | reverse complement strand
TGGACTCCGCCACCACCTCGCTGCAGATTGCCATGCGCGGCTCCGCCGACATCTACGGCATCATGCTGGACGATGGCTACGGCGTGGCAGTTGATAACATCCCGCTGCGCGGCTCCTCCGGCAACCAGTTCACCCTTATCACTGACACCCTGCTGCGCAGCTGCTACAAGCAAGCCAATGTGGGCATGATCATCCTGCAGTTTGGCGGCAACTCCGTGCCGGTGATATACAACGACAAGTCTTTGAGCAACTACTGTCAGAGCATTGACAAGCAACTCAAGCGCGTGCGCAAGACCTGTCCGGGCGCCACCATTCTGTTCATCGGCCCCTCTGACATGAGCACGCGGCGCGGCGGCAAGCTCGACACTTACCCCATGTTGCCGCAACTCATCGATAGCTTGAGAACCATCGCCCTGCGCAACCACGCCGCCTACTGGGATATCTACGAAGTGATGGGCGGTCAGGGCTCCATGGTGGCCTGGGCACACAACGGGCTCGCCGGCCCCGACTACGTGCACTTCACGCCCGCCGGCGCACGCAAGGTGGGCCAGACGCTCGCCAACAGCTTCGCCACCATGTACGAGTTCTACCGCACCCGCAAAAACATGCCCAAACAACAATTCGACACCCTATGGACAGCCGCCGCAAGATAATCATGATACTACTGGCGCTGCTGACCTGGGGCGCATACTCCGCTTTCGGGCAGGTGGACCTGACCGCCGCCGACTCGTTGCCCGAGATGCCCACTTGCACCGACACACTGGTCGTGGACACGATCGTGGGCTTTGTGGAGAATGCCGACGATGTGGACGAGACGCCTGAAGAAACGAATATCCAAATCGAGATTGACACGCTGTACTGGGGGCGCGACAGCCTGCCGCTGGTGCGCTTCTTCCAAAAACTGGGCCAGGTGATGACCACCAAGCAGGGCAACCTGCACATCGTGCAGATGGGCGGCTCGCACATACAGGCCGGCACCATGACACACCGCTTCCGCAAGCACCTGCTCGACGAGTACGGAGCTCCGGCCGCGGCCCGCGGGTTCATCTTCCCCTACTCTGCCGCCAGCACCTGCAACAACCCTTCCGACTACAAAATCGGCAAGGATAGGCCGTTCAACCTCATCCGCAATGTGTACCAAAGCTACGACTTCCCTCTCGGGGCCTCCGGCATCGCGGTATGGAATACCGACACGCTCAACTCCATCACCATCAAGATGAACGCGCCGGAGTACGACTTTGTGGCCGACACCATAATTCTGCTGGGCAAGGCCTACGGCTGGCCCATCGATCCCATCCTCAAAGAGGACACCATCTACCATTTCCCCGACAGCATCGATTTTGACAACGACCGCTATTTCTTCTACTTCGAGCGGCCCGTAAAAGATTTCACGCTCTATTTCCCGTGCAGCAAGGGCGACACCTTCGTGGTGAACGGCATCCTGCTGAAGAACGGCAGACCTGGTGTAACCCTCTCCTCCATCGGGGTAAACGGTGCACAGGTAACCTCCTATCTGCGCTGTAAGAACCTCACCCGCGACATGCGGCTGCTGCAGCCCGACCTTGTCATCTTCAACATCGGGGTGAACGACGCCTATGGCAGTAGCTTCGACTCGGTGGCGTTCAAGAACAACTACCTGAAGTTAGTGGCCCGGATCCGCGAGGCCAATCCCGACTGCGCCTTCATCTTCGTCACCAACAACGATACCTGGAAGAAGGGAAAGAGAGGGAGATATTATGTGAACAAGACCGGCCCGATGGTGCAGGATGTCATGTACCGGCTCGCCGACCTGACGGGCGGGGCCGTATGGGACCAGTTTGCCGTGATGGGCGGGCTGAAATCCATGGAAAGCTGGCGCAAGAAGGGCTTGGCACAGAAAGACCGTGTGCACTTTACCGCCGCCGGCTACAACCTCATGGGCGACCTTTTCTGGGATGCCTTTATTCGTGAACTTAAAATGGAGAAGAGATGAACCTGGACAGCCTGAAAATATTCCTTACCAACCTCTTCTCGTTCAACGAGCAGTACCCGTTGTTGTTCACGCAGTTCAACTTCTGGGCCTTCTTCGCCCTCGTGTTCGCCTTCTTCTCCCTGTTCCACAGCAAACGGCTGCTGCGCAACGGGTTCCTGTTTTTCGCCAGCGTCTTCTTCTACTACAAGACCTCCGGCCTCTTCGTGCTCATCCTCATCTTCGACATGATCCTCGACTACTTCTTAGGCATCTTCATGGACCGCTCCAAGCGGCATGGTGCGCGGAAGTTCCATCTAATCGTGGGTGTGGTGATCAACCTGGCCGTGCTCTGCTATTTCAAGTACGCCTACTTCTTCACGGATGCGTACAACACCATCGTGGGCAGCAAATACGAGGTCATCAACTGGCTGGCACAGTGGACCAACGACTTGAGCGGCAAGGACTATTTCGATGCCTCCAAGATCCTGTTGCCGGTGGGTATCTCATTCTATACCTTCCAGAATATCAGCTATTTGGTGGATGTCTATAAGCAGAAAATCCGCCATGTGTCCAACATATTCGACTTCGGCTTCTATGTCACTTTCTTCCCGCAGTTGGTGGCCGGTCCCATCGTGCGTGCCGACCAGTTTGTGCCGCAGCTGTACAAGAAGTTCTTCCTGAGCCGGCGGCAGTTCGGCATTGCCGTGTTCTGGATCTTGAACGGCTTGGCCAAGAAGCTGATTATGAGCGACTACCTGGCCGTCAACTTCGTGGATAGAGTCTTCAACAACCCCACCTTGTTCACCTCTTTCGAGAACCTGTCGGCGCTGTTCATCTACTCGTTGCAGGTGTATGCCGACTTCTCGGGCTACACGGACATTGCCATCGGCGTGGCCATGCTGATGGGCTTTTACCTGCCCAAGAACTTCAATTCGCCGTACAAGGCCGACTCGCCGAGCAACTTCTGGAAGCGGTGGCACATCTCGCTCTCCAAGTGGCTGCAGGACTACCTGTACATTCCGCTGGGCGGCAATCGCAACGCCACCGTGGGCACCTATCTGTGCATATTGCTGATCGGGGCGGTCATCATATTGCTGACCAAGAACGCCGTCATTACGAGCATCATCGTCGGGTTGGCGGTCATCCTCACCGTCATCTCCCTCATCAGCAAGAAGGCGCGGCTGAAGATCAGCACCAACATCAACATGATGAACACCATGCTGTTGGGCGGCTTGTGGCACGGCGCGTCGTGGAACTTCATGATATGGGGCGGTTTGAACGGCTTCGGCATCTTGGGATTCAAGGTTTGGCGGCACTTCAAGCAATGGCTCCGGAGCTTGGTGTCATTCGTCATTTTCGGGGCGTTCTTTGCGTGCAACTGGTTCTGGCCCAGCCCGGTGCTGATGATTTTCACCGTGTGGTCAGGCGTATTCTTCGCGGGCACGCTCATCCGTTGCATCTACTCGGCCATCTGGCCCAACCGGGATATCAACTGGCTGAATTTTAGCTGGAATGTGTTCATGACCTTCGTATTCATCTCGTTCACGCGATTGTTCTTCCGTTCGGGTTCCAACTTGGATCCAGCGGTGGCCAACGAGACCGCCTGGAACACGGCCAAGGCGATGGTGAACAGCATCGGCGGTCATTGGAATGTGGCGGCCATCCCCGACATTTTGGCCAACTATTGGATTGTGTTCACCTTGTTTGTGGTGGGCATGGTCATCCATTGGCTGCCGGAGCGTTGGAAGCGGTGGTACCGTGTCAACTTCGCCCTGTTGCCCATCTGGCTCATCGGCCTCCTCGTGGTAGTGGCGGTCTTCGTGCTCTACCAGTTTGTCACCGCCGACTTGCAGCCGTTCATTTATTTCCAGTTCTAGGTTCATACACAGCAGAGCTGTGCTATATGCCCCACACAGACAAGCTGTGCGGGGTTAATAGGATGTTGTGCCTTCGGCACAGGGGAATCCCGGGATGTTGGCCTCTTTTCATATCAGCATTGTTTTGGATAAATAGGGCAACGTGCTTTCAGCCTTCTGGCGCAGTCGTAATGTTCACATGTGCCGGAGGCACATTATTCCAATAACCCCGCACTATTAGTGTGGGGTGTTGCGAACCTCGTGTACGCACCGCGTGCCGAAGGCACGCCACTTCCTGCAGCCAGACTGTCGTTACTCTTTTCTCTACCTGACAAGTCCGATATAAACCATCTATCCTCAAAATGTGATTTTTTTTATTGTATCCAATCAAAAAATGTGATTTTTTGTTATATTTGCAGTTGAAAAAATGTGATATACAACAATGGAACTGCTTAAAAGAAAGATAGATAGCTATTTAATTGATTGGAAGAACAATCCCAATAGAAAACCTTTGGTGGTAAAAGGGGCACGGCAAGTTGGAAAAACAGAGTCTATCAGGGCATTCGGGAAGCACAACTATGAATCGGTGATAGAGATTAACTTTGTACTGCAGAAAAAATTCAGGGGAATTTTTGACAATGGGTATGAAGTCGATACCATCGTGAAGAATATTTCTCTGCTGGAGCCCTCTTGGAAGTTCATTCCGCACAAAACCCTGCTTTTTTTCGACGAATTGCAGAAGTGTCCGGATTGTGCGACCTCGCTGAAATCATTCTGTGAAGATGGCCGATATGATGTCATCTGCTCGGGCTCGCTGATGGGTATCTATTATGAGGAAATTGAAAGCAATGCAGTCGGCTATAAGGAAGATTACGAGATGCACTCTATGGATTTCGAGGAGTTCCTCTGGGCAAAGGGTTATCAACCGGGGCAAATCGAAGACTTGTATCGCCACATGTCGGCACTGCTGCCTTTCTCGCAACTGGAGATGGACACCATGACCGACATTTTCCGAGACTACATGACCGTAGGAGGAATGCCCGAGGTAGTGAAGATGTATATCGACAACGGCCATTTCGGGGGCACCCTGAAACTGCAGCGTCAACTGCTGAAAGACTATGAAGAGGACATCACGAAATACGCCAAGGAGACGGACAAGTCAAAGATTCTTGCCGTTTACAGCCATATAACCACGTTCTTGGCCAAAGAAAACAAGAAATACCAGATTACGAAGATCGCCAAAGGGGCCAGAAACAGGGAATATATCGGGGCTGTGGAATGGCTCAATGAGGCCGGTGTGGTCAATGTGTGCTACTGTTTAGATAATGTTGAATTGCCCTTGAAAGGCAATTACAATGCCGACTATTACAAGCTTTACTACCACGACACCGGTCTGCTTATCGCCTCGCTTGACGAGGAAGCGCAGGAGGATTTGCGTGCCAACAAGAACTTCGGGACATACAAGGGTGCCATCTATGAGAATATCGTCGGTGAGATGCTCCGAAAAGCGGGCTATGAACAACTCTATTTCTACAAGCACAACAATCCCTCACTCGAAATGGACTTCTTTGTCCGTGATGCTGACTCATTGGTGCCTGTTGAGGTAAAGGCCAAGGATGGTGCCACCACCTCGCTCAACAATCTTATCAAGTGGGATTCCTATCCCGATGTGAGATATGGGATTAAATTCGGGTACAAAAACATCGGTTGGAATGGACGCTTCTACACCTTTCCCTATTTTCTCGTTTTTCTCTTGAAGCGATTTCTTAAAGAGCGGATCGCTTCAGTTAAATAGTTTGCACTTGCAACACAAAGAAAATCAAAGCCATGTCCTATTTCAACAAAATACAATTGGAACAAACAACGAACAGATTATGACCGACAAGTATATAAATTTCGACGAATACATACGCCAAGGCGAGCCGGCACAGCGGGAAGCCGCTTACGCTTGGAGTACAGCTATCGGTCTTCAGGCTGTGGATGGGCTCAAGACATCTGAGTATCTGAATGAGTTGGCCCGAAAAAATATAGAAGGCGAGATCACCATTGACGAGGTGGAGCAGTTGCTTAATAGCTACTATGAGAGCAAGACCACACGTGAAGCAGATGACAACAAGAAGGAAGAGGCGGACAAGGCAGCGAAAAACATTAAAAGGATTTTGTCTGTCAAGACATTCGACTTCACGACCAATGGCTATATCTCCGTACACCGTAGAATCTTCGAGGGTGTGATGAAACATGCCAGCGAATTGCGCCAATACGACATCACAAAACAAGAATGGGTACTTGATGGCGACACTGTCCACTACCTGAATTGGGAGGATTTGCGCCGTGCCATTGACTATGACATTGAGCAAGAGCGCAATTTCAGTTATAAGGGTATCAGTCAGGACGAGCTGGTGACGCACTTCACAAAGTTCGTTTCAGGTCTCTGGCAAATACACGCTTTTGGCGAAGGCAACACGCGCACCACGGCTGTCTTTGCCATACAGTATCTGCGTTCGCTGGGCTTCGATGTAGATAACGACCTCTTTGCCAAGCACTCCTGGTACTTCCGCAATGCACTGGTAAGGGCCAACTACAAGAGTGCGGTGAAGGGTATTGACTATTCACCTGTTTATTTGGAGCGTTTCTTCCGAAATCTGCTCTTGGGTGAGCAATGGGACCTGCGCAACCGCTATCTGCATATTCATTCCACAAAAGAATGGAGCGTACAACCAAACTTGTCCTCCACAACCACCCCCATAAGTACCCCCACAACTACCCCCTCAAGTATATCTGTAATCAACTTAAGCTCAATCAGTAAAATATACACAAACAACGAAAATATCAAAAATCTTGTTCGGGTCATCGGGAATGAGGAATTGAGCATACGGCAAATGATGGGCTTCAAAAAGCTAAAAGATAGAAAAAACTTTGTTGAATACCACCTTAAGCCTGCTTTGAACGAGAAATTCGTACGCCGGAAATTTCCCGACCGCCCCCGCCATCCCCGCCAGAAATACCTGCTGACCATAAAGGGGTTGGCCTTATATAATGCGTTGCTGAAAGAAGAGTAACGCAAAGCATATAATCTTATACATTTGCTTCTCACGCGTAGTGTCATTCTTGTGCCGCTAAATGTCATTTTTATGCGGTTTTTTGCTATTTTTCCGTAAAAAGCGTATATTTGTAGTTTCTTTCACGCGGTAATTGCAAGCATAAAAATGACCAACGAATTTGACAATATTCAATTCTCACCGATATGGAACCACCGATATGAGCAGTGGTTTCAAGAGGTGCAATATAATGGTTATGAACTCAATGCTGCTGCAAAAAGAGAGTTTGTTAAAATCACAGATGAGACAATCTCCACTTTTTCTGAAGGTTTACCAATACTGAAAGAAGGTCTTGATCGAATAAAAAATTTGCACGATGAATACAACAATGCCTATCGGATAGTTATTTCGGTTTCACAGTTTACCATAATAACTATGATTGATAGTATGGTTATCGGCAAATATTTTATTCTGGCTGACAAAGACTATGACCGTCGGTTCATGAGGGGAAAAATGAAAGTTATTCTTAACGAGGGATTCAAAAGACTATATGGCTTTGAGAAAAATACTCATCAGAAATCCGAGTGGAATAGACTTGTTCCTATTTTAGGACTCTTCCCAGAGAATATTCAAAACCAGTATAAACATTTGTCGTCTTTACTTGAAGAACATTCCAAATCTTCCTCTTGGTGGAAAGATGAACGTGATTTGGAGACACATCTTGATGCAGAAAAACTATATGCTTCAAGATGCGAGGATGTGGTAGAGAGTAAAGTAATGACAGACTCTCGTAAGCTTTTCAGGACTCTTTATGCGACAAATCTATTTCTAACAAATATGCACACATGCTTTTATAATTATCTGATAGATAAGTATAAACGAGGGGAATTAAAAGAAGAATAAAAGTTACACTTGTTATGAAATAATCATTATGCCAAAAACAGCTAAACCCAATAAGAAACAGGAAAAATCCATGGAAGCGGCTCTGTGGGAGTCGTGCAACAAGTTGCGCGGGGCGGTGGAGCCGGCGGAGTACAAACACGTGGTGCTGAGCCTCATCTTCCTCAAGTATGCGGGCGATCGCTTCGAGCAGCGCAAGCAGGAGCTTGTGGAACAGGGACTGAAGGAATACATCGACACAGTGGAGTTTTACACGGCGGAGAATGTGTTCTACCTGCCGGAGGGCTGCCGCTGGTCGTACATCATGCAGAACGCCAAACAACCGAATATCTTCCAGATTATCGACGATGCGCTCTCCAACATTGAGAAGAAGAACAAGCAGTTGGCTGGAGCGCTGCCCAACAACTACTACTCCAACTTGGGTCTGGACAAGACAAAGTTCGCATCGCTACTTGATGAAATCAACAAGCTTGACACGGTAAAAGATTCGGAGAACGATCTCATCGGGCGCGTGTACGAATATTTCCTTGGAAAGTTCGCTATTGCAGAAGGCAAGGGCAAGGGCGAATACTATACGCCGAAGTCGGTGGTGAACCTCATTGCCGAGATGATTGAGCCTTATGACGGCAAGATTTACGACCCCTGCTGCGGTTCGGGCGGTATGTTTGTGCAGTCGATGAAATTCGTGAAAGCGCACCACGGCAACCAGAAGAACGTGAGTGTGTATGGACAGGAAAACACCAACACCACCTTCAAGCTGGCGCGCATGAACCTCGCTATCCGTGGCATCTCCGCCGACATCAAGCAGGGCGACACTTTCCATAACGACCAGCACAAAGAGCTGAAAGCGGATTACATTATGGCCAATCCGCCCTTTAACCAGAAAGGTTGGCGCGATGACAACCAATTGATTGATGACCCGCGTTGGAGAGGTTTCGACGCGCCTCCCACCTCGAATGCCAATTACGGCTGGATTCTGAACATCCTCTCCAAACTCTCCACCAACGGCGTGGCGGGATTCCTGCTTGCGAATGGTGCTTTGAGTGCTGATGGCACAGAATTAGCCATTCGGCGCAAGCTCATTGAGAACGACAAGGTGGAAGCCATCATCATTTTGCCTCGCAATATGTTCTATTCCACCGACATCAGTGTGACGCTGTGGATCCTGAACAACAACAAGAAGGCGCGTGTAGTGACGAAGAACGGCGTGGAGATTCACTTCCGCGACCGCGAGAACGAAATCCTCTTCATGGATTTGCGGCAGATGGGCGTGCCATTCGAGAAGAAATACGTGGAATTGGACCAGGCGACGCGCGATATCGTTACCCGCACCTACCACAATTGGCAACAGGTCACCTCTGTAGAGACAGGGCGCGCCCCGTCTCTACAAGATTACCACGACGAACCCGAATTCTGTTATTCCGCCACCCGTGACGAGATTGAGCGGAAGGGCTGGAGCCTCGTGCCCAGCAAATACATCGAGTTCCGCAACCGAGACGAGCAGATTGACTTCGATGCGAAGATGCGGGAGTTGCAAGGCGAAATGCGAGATTTATTGAAACAGGAGGAGGAGAGTAAGGAGGAGTTAAAAGGGTTGTTTGAAAAGTTGGGATACGAATTATAGAAACAGAATAATTCTTGCTAATTTTGCAAGAATTAGCAAGAATTAGCAAAAACAACAACATATTAAAAGATGGCGAACCAACGTTTAGGCGACTATATCAGACCTGTTGATGTCCGGAACCGAGACTTGAAGGTAAACTTGTCTCAAGGGATTTGTAATGCAAAATACTTTCAGAATCCCAAACAGGTTGCGGACAATCCCGAGACTCACAAAATTGTGAGAACTGGTCAGTTTGCGTATAATCGGGCAACAACTCGCAACGGGGAAAAGATTTCCATTGCTTTGAGAGAAGGTCCGGATTGCACTGTGTCTTCCGCCTACCAGGTTTTTGAGATTGTGGACGAGAACAAACTGCATCCCAAATACTTAATGATGTGGTTTAAGCGCCCAGAGTTTGATCGCTATGCCATATATTACTCTCATGGCAGTGCTCACGAGTTCTTTGAGTATGAATCCATGTGTGATGTGATGCTTCCCATGCCGGACATCGCCCGCCAGCGCGAAATCGTGTCGGAATACGAAACGTTGACCAACCGCATCCGCCTCAATGAGCAGATGATTGAGAAATTGGAATCCACCGCGCAGGCACTTTATCGGAAGATGTTCGTGGACGGGGTGGAAAAGGAAAATTTGCCGGAAGGGTGGAGAAGAGGGACGATTGGAGAGTTCTGTAAAGCGATGAAATCAGGTGGGACACCAAGCAGAAATAATATTGAGTATTGGAATAAGAATGACTATCCATGGCTCAAAACAGGTGAAGTTCAAAATAATGTTATTATAGATGTTGAAGAATATATTAGTGAAAAAGGATTGAAAAATAGTTCGGCAAAAATAATTCCTCGTGGTTCTATAATTATGGCAATGTATGGAGGTGGTACTGTTAGCAATGTGGCGTATTTAGATTGCGAGACAACGACAAACCAGGCTTGCTGCAATATGATTTGTAAAAACAAAGAAGATTCTGCCTATTTATTCTTCCATTTGTTGTTTTATCAAGAAGATATTAAAAGGCTTGCAAATGGTGGGGCACAGGAAAATTTAAGCCAAGAATTGATAGCACAACAGCCCATTCTTCTTTTTGATGATAATGAAAAGAAGTCTATGTTTGTGCCTATACTTGACAACTTGATTGTCAAATATAGAGAAAACTCGAAATTAACGGAATTACAGTCTTTGCTTTTGGCGAAGATGGGGAAATAAAAAAACGAAGAAATGAACACTACAGTAATTATCATCATGATTATTTGTGCTACCGTAATAGCACTTGTCGCAATTATTTGTAATCATCTTTATGAAAAGAAGATGGCAGATATTTCTGACTGTCATTTGTCCAAAAAAATAATTAAAGTTCACAGAAATTACATTGCAGGTATTTTGGGATTTGCAGTAATTATGCTTATAACTGCCCAATATGGCGGGCCTAACAATGCCATATTTACCTATCTATCATTTGGATCAACTATTACCTCCTTGGTTCTTTCCATCCTTGCAATATTTGTCACAGTGCAATCTAGTTCTGATTTATACAAACAATTTACAAGAATTGACAATGCAACTGAAACAATCAAAAATGTTTCAATTCAAATCGACGGAACTTTAGCAGAACTAAAAACAGCCGAATCTAATTTGCAAAACACTTCAAAAATTATTTCTGAGCAATTAGATAATATTGTAGAACAAATTGATGATAGGTTTAAAACCCACATGAAAGAGACGGAAGACAAAATATCAAAACAACTTGAAGAATCGTTCAATAGTACAACAGATGTGCGCACTCAAGATGTTAAACCTGATCCCAAAATGACTGAAATGGCGAAAACGTATTTCTTGACAAAGACTTCGGCGAGTGGATTATTAGCATTATATGCTTGTTCCTTATCAATGGAAAAGAATAAAACGTTTGAGCTCTCAAATATTTTTAAAGAAAATGAATCATATACATTTGGTTTCCTAATCGCCTCGTTATCTTCCGCGATAGTACTCTTTACCCATGACGATAAAAACAATCAAATTACATGTCAAAAAACCTTGTTTTCATCCCAAGAACTATATAGTCAGATAAAAGAAAGATTAACGCAGCAACAATTGGGCAGGGATTATTTTGATAGATTAAATACTATTAATGTTTTCTTTGATATTAGCCCATTGAAAATGACGATTGAATAATTATCAAATTTGTTTTGGCGAGGATGGGGAAATAAAAAAGAAAAAGTATTTAAAATGTCAAAGAATTATATTGAACCTAAAAAGGAATTAACAAGTTACACTTGTCCTCATTGCAATACCATCTCACAAGTGGAAACAGCTACACATTCTTTTCCAAGTGATGTTCAAGATCCTAAACTCGGCTGGTTCTCTGCTGTGAATAGAATAACAATACATAGATGTCAGTGTTGTGGAAAGAAGATTATCTGGATAGATGATAATTATGTATATCCTGATATTGTCGCCGAAGAAGCGAATTCGGATATGCCCGAATCAGTAAGACAATTGTATGATGAAGCTGGGCTTATTTACAACAAATCTCCACGTGCAGCCTGTGCCTTGTTGCGACTTGCAATAGATAGATTGTGTAATGAACTTGGAGAAACTGACAGAGATATAAACAAAAATATTGGTACTTTAGTAGAGAAAGGCTTACCGAAACCTGTTCAGCAAGCATTGGATGTTGTTCGTGTTGTTGGTAACAAAGCTGTCCATCCTGGTCAAATCGCTTTTGATGTAGATGATAAAGAAACAGCAATTGCCCTTATGCGATTGGTGAACATGATAACAGAACGAATGATTAGTGAGCCCAAAGAAATTAATTCACTATTTCAACGACTTCCTGAATCTGCTAAAGAATCAATAGAAAAAAGAGATAAATAATTAACGGAGTTACAATCCTCGCTTTTGGCGGGGATGGGGATATTAAATCATAAGCATAATGAAAAAGAAAGGAATTGTGTTTGCAATAAGAATTGTTAAGAGTTTTTATGTTGAAGACATGTTAGGAGCTATTATTGATGAAATCTTGTATTCTGAAGATAGCAAGTTTGATTCAGGAATGTTCCCGGAAGTTCATGAACAACAGGGGGTTAAAATTCTTTTCAACAGAAACACTCAAAATAAATTTACAATAAATCATAGTGATTTTATCTTTGAGTATAATATTGAAAGTGATTTTGAAAAAGAATACCAATCTCTTTTAAAATCATTTGTAGAAGTGATAATTAATAGAGTGTTCAAAAAGTTTAAGATACAAAATGTGGTTAGATTTGGATTTGTTATCAAATCGGAATTACAAGAAAATGATAGTCTGCTTTCATATGTTTCAGAAAAAATAAAAGAATCATATGATGGTTCTGATACGAATAGCTTGTCATTACGTTTTAATATCATAAAAAAGAAACCTCTAAAAATTGGGAAAATAGTAACTGAGGATTTTGACAACATTATAATAACTTATGATAGAGCCAATTCTGATTCTCCGTTATTATTGTCTGTTGATTATCAAAAGTATTACCGTCCAGAATTACAAACAATCGAGGATTCGATAGTGACGTTTGAAGATTTTTGTAATAATAGTTATAAATCATTTCTTACGGAATATGAGCACAAAGAGAACTAAAAATAAGAAAAAAGACGAACATAAAAAGAGAGAATACAAAGGTCCGTTCCCGTTTAATAAAAATTTTGAGATTGAGACAACTCGTAAATATATGAAGCCTAATTCAGACGGACCTACTGTTGACGAATTTTCATACCAAGATACCACCGATAGTGTAGATTCTTCTGAAGCAGTACCTCAAAAAAAGCAAAGCAAACGTCCGAGAAAGAAACGAAACATTATAGGTAAGTGGTTACAGCAACATGTGTCAGAAATTATCATTGGAATCGTTGTTTTTGTGTTCACAGCATTCATAAGCACAGTTGTATTCAAACATAGTAATCATCTTGTTGAACATGACAAAGATATAGAGTTTATAAAAGACAGTCAATCTGAAGTCAAAAAAGACATTCATGATGTAGATCAACAAGTTGAAAGTCTTAAAGACAAGGTACATGAAATTGATAAAAGAGTTGAAGTCCAAGATGTGCAGTTAAATAATAAAAAAAGATGAACCCCTAATACACCACTTTCCTAGATTACATACGCCAACGAGAACTAGCACAACTGGAACGGGCCGAGACGTGGCGTGTTTCCATAGATTTCAGGCTGGATGAATTAAGCAAAATGGTTAAACATTAAAGAAAGAAGGCATATGTAAATAATGTAATTACAGTCTTTGTTTTTGGCGAGGATGGAGGAAAAAGAAACCAAACATAGATCAACAATTATAAGAAATATGGGACTATATGAAGGAATAAAAGATGTGGCAAAGGTTCTGCAACAAGCAGATAATATTGACCTGTATCGTCAATTGCTTGATTTGAGCGCGCAGGCATTAGATATGCAAAACATGATTTATCAATTGACCATAGAAAATGCAGAACTTAAGAAAAAGCAGGATTTGGAAGAGCGTATTCAACGCCATCAACTTCTTTACTTAACATTAAAAGATGATGCAGATAACTTCTTTTATTGTTCAACTTGCTGGGATAAGGACAAAAAATTGATCCAGATGAGTAAATCCCATGGAGTATTTTTCTGTCCTCATTGTCACCAAGATGGGATATATGATCAACCCGAATATGATAATTATGTTCGGAGTCGTGGTTTTTGATTTTGATAAGTAATTGTCTTTCAGGATATAATAACAAAATAGCTTGAGATATGAATAAATTAGGCAAAATGATAAAAATCACCGATTTAAGATCGGTGTGGCCTCATGAGGCAAATGATTTCACGAAATGGTTGGCGCAAGAGGAAAATCTGGCACTGTTGAGTGACGCGATAAATGTTGAATTGGAACTGGAAGAGCGAGAATCTTCGGTGGGCAGCTTCAATGTGGATCTCTTTGCCAAAGAAGTCGGCACAGATCGCCGTGTGATTATTGAAAACCAGTTGGAAGACACCAACCATGACCATCTTGGCAAATTGATCACATACGCTGCTGGCAAAGGAGCGGAAGTAATTGTCTGGGTGGTAAAGCGTGCCCGCGATGAACACCGCCAAGCTATAGAGTGGCTAAACCAGCATACGGATGGCAATATAGGTTTCTTTTTGTTGGAGATTGAGCGTGGCAAATAGGTGATTCCGAGAAGGCTCCACGCTTCAATATCGTTGAAAAGCCCAACGACTGGTCGAAAACAATGAAGACCATAGAAGGTCTTTCTGATACAAAGTTGCTCAAGCTTGATTTTTGGTCAGGCTTTAACGATGTGATGAGCAACAATCTCGATTTTACTCGCCATTTCCGTTTGCGCAAAGCCGCGCCCCACCATTGGTATGATTTGAGCATCGGCAGCTCTGAATATCATATAGCATTGACCATCAACACTCAAAAGCAAAATATTGGCGCAGATCTTTACATCGATGATAACAAAGAGCTTTTTGAGAAATTCAAGAAACATCAGGATGAGATTTCAAGACTGCTAAATAGTGAAGTTGATTGGCGAGAGGCGAGGAAAGCTTGTCGCATATTCATCTCTGCCAATATCAATCCACAAAAGCGTGAAAATTGGGCAAAAGCATACCATTGGTTTTTAGAAAAAGCTATTGTTTATAAGGAAATTGCATCCAAATACGGAGAATAAAAAACAAAGACTATGTCCTACTTCAACGAAAGCCTATTGGAACAATCCGTCATCTCCCTGCTGCAAGAGCAAGGTTATGAATATGTCAAGGGAGAGGAGATTGTGCGCGACCTCGACGAGGTGGTGCTTCGCGATGATTTGGCGGCGTATCTGCACAACCGCTACAAGAACGATGGCATCACCGACCAGGAGGTGGAGAATGCCATCCGCATCATCACGCAGAAGCAGGGCGGCACGCTCTATGCGGAGAACAAACACACCCTCAACCTGCTGATGGACGGCTTTTCGCTGAAACGCGAAGACCCCGCCAAGCAGAACCTCTACATCTATCCCATCGCTTTCGACGAAACCAACCAGAAACACAATATCTTCAAGGTGGTTAACCAGTTCGACATCACCGAGATCGAGCATCGCATACCCGATGTCATCATCTTCGTCAACGGTCTGCCCGTGGTGGTGTTCGAACTCAAGAGTGCCACCAAGCAGGACACCACCATTGAGGATGCCTACAAACAGCTTACCATCCGCTATCGCAGGGACATACCTTCCTTATTCAAATACACGGCTTTCATTGTCGTCTCCGACGGTGTGAACAGCAAATTCGGCACACTCTACACCCCATACGAATTCTTCTATGCCTGGCGCAAAGTGAATGCCAAAGACAAGGCCTGCGACGGCATCAATTCGCTCAAAACGATGATCGCCGGAATGTTCCGCAAAGACCGGCTCATCGATGTAGTTCACAACTTCGTCTATTTCCCCGACACTTCCAAAGACGAAAAGAAGTTCATCTGCCGCTATCCGCAATACTTCGCTGCTCGCTCACTGTTTCAGAATATCTTGAACCACAGCAAACTCAATGCAGGAGGCGATGGCAAAGGCGGTACCTATTTCGGCGCTACGGGTTGTGGCAAGTCGCTCACTATGCTGTTCCTCACGCGCTTGCTGATGAAGAGCAAAGCCCTGTGCAGTCCCACCATCATTCTAATTACCGACCGCACCGACCTCGACGACCAGCTCTCGCGTCTGTTGCTCAACGCCAAGCAGTTTGTGGGCGACAGTGTGATAGAGCAGGTGGAGAGCCGTGAGGACTTGAAATCCAAACTGCAAGGCCGCACAAGTGGAGGCGTTTTTCTGACCACAATACAGAAATTCTCGAAGGACATCAACCTGCTGTCCAACCGCGCCAACATCATCTGTATCAGCGATGAAGCTCACCGCACACAGACCAATTTGGAAGAGAAATTAGCGATAACGGAGGCAGGTGTGAAACGCTCGTTTGGTTTTGCCAAATATCTCCGCGACTCGCTGCCCAACGCTACCTACGTGGGTTTCACGGGCACGCCCATAGATTCCACGATGGAGGTCTTTGGTGCGGTCGTGGATGAGTATTCCATGATAGAAGCCGGAGGACGGCATCACCAAATCCATCCTATACGAAGGCCGTGCGTCGCGTGTTATTGCCGACAGCGAGCTTATCAAGCAAATCGAGGCCTACTACGACCAATGCGCGGAGGAGGGCTCGTCGGAATACCAAATTGAGGAGAGCAAGCGGGCAATGACGCAGATGAGCATTTTGCTCAACAGTCCTGACCTCATTCACCGTCTGGCAGTGGATTTCGTACAGCACTACGAACGGCGTGTGGAAGAAGGCAGTACGGTCAAAGGCAAGGCTATGATTGTCTGCGCCACTCGTGAGATCGGTTTCGCCATATACAAAGAGATTGTTGCCATGCGGCCGGAGTGGGCGGAGGTAAGAATCTGCGGCGATGGGGAAGAACTGACCAAAGAGGAAGCGGAAAAGATCAAGCCCATCGAGAAGATCAAGTTGGTCTGCATTCGTCAGAAGGATGATGACCCCGAATTGTACAATCTGTTGGGCACCGACGAAGAGCGCAAAAAACTTGACCTGCAATTCAAGGAAGAGAAATCGAACTTCAAGATTGCCATCGTGGTGGATATGTGGATCACGGGCTTCGATGTGCCTTGTTTGGATACGATGTACTGCTTCAAACCGTTGCAAATGCATACGCTGATACAGACCATCAGTCGTGTGAACAGAAACTATCCCGGCAAGGATAAAGGTCTGATTGTCGATTATTTAGGCATCAAAAAGAAATTCAACCAGGCAATGAAGAAATATGCCAACGGCGGACAAAACGAAACGCCGGTAGAGACTATCGACAATGCCGTGAAGCTGTTCAAAGACGAACTGGACCTGCTCAGACGTCTGTTTACGGGTTTTGAATACACCAAGTTCTTCAAGGGCACGCCGTTGGAACAATTGAACGCTCTGCAGCTGTCTGCCGAGTTCATCCAGCAAACCGAAGAGACCGAGAAACGCTTCATGAAACATACCCTTATCATGAAGTCGGCCTACAATATGTGCAACAACGACGAGCGCATCACGAGGGAGGAGATTGACGATGTGCATTTCTTTACGGCTGTTCGTTCCATAATCTACAAGACCACCACGGGGGCGTCGCCCGATGCCACGCAGATGAACCGCCACGTGCTGAAGTTGGTCAATGAAGCGTTGATTTCGGAAGAGGTGGTGGCCATCAACAATCTGCAGCTCAACGATGCCAAACAGATAGACCTGTTAGCGTCACAGTACATGGATAAGCTGAAAAATCTGCCGTACAAGAACACGAAAGTCAAACTGATGGAGCAGCTTCTCAAGCGTGTGATTGACAGCGTGAAGAAGGTGAACAAAGTGAAAGCCGTCAGCTTCACCGAGCGTCTGAATGAAATCATCGACATCTACAATGACCGTTCTGACGACATCGTGCTGGCTGACGAGATTGTGACCGAAGTCGCCAAACAATTGGCCGATCTCTTCGAAGAAATCAAGAAAGACAGCGTTTTGCCAGACGGCATTCCGGATATTGAGGTGAAGGCCTTCTACGATATTTTGAAATCAGTGGCCGAGCGTTATGGTTTCTTAGACGAATATACCGAAGAGCAATACATTGAGATAGCGCAAGCCGTCAAGGAAAAGGTTGACGACAGCTCCCAGTTTATCGACTGGGACAAGCGTGCCGACATCAAGGCGCAGCTGAAGGTGCAGATCATTCTCACGCTCTCCAAGCACGGTTATCCGCCCGCCACCCGCGACGAGGTTTTCAAGGCCATCTTCGAGCAGGCGGAGAATTTCAAGAAGAATAGTGGCATTTAACAAGTTGATAGCATGAATTCTGTTATAGTCTGGGCAACGGTTATAAGCCCCATTGTAGGAGTGATTGCGATTGTTGTCGCATTAATTATCGCTCGTCGTTCTTCCAAGGAGACCAAACAACAGATAGAAGCAGTTTATAACCTCTTGGATGTTTTTGTGGCAGCACAAACACCCACCATGATGGAAGCCAAGAGACAATACGAGCAGCAATTGAAGATATTGGATAATCAGATTGCGGAAGCAACGGAAGATTTGGAAACGGTACACCATCCATTCTTTGGTCTTGGTGGACCACTGATAGAAGACATTGAAGCTATTGAAGAAACCAAGGGACGGATTTTGAGACTTGAAGAATTGCAAAAGAAAAGGAAAGAGATTGCCGATCAATACAATTTGATTCAATCGTATTTTGATAAGGTGAGGAAGTAGGTACAGGATTCTTTCTATTGTCCATACAGCCTTATTTTCCCGCGTGCCAACGGAAATCAGCCCGCACCCCTCCGGGGTGCGACATCTCTCGCACATCGCCCAACCCTACCGAGCTCTGCAGCCCTGACGGACTGCGGCACATGCAAGCCACTAGGTCTGCGGCGATATTACTGTTCCCCGCGTGTCGCAGACACGCCATCCCATTAACCCCGCACAGCTTGTCTGTGTGGGGTGAAGCACAGCTCTGCTGTGTGGGGTAAAGCACAGCTCTGCTGTGTGAGGTGAGGCACAGCTCTGCTGTGTGAGGTGAGGCACAGCCCTGCTGTGTGGAGTAGAGCAATGCACGCCCTGTCAACCTGCGTGCCGGAGGCACGCCGCTAGTCATCCCGCAGAAAATAACGATCATCAACTACAATCCCGTGCGCCTCAACCAGAGCATGATACTCCTCCGCAAACGAGACACGCTTGTGGTGCTCCTTTTGCCGCAAGATGTATCCGACAATCTTGCTCTTGTCACGGATACTGTAGCTGAAGCCCGCATACTCGTGCCCCCAGCCGTGAAATGCCGGAAAATGCGGATTCGCCTTCATCCACTTGCTGCTGGCGGTCTTCACCTGCTGCACAAAAGAGGCCAAAGGCAAAGTGGCAGGCAATGACACAAACAGGTGTACATGGTCCGGCATGCCGCCTATACGGTAAGTCTGACAATTGAGTTTCCTTGCGATGCCGTAGATGTAGGCATACAGCTCCCGCTCGTATTCTTCGGGGATTGACATTTCGCTACGGTAAGTGCGAAAGACGATGTGATAGAAGGTTGTAGTGTAGCTCATGGTTGCTGTTTTGTGTTATGGTTTGTGTTTGTTCTGTGGTTGTAGTGGCGTGCCTCCGGCACGCGGAGGGTGTCCTGTGTGTTGTACGCCCCACACAGCAAGCTGTGCGGGGTTAATGGAATGGCGTGCTTTCAGCACGCATATTTCCTGCTTCTGCATCACTATCCCATACTGCGGCCTATGGCCTTGTAAGGGGTTAATGGAATCGCGTGCTTTCAGCACGCATATTTCCTACTTCTGCATCACTACCCCATACTACGGCCCATGGCCTTGTAAGGGGTTAATGGGATGGCGTGCCTCGGCACGCAGGAAGGTGCTGGATGTCATACCCATACAACAGAGTTGTACGGGATTAGTGGGACATCGTGCTTTCAGCACGCGGAGGTGGCACTATCGCGCAACCGATCCCCTATTTCCCGGCGGCGCTCCAGGAGGTTCCAGATGCCGTCCTCGCTGAGGACACCGCGGGGCATGTCAGAGGGTAAACGCCCCGCCTCGGCAGCACGGCAGTCGGCACGCCACTCCGGACTGCCAAGATACTGGTCCAAGGCCTGCAAATCGTCCTGAACAGACTCGTACTCGTCCAACACTGCGTCCAAACGCTCCAACACATCGTGGACACGCTCCAACCTGCGCTCCATCTGCCCGATCCGTTCAATCTGCTCGTCCAATTTTTTTGAAATCATTTATTAGGTTATTCCTTGGTTTTCAATCTAACACGATTATACTTTAATGTTTACAAATAGTGCAAAATCATCCTTGCATCATTTGCACATCTCCTCCACCCCTTTGATCAGCAGGGACACAATGCTATGATATTGTGTCAGGCTGGCGTTTTCGGGGGTGTCGTCGGGCTGATGATAGCCGCCGGTCCTGCCGCCCAACGTGTAAACAAACACCGCCGGCATGCCCTTCTTCGCAAACGGATAATGGTCGCTGTTGGCGGCATTGGGACGCGATTTGATCTCCTTCACCCCACCCTTCTTCTTGCTCATCTTCTGGTTAATCTCCAACAAAGCATTATAAAAATCCTTCGTGTTCTCCGCCTGCGAGTTCACCACCATGAAGCCATCGTCACCGCCACACAGGAGGTCTAAATTCAACATCAATTTCACCTTGGAGAAGTCGAACAGCGAGTCACGCACGAAGAAATACGACCCCATAAGGCCGGCTTCCTCGCCGCTGAACGCAACGAAAATGGTCGTGTAGCGCAACGGATGCTCCTTGAAATATTGCGCCATGTCCAACATCGTGGCCGTGCCCGACGCATTGTCATGGCAACCCGGGAACATGATATCCTCTCCCATCTGACCAAGATGGTCGTAGTGCGCGCCAATCACAACGATGCTGTCCGGCACCTCCGTGCCCGGAATGTACGCACAAACATTCTGCGTGTTATGAAAATTTAACTCATTGGTACATTGCAACTTAATCTTATTGCTCTTTTTCTTGACCAAAGCGGATTTTACATAACACAATACATATTCAATGTTGCTTTTGGCAAAGGCAAACGACCACTGCGGAATCTCCTTCACACCCAATATCAGCCCCTTAAACGGATATGCCCCGTTCCACACGTGCAGATACCGGCACATCTCGTTCACCTTGTCTTTCAAATGCTTATCCTCACAACTGCTCATGTCCACGTACAACAGACAGTTATTGCCCATCTGCTTTTTGTTTTTCTGACAAAACTCCTTGAGCTGGCTTGGACTAACGATCACCTGCGGCTCAATGGGAAACATAACATACTCTGCATCAGCTGAATGAGTAGCTGGCGAAAATGCAAAATCAGTCCATAAGCCAAGCGTTTTGCCATTCAGCTCTGCCACTACCTTCCCCTCCATGGCATGAACCGTAAAGCCATATCGTTCATAATAATCCAAATACATGAACGGTGCTATCTCCATCCGCTTGAATTGGTTTCGAATATAATCGGCGGCCACGGCATCCCCATTGTACGCGTAACCACGCCCGTGCATGGACGGTGCACAGAGGTCTTGGAGATAGCGACGCACCTGGTTGCTATCTTGAGCCTGCAGCGTAAAAATATTGAAAATCAGAACAATAAATAAAAAAAATGGTTTTCGCATGATCAAGATTATTTGAGATTGTGTAAAGCGTAACAATAGGCTCCAGTTGTAGTGGCCACGCTGGTGCCGATGTGGGAAACCGCCACACCCAAGCGCTTCTGGGTATCGCACAGGATGGTCTCTTTAGTCCCATAAATCGGAATCTCGCGCTGCTCACCCTTCACGAATGTCTTGAACTCGGACTCGTCTTCGAGGTTATACACATACGAGGGCACGCGGGAAAGCTTATCGCCACCTCGGGTGGTCATCTGCGCACGCAACTCGTTGAGCAAGGCAGGCATGTAGTACTTGTGCGACTTGGAAAGTCCGCCACCTAGCACGATGATGCCGTCCAACATGCACACCGCCTGCGCAATAGCATAGCCAGCCACCTCACCGAAACGGGCAAAGGCCAGCTGCGCCGCCTTCTGGTCTCCATCCATATCACCTTCGGCAATTTTGAAAATATCCAAAGAATCTTTATAGATGTCTTTCTTCGGGTCGTTGGCAATCATGCGATAGTTGTACAGCACCGCGCGCTGCGAAACACCCTCTTCCACAATCAATTCCGGCTCCTGTTTATGCGGCGTGCAATAGATCTCGGAACAGCAGTTGTCGCCAATGTACATCTGCTCGCGCGAGGTGATGCCGATACCGAAACCCGTGCCCAGAATAAAGCCGATGAGGTTGTGGTACTGCTTCACCGAGCCCATCTTCTTGAGCTTGGCGTTCACCTCCGGCAACACGCCAGCCAAAGCCTCGCCGTATGCGAACAAGTCCGCATCATTATTGATAAAAACTGGCATCTTGAACTTGCGCTCCAAGAAAGGTCCGAGCGCCACCCCACCCTCAAAAGCAGGAAAATTAGTCAAACGAGTCGGGAAAATGCCATTGGGATAATCGGCGGGACCGGGAAAAGCGAAGCTGATGGCCACGGGCTTTTCGGGCAGTTTCTTCATCACCGCCTCGAAACCGCGTACCAGATTGCCCAGACACTTGTCCAGATTCTGTGCTTCGGAAGGGAATTCAATGGTTTCCACGATGGATTGGTTGCCCCGGATGGCGTTGAAACGGAAATGGGTGCCGCCAGCGTCCAAGGTAACCACTATTCTTTTATCATTTTCGTACATAGCAAAAAAATTTCTGCAAAGATACCTTTTTTCGTATTTTTGCAACTCTTAAAAAACAATCTTTATGAAAAAATCATTATCCCTTGTATCCGTATTCTTCGTATTTCTGGCCATGGGGTTCGGCGATGCCGCCGGCCAGCTGGTTTCTGTTGTGGAAAAGGCATTCCACATCTCACCTTTCATGGCCTCTTTCGTTTCTTTCGCCGGCATGATTATGTTCGGTGTGCTGTCGGTGCCCACGGGCGTGTGGCAGTCGAAAACCGGCAAGAAGAAGATGCTGACCATCGGACTTATATTGTTCCTTTTTGGTGCAATTCTGCCCATCATAGCCTTCAACTTCCCCATCATCCTGCTGGCAGTGCTGTTGATGGGCGCCGGAGCCACCATCCTGCAGGTGTCCGGCAACCCGCTCATCCGTGACGTGTCGCCCGAAGGCAAATACTCCAGCATGCTCTCATTCGCCCAATCGCTGAAAGCCATCGGCACGCTCTCCACTTCGCTCATCCTGGTGCTCATCGGCACCTCGCTGATGAAGTACGGCTGGTTCTCGTTCACGCCGGAAGGCTCAACGGAGACCGTAGATATGGGATTCCGCATCCTCTTCCCCATCTTCGCCGCTGTGCTGCTCGTGACCCTGATTCTCGTGCTGCTTTTCGTGCCGAACAATGCCGAAAAAGAGGAGACACAACCTACCACATTAGGCAACTGCATCAAAGCGTTGGGCATTCCTTACATCCTGATGATGTTCTTGGGCATCTTTTTCTACTGCGGTGCCGAGGCTTCCATGTTCAACCGCATCCCTTCTATTTTGATTGAAAACAACCCGGGCATCACGCCGGCATTGGGCAACATCGTGCTCATCATCGCCCTGTTCGTGGGCCGTTTCTTCGGCGGCGTATGCCTGCGCCATATCAAGCCGGCCGT
>Ga0265301_10002136_pt1 | contig 23665 bp, 22 predicted proteins | sample AusTroGonzalo_MG_2_FD_193488 | JGI IMG/M metagenome (GOLD analysis project Ga0265301, IMG submission 193488) | Bovine rumen microbial communities from tropical cattle in Woodstock, Queensland, Australia - Gonzalo_04 | ecosystem: Host-associated > Mammals > Digestive system > Stomach > Rumen ... | reverse complement strand
GGCGACGCGCGACGCTCCGGCGTCGAGAAAGACTTTCGCCGTCTCAACGATGAACCGCGGATGTACGGCCTGCGGATCGTTGTCCCTGCGCCAGGCCAGCAGGTTCGGCTTCAGCATCACGGACTTGCCGGAGACGCCGCCCGCCGCTTCGATCTGGGGATGCAGGACGTGTTCCAGCGCGGGACGCAGGTTTTGGGGCGTGTAGTCGGCGCAGGGGGCGAACGCCAGACGGATTCTTTTTTCAGAAGGCGGGGGAACGTGCATATCGCTCATTTGCGCTTCAGCCATTGGATCAGGGCTGTGATGTCGGCGATGAGGTCGGGATTCCGCGTGCATTCCGGCTTATGGCCGGGGATGAACGCGGCAATGCGGCCGCCCCACGGGGTCGTGGCGAGGTACGCCTGCGGATAAGTATGACCATTTATCGTGGTTTCCATAAGAATGGTAACCGGGGAGACCTGTTCCAGGTCGATGTAGACTTCATCGGTCGGGAGCTCGATTTTCCGAAGAGCTGAGGCGAGCAGATGGCGCACCTTGGCGACCTCGACCGTACAGGGGACGACGGGATGCGTGGAGGGCGCGACGCCGTCCGGGTCTTCGGGGCGCACCCAGCGAAGCCCGACCATGTTTCGCCACCAGTCCCAATGCCAGAACGCCGCGCTGGAACCATGGAGCAGCAGCAGATCGCCGCCTCGTTCGCAGTACGAGCGAACGGCCTTTTCCGCGCCCGGACCGGGCAGAGGCTGTCCGCAGGTCCCGGCGATCATGTGGAGCGCGAGCAGACCGCAGTCTTTCTCCCATTCGCCGGATTCGAGAACGGACCAGTCGTTTTCCGTGAACACGGTCTCCTTACGGAAGTTCTCCGGGAGAAGTTCGAAAATGTGGCGGCCGGGGTTCACGCCATAGTGATCGTCGGCGAAAAAGCAGTTCATAATGTCTCCCTGAGTTGGTGCCGGGCGGAAGTTTCGATTCGATTAATTCAATAATATAGCATCGCAGACGGGGATTTTCAAAATGAAGCTTGAAAAAAACAGCTCGCGCGTGTATTGTATTTGGATAAAACCAAGCGAAAACCCGTCGGTCCGCACGTCGGACCGCCGCCGCATCGCATTGAATCGGAAGAGATTGCCATGCCGAACACAGAACCGTCCGCAGTCGGACAAAACAGCGCATTCCCGCTCCCTTGCCTCGAGCCCGGATTCCGTCCGCTCGTGCTGGAACGCCGCGCATTTCGCGCCTCGGTCCTCGCCTCAGGGCGCGCCGTGCCGCTGAAACTCGCGGTCGCGACACCGTCCGGTCAGACGCTCGTGTTCGAGACGGTCGTATACGGCGATCCGGATGCGGACGAGGAAGCGGCGAACTTCCGCCACGCGGAACGCATCGTGAAGAGTCTGCTGTGGATCGGCGGCGGCAGCCGCATCGTCGTCGCCGGTTCGGATGTTCTGGCAAAAACTTTGGCGGAAACCTATTCCCCCGGCGGAGCCCGCGTGTTCGACTACGCAAGCATGACGAAAATCTACGAAACGCCGCTCGCGGTGAAATCCGTCGCGCACGAAGACGCCCCGACAGCCAGCGAGCCGCAGAACGGCCTGGGACGGCATTTCGACGGCTGCCGCGTGGGGTTCGACCTCGGCGCGAGCGACCGCAAATGCGCCGCAATGCAGGACGGCAAGGTCGTCTTTTCCGAGGAGGTCGTGTGGAATCCCTCCGGGCAAGCCGACCCGGCCTGGCACCGCGCGGGCATCAACGATTCCATCCGGCGGGCAGCCGCGCATCTGCCGCGCGTCGATGCCATCGGCGGGAGCGCCGCCGGAGTGTACATCAACAACCGCGTGCGCATGGCATCGCTGTTCCGAAGCGTCCCGCCCGAGCGATTCGAGCGGGAGGCCGCACCAGTCTTCGAGCTCGTCAGGAGCGACTGGAACGGCGTGCCGTTCGAGGTCGTGAACGACGGGGAGGCCGCCGCGCTTGCCGCTTCGATCCAGCTCGGAAAAAACAGCATCCTCGGCACGTCGTTCGGCAGCAGCATGGCCGGCGGGTACGTGAATCCGGCTGGATGCATCACGGGCCGCCTGAACGAGCTCGCGTTCGTGCCGGTGGACGGTTCGCCGTCCGCGCCGCGCGACGAATGGAGCGGCGACTATGGATGCGGCGCGAACTATTTCTCGCAGCAGGGTGTGGCGCGTCTGGCGGCGACCGCCGGGCTGAATTTTCCCGCGGACATGCCGCTGCCGCAGGTCCTGCTGGAAGTCCAGGCGATGGCGGAACAAGGCGATGAACGTGCGCTGAACATCTTCCGCAGCATCGGGACGGCGTTCGGCTACACCGTCGCGGGCTTCACCGAGTTCTACCCGGGCATCGAAAACGTCGTCGTGATGGGCCGCGTGACCAGCGGCGTCGGCGGCGACCTCATTGTCCGCGAGGCGAACCGCATCCTCGCGGAAGTCTTCCCCGAGCTCGAAACGACAGTGGCCGCGCCGGACGACTCCATGCGGCGGCACGGGCAGGCCGTCGCGGCGGCCACGCTCGCGGAGATTCGAATCTGATCCAACGATATTTTCCCTCATACCAAACAGGAGTTTTCAGAATGAAAGAAATGACATTGATGGTGCTCGCGGCCGGAATGGGCAGCCGCTACGGCGGACTGAAGCAGATCGACCCGGTCGGGCCGAACGGCGAGATCATCCTCGACTATTCCATCCACGACGCCATGCAGGGCGGGTTCAACAAGGTCGTGTTCGTGATCCGGCACGACATCGAACAGGCGTTCCGCGAGGCCGTGGGCGCGAAGTGGGAAGGCCGCATCGCCGTGGAATACGCGTTCCAGGAGCTCGATGCCCTGCCCGCGGGATTCGGCATTCCCGAAGGCCGTCAGAAACCGTGGGGCACAGGCCACGCCGTGCTCTGCGCCGCCAACAAGATCGCCGGGCCGTTCGCCGCCATCAATGCCGACGATTTCTACGGGCGCAGCGGATTCGTGCAGCTCGGCAAGGCCCTGGCGGGAAACGCCGATCCGAACCGTCACTTCATGGTCGGCTACCCGCTCCGCAACACGCTTTCCAAGTTCGGGTCCGTCTCGCGCGGGGTCTGCTCGGCCAATGCCGACGGCACGCTGAAGGAAGTGACCGAACGCACGAAGATCGAGCCGGACGGCGCGGACGGCGCGGTGGCCGTGGACGAGACGGGCGCGAAGCTCGCGTTCACGGGCGGCGAAATCGTCTCCATGAACTTCTGGGGCTTCATGCCGTCGCTGTTCGACGGCCTCCGCGGACTCTTCGACGAGTTCCTGAAGGCGCACGGCGGCGAGCTCAAGTCCGAGTTCTACCTCCCCGCCGCCGTCGCGACCATGATCGGCGCGGGACAGGCGTCCGTCGGCATCCTCGAAAGTCAGGATTCCTGGCTCGGCGTGACCTACCGCGAGGACAAGCCGCGCGTTCAGGCGGGCATCGCCGCGCTGGTCGAGTCCGGCGTGTACCCCTCGCCGCTCCTCTCCTGAGCTCAGCATCCCGGAGATAGTCCCCATGCCCGTTTCCGACCGCACCGCGCTGGAAGCCGCCGCGCATTTCGAGCTCGGCGGCAATCCCGTTTCCGCGGCGGCATTCGGCAGCGGGCACATCAACGACACATTCGCGCTGACGGTCGCGAAACCTGCCTCGGACGCGTTTGTCCGGTTCGTGCTGCAGCGCATCAATCCGCACGTCTTCCCGGACCCGCTGGCGGTCATGGACAACATCGTGCGCGTGACGCGGCATCTGAAGGAGAAATACGCGATCCTGCCGGACGCCGGGCGGCGCGTACTGACCGTGGTGCCGACGAAGAACGCGAAGCCGTGCATGTTCGACGAGGACGGTGCGTGCTGGCGCTGCTACCGCATGATCGAAGGCGCGGGCACGGTCGACGCCGTGCGGGAGCCCGCCCAGGCCAGGACCGCGTCGTTCGCGTTCGCCCGGTTCGCCCGCGATCTCACCGACATGCCGCCGCCGCGTCTTCAGGAGACCATCCCGGCGTTCCACGACACCCCGGCGCGTCTGCGGACGCTGGACGCGATCGCCGCGGAGGACCGCCTGGGACGTGCGGCTTCGGCCGCGCAGGAGCTCGCGGAAATCAATGCCATGCGGCATCTGGCTCCACTTATCACGAACGCGTTCGCCGCCGGGACCATCCCGGAGCGCATCGTCCACAACGACACGAAGATCAACAACGTGATGCTCGACGACGCAACGGGCGAGGCCATCTGCGTGATCGACCTCGACACCGTGATGCCGGGTCTGGCGCCGTACGACTTCGGCGATCTGGTGCGCGTGGCGGCCAATCCCGCCCGCGAGGACGCCGGAAGGCTCACCGGCCTGGAAGCCCGCCGCGACATGTACGAGGCGTGCGCCGAAGGGTTTCTGGAGGGATTCGGCGGCTACCTGACGGAACAGGAGATCAAGCTCATGCCGGCGGCCGGGGCCGTCATCACATTCGAGCTCGCCGTGCGGTTCCTGTCCGACTACCTCGACGGCGATCGTTATTTCAAAACGGCCCGCCCGGGGCACAACCTCGACCGCGCCAGAACGCAAATCGCGCTGGCCCGTTCCCTCGAAAAACTCGCAGGATAAACCTGCGGCCGGTTTCGGGCACGCAGTTCACCTCAGAGAGGCTTTTAACGCGCCGGACAAAAGGAGGGGATCAGTCGTTTTTCTCCGTCCCGATGTACTTGCGGTTCAGGCGCGACAGCAGGTCCAGCAGGAACTTGCGGGCAGCGTTTTCATTGCCGTCGTAAATCTCCGTCACGGTCTGGTACGAATACCACTGCCCGGAGGACGACCAGCGACCGCGGAACCGGAAATAGCTGCCGAGCGTTTCCTCCGGCCCGGTATACCACACGAACGTGAGGATGGGGGTCCCGCGGAGTTTCGACCGGATTTCCGTGACGGAAAGCTCCCGCCCGTCTGGCATGGCGTGCGTGACGACGGCCTCCGACTGGATGACCGCGCCGCCGGAACGGAGGCAGTGGCTGGCCGGATGGATCTTGTGGATATCGTCGCCGCACTTCACCTCCAGGAAACTGCATTGGAAAATGCCGTCCGTGATCCGATATTGATGCACCTCGGCTCCCTCGAAAAACCGGATCGTGTCCTCCGTCAGCGGGGTCTCCGTGATCGTGAGCCCGGCGGGCGCGGCGGTCAGGTCCGGCCGGAACGGAGGCACGGGCTTGACGTCGCCGGGAAGAACCAGCACGGAGACGAGAATGATCGCGGTGACCGAGAGAAACAGGAAGACTTCGTTTTTCATCACGTAGTCGGTGAGCATGAGGACCGCGCAGACAGCCGCGCAGAGGACTGCGGAGCCGATTTTCAGGAAGAGTGCGGTCCGCGGCTGGATGAGGAAATGATTGCAGAGCACGAACGTGGAACTGGTGCAGCCCAGCGAAAGCATGGCGAACGCGGGAAGCGCGGCCCAGGCGGCCCGCCATCCGCAGAACAGCCACACGCACGACCACCAGAACGCCGTCCCGCTCAGGATGCGGATCATGTTGATCTGCCGCACGAATGTGGCGCCGAGGAATACGCCGAGGAACACGACGGGCAGAACAAACGCCAGCGCATCGACGCCGGACCGTTTCAAATCCTTCGCGGAATCCTTTACAGCCGGCGCGGCGCATGCTGCAAGCAGCAGGAATCCGAGATGGAAGATCCAGTTCGGGCGGTCCATGGGGGATACCCGCCACGATTGAAACGTGTACGGCAGGGTCAGGAAAAAAGGAATCCCGGCCAGCACCGCGAGCGCGAGGCGTCTCCGGAACATGTCAACAGCCGGAGCGGACGCCTGCGAAGATTCGGCGGGCGGCAGCACAGGTTCGGCGGTTTTCGTTTTCCGTTCGTTTCCGGCTTGTTCTTTCATGATTTGCCGCCCTTCCCCGGTTTGGTTTCCGCTTCGCTTTTCGCGGCCCCGGAGCCATTTTCTTTTCTGGAGGAGGATGCGTCCGGCTCCGTTTCCGGCAGGAGGCATCCGACCAGGAAGAAAATCGCCACGGCAAGCACGACCTGGCCGTAGCCCAGCCCCTCGTGCCACGCGTTGTTCAGCACGGACTCGACCCCGGCCTTATACAGCACGATGGTCAGGATGATGCGGACGGCGTTGGCGAGGATAATAGACGGGACCAGAAACGCGTAATGGACGCACCGCCAGACGAACGGCCGCCGCCAGACCATCACGAGCCAGAACGCCACCAGGACCATCGCCTCGAGCTGCTGGATACCGCTGCAGGCGTCCGTGATGGCGATGTCCAGCCCCTCAATCCGGATCGTCGTCATGTCATTTTGGATTTCCATCCCGAACATCTGGAGGAACCCGACCGACAGCACCGTGGAAACCATCCGGAACGGGTAGCTCAGGTAGAGCACGATCGGCTCGCGGAACGGCGCCACGAAGAAGCATCCAAACAGAGGAACGGCGCCGTAAAGCATCGCCCGGACTCCACAGAAGAGGCTGACCGCTCCGAGCGTCAGGAAATAGAAAATGGCGAACTTGAACCCCGGCGCGTCGGCATTCCACCGCGCCAGAAAGACAAATCCGAGCGCGACGGCGGCCAGGCCCCAGGCAAAAACTTTGTTCCACGGGAAGCCGCCGGTCTTCGCGGGAACGGATGCGGACGATTTCACCGCCTGATACAGCAGGCACGCGAGCAGGATCAGCAGCGCCGCGGCTCCGCCCCATTCGGAACGGATCTGATGCGCCGACTGCCAGCACGCGAAGACGAACGCGACGGCGAAAACGGCAGTGCATCGCCAGTTTTTCCGAAGCGGTTCAAACATCTTTTTAAGGTCGATCATTCTATTCTTCGTCTTTCCGCGCTGCTGTTCGTTATCCGGTAAAATCACTTCTTACAATAGCATCGTTTTGCGGGGATTTCAACACGGTTCCGTCCGAAAAAAACTACCGCTGCGGTCGGGCGACCAGATCGATCATCCGGTGCGCCTTCAGCTGACGCCGCTGGCGGCCGCTGAGATTCGCGATTTCGACCGGACCGTCCGCGGAAGCGTCGAGGATCGCGCCGAGCGCCTCGGGCGAGAAGCGTCCGCGTCCGGTCGTGACGAGCGTTCCGGGCCTGTCTCCGGGGCGAACTTCCGCGCCGCCCTTCTTCGACCGGTTCAGAAAGGCGAACAACGCCATGGTGTTGAAGACGAGCAGACCGAAGCCGTAGCGTTTCCACAGGCGGCCCGGCTCCTGAACGATGCGGAAGATCCATTCCGTGCCGCTGCGGCGCATCCAGTCCGGGGCACGTTTGACCGCGCCGGCGATGAAGTTGAACGTGCCGCCAATGCCGATCGCGATGCCGCATTTCAGGTTCGCGCGGTTGCGTTCCGCCCAGATTTCCTGTTTGGGGTTGCCGAACCCGACGAGCAGGACGGATGCGCCCGACTCGTTGATCCTGCGGCAGATTTCGCGGTCCTGCTCCGCGGCGTTCGGGGCGTCCAGCTTCACGAACGGCGTGTCGATGCCGGCGATTTCCAGGCCGGGGTACCGTTCCGTGAGGATTTCCGCCGCTTTCCGGGTGTACTCCTCGGTCCCGCCGAGAAAATACAGTTTCACATGGTCGCGGGCGGCACGTTCGGCGATGAGCGGCACCATGTCCGCGCCGGTGACGCGTTCGGGCAGGGGCGTGCCGATCAGGCGGCTGAGCCAGACCAGCGGCATACCGTCGGCGATCACGAACTCGGCGCGGCGGAGGACGTTTGCGAGCGCGGGATTGCGCGGCGCGGCTTTCGTAGCGCAGTACGTGTTGACAACGAAATCGACGTTCACGGTCGCGGCGATGCGGCATCCGCGCGGTCCGGGCGGCATCGCTGCGAGCTCGAAGAAGCGGTCGAGCGCCTGCGGCACGGTGACCGCGTCGAAACGCATTCCGAGCACAACGGGACGGTTGTTATCATGTACGGGAGGATTCGACGGCATGGAGGATCCTTTCAACATGTTTGGTCCAGGTGAATTCGGCGGAACGGACACGTCCGGCTTCCTTCAGTTCCTCGCGGAGGGCGGAATCGGTGAGCAGGCGGAGCATCGCATCCGCGATGGCGTCGGGATCCTCCGGGTCGAAGAGCAGCGCGGCGCCGCGTCCGAGCTCGCCCAGAGACGTCGTTTCCGAACACGCGCACGGCACGCCGAAATGCATCGCCTCGATCAGCGACAGGCCGAATCCCTCGAACAGCGAGGGGAACACATACGCGGCCGAACCGCGGTACGCCTCCTCCACGTCCTCGTTCGCGACAAATCCGGTCAGGACGATGCGGTCTTTCAGCGGAGACTCCGCGGCGCGCGCCCGGATCACGTCCGCGCCATGCCAGTCCGCTCCGCAGAGCGCCAGCTTGTACCGGGCGGTGATCTCCGGCGGCAGCTTCTCGTAGGCTTCGATCAGGCGGAACTGGTTTTTGGCGGGGTGCTCCAGGCGGGAGATGTAGAGCAGATATTCGCCGGGTTCCAGGCCGAAGCGCTTCATCCAGCCGCCCGCGGGACGGACCTCCGGCAGGGACAGACCGTTCCAGCTCACCGTGATGCGTTCGCGCGGCAGGTTCATGAACTTCACCATGTCGGATGCGGTGGCTTCGCTGATGGCGACCAGGAACTCCGCCCGCCGCGTGAAAAACGGCAGAATGGAGGTCTGGTACAGCGTGCGGAACCGGTCGTACTTGTTCCGCATGCGGTGCGCAGCCAGGTCATGCACGATGGCGACCGTGGGGACGGGCCGGAACAGCACGGCGCGGCGATTGGCGGCGGCGATGTAGAAAAGATCGAACTTGCGGCGGCTGATCTTGAACGGCAGAACGAGCAGGTGCCAGATCATGCTCAGGATGGGACGTCCGATCCAGCGGGGCGCGACGATTTGCGGGAAATTGGCGAATTCCGGGACCTGCGCCGCCTCGGGCTCCACGACCAGCGTCAGGTCGTGTCCGGCCGCGGCCAGCGCCGCGACCATATGGCGCATGTAGACGGAGATGCCGGAGCGGCCGTGATCGAACGGAACGCAGCTGACGAGGATTCTCATGTCGCACTCCTTTCCGCGCGAACGTTCATCAACATGGGGTCGAATCCCATTGGGGATGCCGACGCGAAAGATTGAAATGAAATGTTCATATTCGGACACGCTTTCGTGGTAAGTTCATTTGGTGGCCGCCGGGGACGATTCACGTTCGAGCAGATTCCGCCAACCGCGGAGCAGCGCTTCGTCTGTGAAGCGGGCGGAAACGAGCTCGCGGCCGCGTGCGCCCATCGCCGACGCCTTCGCGGGATCGGACAGCAGAACGTCGATCGCATTCGCCAGCGCGAGCGTGTCGCCGGAGGGAACAAGCAGCCCGGTCTCGCCATTCACGAGATATTCGCGGATCGCGCCGATGTCGAACCCCGCAAGCGGGACGCCGTGCGCGAGCGCCTCGGGACCGACCAGGCCGAACGGCTCCTGCCACCGCCACGGGAGCACGACCGCGCGGACGCCGCGAAACGCATCGTCCGGGTTCGGCGAGTAGCCGTGGAACACGACAGAAGTGCCGAGCGGAGCCGCCAGCTGCTTCAAATACGCCTCATTGTTGCCGGTCCCGACCACGTCCAGCACGCACGGCGTCTTCACGTGCCGCATGGCGTCCAGAAGCAGGTCGACGCCCTTGCCGCGGATGAGCTGGCCGATCGCCAGAATGTGCGGCACATCCGGCACAGCGGCGGATTTCGGCACAGCGGCGGGTTCCGGCGCGGCGGCGGGAAGCGTGATTGACGGCGGGATCAGGGTGATCTTCTCCTCCGGGATCCCCTGCCGGATCAGGATGTCGCGCATGAACCCGGACAGCACGATGAACGCGCCACAGGCACGGATTTCACGCCAGAGCGCGGCAAAGCCGCCGAAGTTGGCGCGGAAGGTGTTGTCCGGCGACGGCCGCCGCAGCATGGCGCAGCAGCCGCACAGGAATTCGCAGTAGGAACGGGAGCAGTTTTGCCGCGTGAGGGGATAGTAGTAAGACTTTCGCGGGCAATAGTATTCGTGGTCGTGGATGAAGACCGCGGTCCGACCGGATTCGCGCAGTTTCCGCACTGCGACGGCGTCCCGGACCTTGTGCAGAACCGTCAGGTCATATTGGTCCGCGGGACGTTTCAGCGCTTCGGCAATCGTTTCCGCGCGGTCGAACGCGGCGAGGAAGCGATCCGGGTCCTGCGCCTTTTCCGCATAACAGCAGTCAACGGAAAAACCGTTCGAGCGCAGGAGCAGGGCCGTGCGCTCCATGTAGCGTTCGATACCGCCGATGATCCCGGCGTACTGGTTGACAAAACGGATGCGAGGCATGAAATCAGGGTGCGGGCTGGTGATTGTGGATGAAATGCTCTATCTAAATATATTCGAATCCGGGTGTAATTCAACTTCAAAACGGGGAAATGCGCGAAAAAGACGGTTTTTTTACGAAAACGGGGTTGAAAGCGCGCGTTTGAAGTATATATTATTCAAAAACCATCATCAGACGAATGAAAGTCGAACACAGAAAGTCCGCCCTGCCCGGCGGTCTTTCCTACACCCGGAGAAATTATGAGCGATGTGATCAAAGTGCTGGCCGTTGACGACGTGGAGGCGAACCTGATGATCATCCGCGGCTGTCTGAAAGGCGACGGATTCGAGCTCGTGACCTGCACAAACGCGGTCGACGCCCTCCAGAAGTTCAAGGAACAGTATTTCGACATCCTGCTGCTCGACGTCATCATGCCCGGCATCGACGGATTCGAGCTGCGCAAACTCATCCGCGCCACCGATCCTGACCGTCCCATCATCTTCCTGACCAGCATGGTCGAAGACAAGAACATGACCATGCTCAACCAGATCACGTGGGATGCGAACACGTACTACCTGAACAAGGCGGTCGGCAAGAAAACGCTGATCCAGAAGATCACCGAGGTCGTCACCACGTACCGCCGGAAGCTCATGGAGCACAAATACAGCGACCAGCTGGAGGAAGAACGCGTGCTCGCCGGCGACATCCAGAAGGTCCTGCTCCCGAACTGGTGCATCTGCAACGACGAACTGCTTTTCTCCTCGATTTACGTGCCGTACATGCATGTTTCGGGCGACCTCTACGAAATCATCCCGTTCGGGGACTCCAAATACCTCTTCTTCATCGGCGACATCTCCGGACACGGGCTCTCCGCGGCGCTCTACATGGCGGCCGTGCAGTCCTGGCTGAAAATGACCTTGCGCGACAATGACATCAAGATTCACGATCTGATGTCGAGCCTCAACCGGTATTTCTGCGAAGACCTCCGCAGCAAGAACTACATGACCGCGCTCGCCGCCATCATCGACTTCAAGAACAACCACATCTCCCTGCATTCGGCCGGACACCCTGGACTGATCTTCGCCTCGCCCGGCAAGAAGACCGTCACCGTCAGCGACACGAAGAAGGGCAGCATGCCGCTCGGCTGGATGGCCGACGCCCAATACCCCGAGAGCGAAAACGTCGACTGCGATTTTGAGGACGACACCATTTTCGTCGCGCTCACAGACGGCGTGCTCGACATGACGAACGAGGACGGACAGACCATGGACGAGGAGGATCTGCACTCCATTATCCAGTTCCAGCTCGAAAACCCGAACGTGGTTGCCCTGCCCTACCGCATCCGCGGCATCATGGCGAAGATGGGCTTCGACAAGGCGCCCGACGACTTCACCATCGTGGCCTTCCAGAAACGCTCCGCGCGCAAGGGCATCCTGGAGCGCGTGATCCCCGCCAGACTCCCCGAAGTCGACAAGATCGCGCAGGAATTCTCCGCCATCACCGACGATCTGCGCCAGAGCACCGAAATCGACCTCTGCGTCCGAGAATACCTCAACAACATCATCGTCCACGGCAGCCACGACAAGAAGAAGGCCCCCGACCTCATTTACATCGGCATCGGCGAGGAAAAAGGCGACCTGGTGCTCCAGGGCGCCGAACGCGGCGGCAAATGGGACATCACCGGCTCGCGCGAGACCAACGACCCGCAGCTTTTTACGCCGGAAGCCGGAGAAAAGAAGGAGGAGGAGGAAAACCTCTTCGCCACCAGCGGACGCGGCATCCAGATCATCAAAGCGATCACGCAGTACGTGTCCTACGAAACCAACAGCGGATTAAACGAAACTAAATTTGTTTTCAATAGAAGGAACCCGGAATCATGAAAGCCGATATTTCCGCCCACCTGAAAGAACTTCTTGAGCTCGAAGACGAAGAAATCCAGGAATTCTACGATGCCTTCATCAAGGAATTCAACAAATCCTGCGAGGAACTGCAGGAGGATGGCGTCGACGCCGATTTCCAGAAGCTGAGGATCATCACGCACACCATGTTCGGCTACTGCGAGAACATGGGCGCCATGGACCTCTTCGCACTGGCAAAGGAGCTCAACGCGGCTGCCAAGGCCGCCGATACCCCGGCCTGCCGCGAGTCGATCCAGAAAATCTTCCAGATGCACGAGGCATATCTCGCCGAAGGCTGATCCTCCGCCTTTCCCTTTCGTTTCGTTTACGACTGAACCATGACCGTTTCCGTCGTCCTGCCCACGTTCCGGGAAAAGGAGAGCATCCCTGCGATGCTTCGCGCCCTTGATGCGCTTGACCTGCCCGGACTGGAGATCATCGTGGCCGACGACCATTCCCCGGACGGCACTGAGGCCGCCGCGCTCGAAACGGCTGAAAATATGCGGACACCCGTCCGCGTGGAACAAAATCCCGGCCCCCGCGGCCTCGCTCCAAGCGTGGTCCACGGCTTTTCGAAAGCCCCCGGCGAAATCCTCGTCTGCATGGACGCCGATGGACAGCACCGGCCGGAAGACCTGCCCGGGCTGCTCGCGGAATTCGACCGCGATCCGGCGCTTTCCATGACCATCGGCTCCCGGCATGTACCCGGGGGTGGCTTCACCGAAAAATGGAATTTCTTCCGCGTGATGTGCAGCGACGGCGCGGCGTTCATGGCCCGGCTGGCACTCGGAATATCGCTGAAAGACCCGATGTCGGGCTTCTTCGCCATTCGCCGCGATGCGTTCGACCGCGTGAAGACCTGTCTATCCCCCGAAGGCTTCAAGATCATGCTCGAACTGGCGTTTCTGCTGTCCCTGACCGGCCGCGACAAAGTTCTGGAGCATCCCATCACATTCGCTATGCGCAAACAGGGCGAAAGCAAGCTCTCGGGACGCGTGATCGCGCAGTATCTGGCCATGCTGTGGCGGTTCGTCCGGACAAAAAACGCCATCCGCCGCAAACTCTCCGCCGCGAACTGATCCGCATCCATCCGCCGCAAGCCCGCCGCCGCGAACGGATCGTTTCCATCGGTCATCCGCCGTCCTCCCGCCGAGCCCGATCACATCTTTTTTTTGCGAAAATCTGGTCCGCCGCTAAGATTTCACCTGTCCGCGGAGACTAATCATACGGAAACACGATTCGAAACCATACAATTTCATTCACAATGGCATCTAGAATTTGAGATGCCAGCAAGGAGTCACCGTTATGAAAAAAACATTGTTCCACGCCGCCCTCTGCGCCATGAGCCTCGCCCTGCCCGCGTTCGCCGACGAAGCCGCCGACCAGAAGGTCGCCGCCGACCTGAACCGCAAGGGATTCGAACTCTTCGACACCGTCTGCAAGGCCGATGGGAAGGGCAACATGTTCATCTCGCCGTACAGCATCGACGGTGCGTTCGGCATGGTCTACTGCGGCGCGAAAGGCACGACCGCCGACGAAATCCGCTCGGTCCTCGGCCTGCCCGCCGATCCGGCCGCCTGCGGCGCGTTCTTCGACAGCATCGCGAAACAGTACGCCGAGGCGGAAAAGACCGAGATTCTGGTCTCGAACTCCGTCTGGACCGACACGGATCAGAACGTGCTGCCCACGTTCACCGAAATGATCAAAAAGTATTACGGCGGGGCGTTCTACAAGGAAGACTTCGGGCAGTCCGCAAAGGTTGCCGCGAAGATCAACGCCTACGTCGAGGCTCGCACGAAAAACATGATCAAGGACCTGCTCACGCCCGATTTCTTCAGCAAGGACACGTCCATGGTCCTGCTGAACACGCTGTATTTCGAAGCGAAATGGGCGAACCCGTTCCCGAAGGACAGCACGAAGCAGATGGTGTTCACGCAGTTCGGCGGCAGCGAAAAGGACGTCCAGATGATGTACCAGAAGAGCCGCATCGCCTACTATGCCAACCATCAGGACAACGTCCATGCGATCGTCCTGCCGTATGAAAACCGTCGTTTCGAACTCGTCGCGCTCATGCCGATCAACGGCGGCGCCGATCACGGCGAGGCCGCGCTGAAGGACATCGTGGGCAAGATCGGAACGAAGCTCGATTCCTGGCTCGAACGCCGCATGGCCGGCGAAACGCGCGTCTGGCTCCCGAAGACCGACCTGACCTGCAAGCTCGATCTCAACAAGACCCTGCAGGGACTCGGCATGAAGATCCCGTTCTCCAATTTCGCCGATTTCTCCGGCATCGACACCGAAGATGCGCTCAAGATCGAAAACGTGGTGCATAAAACCGCGCTGAAGATGGACGAAGTCTCCACGAAGGCCGCGGCGGCTACCGCCATCGGCATGGCCAGGATCACCTCCATCGGCATGCCCGATCCCGTCAACGACTTCCGCGCCGACCGCCCGTTCCTCGTGCTCATCCGTGATAACCAGACCGGACTCATCCTCTTCATGGGCCGCATCAACGATCCCGGCAATGTGAAGTGATTACAACACAGGATTGGAAGGACATTTCTATTCCCTGATCTCATCTGCGCCGATCCGGTTTCGGATCGGCGTTTTTTGACGGAATGGATCGAACTTGGAGTTCCCCCCTCAAGTTTCAGTTAAAAGGAACTGGTTTTAACTGAAACTTGCGTGTGTGCGCGGGAAAGGACTGTCACGCCTGCATGACCTCGTCCTGCTAATGCTTTGTGACCTCATCCTTACCAACAGACGAACCCTGTTCGGAACCGAAGCAGGCGGACTGGATAAAGCCGGAATCCATTCAAAAAGGGAAAAGCCGAAACTCCCCCCCAAGTTTCAGTTAAAAGGAAGTCGTTTTAACTGAAACTTGCGCGTGTGCGCGGGAGAGAACTGTCAAGCCTGCATGACCTCGTCCTTTCCAATGCTTCACGACCCCATCCTTACCCCATAGATGAAACCGGAGCACGGACCTCATCCTTTCCAAGGGGATCAAAACGGAGCGCGGACTTCATCCTTTCCAAGGGGATGAAACTGGAGCACGGCCTCACATCCTTTCCAAAGGATTTTCGGTTCTTTTCTGCGATAAGATCGCCCTTGAACCGGAACCGACGTCCTCCGCCGCGGACCGGGGTTTCCGCGCCGCTCTGCCCACGCGCATGTTTTTAGAGAGAAAATGGGAAAAAGATATTGAAAAAAAGCGGAGAAAAAGGTATATTAATCTAAACAGACTTTTCCGGCTTTCTTTAACATGACCGGAATCATAGCCATTTCATAAGAACTGAACCAGCAAAGGCCGTGCGGACCAGAACGAAACCGGCCGGAAGGAGATACGGGCATGGGGCGTCTATTCGGAACCGACGGCATTCGCGGCAAGGCAAATGAATATCCCATCACGCCCGAGCTCGCGCTGCTGGTCGGCAAGGCGGTCGCGCGGCATTTCTGCCGGAACACCGTCCGAAACGACGCATTCGGTCAGCGCGGCAATCCACGTGCCATCATCGGCAAGGACACGCGCATTTCCGGCTACATGCTCGAAACCTCGCTCATCAGCGGCATGGTCAGCATGGGCATGGATGCCTACGAGATCGGCCCGATGCCGACTCCGGCCGTGGCGAGTCTCACCAGATCCATGTGCGCCGACTGCGGCGTCATGATTACGGCTTCCCACAATCCCGCCTCCGACAACGGCATCAAGCTGTTCAATTCCGAGGGCTTCAAGCTCCCGGACGAGGTCGAGGACGACATCGAACGCGCCATTTTCGCGATGATGGAGCACCCCGCCGACGGCACGCCGGACATCGGAAAGGCGTTCCGCGTGGATGACGCCCGCGGCCGCTACATCCACCAGGCGAAACGCTCCATCGGCTACACTTCGCTGAAGGGCATGAAGGTCGTGCTGGACTGCGCGAACGGTGCATCCTACTACGTGGCGCCGATCGTGATGCGTGAGCTCGGGGCCGAGGTCATCACTGCCGGAGTCCATCCGAACGGCCTCAACATCAACGACGGCTGCGGCGCGCTCCATCCTGAAAACATGAGCCGTCTGGTCAAGGAACACGGCGCGGACATCGGTGTGTCGTTCGACGGCGATGCCGACCGCGTGCAGTTCTGCGACCACACCGGGGCCATCATCAACTGCGACCGCATCATCGGGCTCTGCGCCCTCGACTACAAGTCGCGCGGCCAGCTTTGCAACGACACCATCGCCGTCACGTCCATCAGCAACCTCGGTCTACACGACGCCATGCGACAGGCCGGAATCAAGGTCGAGGTCACCAACGTGGGCGACCGCTACGTGATCGAGCGCATGCGCGAGAAGGGACTGAACCTCGGCGGCGAACAGACCGGCCACCTGATCTTTCTGGAGCATTCCCCGACCGGCGACGGCCTCATCTCCGCCCTTCACGTGATGCGCATCATGAAGAAGACCGGGAAATCCATCGCCGAGCTCGCCGGATTCATGCAGGAATATCCGCAGATCCAGAGCTCGATCCGCATCGCCGAACGCGTGCCGTTCGACGACCTGCCGGAACTTTCCAAATGCATCCGCGAGGCCAAGCAGGACCTCGGGGACGCCGGACGCGTGATCGTCCGCTACTCCGGCACCGAAAACAAACTTCGCATTCTAGCCGAGGCCCGTACGGAATCCGCCGCGCGGCTCTGGCATGACAAAATAGCGGGCGTCGCAGCCCGCGAACTGGAGGTAATCCCTTAATATGGCACCGTCCGCATTTGAAATCTTCGAGCACGGCAACCCCGTCCTGCTGGAACCCCTGACCTGCAAAAAGCCCGCCCTGGAGCTGGAACTCGCCGCTGGCACACTGGAATCCACGCTGCTGAGCCGCTGGTCCGCGATTCAGAACGTTGCACATCTCCGCCTCGCGTCCGACTTCTGGCCGTCCAAGGCCCTGCTTGAAAAGGCCGCCGCCGCGCTCGCGGACGGCAAAGGCTTCACCGTGACCGACGCCGACGGCGTGGCCGCCGAATGCACCGGCTGCGGCGCAAACACCGTGGCCATCCCCGCCGACGAAGCGTCCTTCCGCATCCGCTATCCGTGGGACCTGCTGAAGATCAACGAGGAATACCTCGCGGGCTACACCGAAAACGACATCAAGGGAACAGTGCGCGAACGCGTCACGCTCGACGGCGTGGTGATCCTGGGCGAAGGCTCCGTGCTGCTCCCCGGCGTCTACATCGAGGGCGTCGCCGTGATCGGCAAGAACTGCAAGATCGGCCCGAACTGCTACCTCCGCGGCTACAACTTCATCTCTGATAAGTGCCACATCGGGCAGGCCGTCGAGATCAAGAACTCCATCCTCATGACGCACGTCGCCGCCGGGCACCTCTCCTACATCGGCGACTCCATCGTGTGCCAGAACGTGAACTTCGGCGCGGGCACCATCACCTCGAACTTCCGCCATGACGGCAAGAACCATCGGTCCATGGTCCAGGGCTGCCTCATCGACACCGGCCGCCGCAAATTCGGCTCCATCATCGGCGAGAACGTTCACACCGGCATCCACACCTCGATCTATCCCGGACGCAAGATCTGGGCCGACGTGCAGACCCGCCCCGGCGACGTGGTCCAGCTTGACCTGATGAAGTAATCTTCCAACCGAATCACCGCCAGATTTGAGCTCAATTCCCGAGTCTGGCGGCATCTTTATATTCTTTCCTTTTCCCTCATGCCGCGATTTCTTCAAGTCATTCTGGCCACTGTCAGCTTCGGCACCCGGTTCCAGGGGCCCGTGAAGCCCGCCGACTCCGGACTGTTCGCCGCCGCTCTGGCGCTTCAGCCCGCCGCCGGGCTGTGGCTCGGGCTCGCAGCCTCGATCCTGCCGATGTTCCTCGCCATCAATTTCCGCGGCCTGCAGGGGCTGATGCTGTTCGCCTCCGGCATCTACCTCTTCCTGCTGGAATGGCTCACGCGATTCGACAATCTCCACGAATTCGATGCCGCCTGCCGGATGCTCGCGGACGCGAACATCACGCCGGAAGAACGCATTCGCCGCCGAACCCAGCCGGGCTCGTCCCCGTGTACGGCCATCCTGATCGGGCTGAAGCTCCTGCTTCTGTACCTGATCTTCATGCGGACCGCGCTGTTCGGCGACCACATGATGCTCGCCGTCACGCTCGTGGCCGTGCCGTTCTTCGGACGCATCGCGATGCTCTTCTCCTATCCCTCCGGCACGAAACGGGCTCCGGCGGTCGGCGCCGCGGTCAAGATTTTCTGGGTGCTGCTGGCGCTGGTCCTGCTGACGTTCATGCTGGGCATGCTCCGGATATACGGCGGCGACTTCTTCTCGTTCCGCGCCATGAAGCTCACGATGTCCGGGTTCAACAGCGGCAACGGCAACGGAGTTCCCCCGCTCATCGCGCTCGTCAGCCTCGGCATTCAGGATACGTTCCTGTTTTTCGGGGCCGTGTTCCTGAGCGTGATGTACTGGAACACCGAAGCGTCGAAAAAACTCGGGGAAAAGCCGACCCCGTTCTTCGCGGGAGCCCTCTGCGAAACCGCCGAGCTCGCCACAATGACCATCTTCCTCATCCTGGCCGACGACCTGATCTTCTGAGCCGGGGGAATGTCTCTGTTTTCCGCATAAGCCGCCGCTGCGGTCGCAAAAGGAACAACAATCGACCCCTCCTCCACTTTTTTTTCGAAAATAGCAAAAAAGGCTTGAAAAAAGATATCTGAGCGGATATATTACTTAGAATTCGAAACAAACGAGGATAATATGAATCCCCCGCCTGGACCGAAGAAGAAAAAACACTTTGAATTGCTCGACAGAGTGAAGGATTTCCTGCGTGACCAGCCCGGCGAAGTCAAACAGGAACTGAACGGTTTGATCTTTCAGCTTGAGCGGGACGGATACTTGAACTATCCGAATGCGGAAAAGATTGAAGGGGAAGACCTGTTTGCTCTGCGTGTAATCCAGACTGGAAATATTCGTGTTTTCTATGTGTACGGTCTGTATGATGTGATTTACGGCATTCACGGCTACGTGAAGAAAACGGAACAAATACCGGAAAACGAACTCAAACAAGCACGAAAACTGCTGAGACAGCTGATACAAGGAGGTTGCGTATGAAGAAACGGCAGGAGGACTGGACGGACGAGGAAAACGCCGCCAACATCGCGGAAATACTTGAACGTGCGAAAAAAGGCATCCGAAGCAAGGAAGAGTTGGAACGGGACGCATATTTCACCGACCCGGCGAACGCGGAAGAAGTCAATGCCATGTTTGAGCGCTTCCGCCTCAGAGAACAGTTGTATAAGGCCCGCCACGAGGCTGGATTGACCCAAAAGGAACTGGCGAGGCGGATGGGAACAAGCCAGACCTATATTGCCGCGGTCGAACACGGCAAAAAGAACATTACGTTCTCCACGCTCGCGCGTTATGCCCGTGCCTGCGGAAAGAAAATCGTTCTCATGTAAGCACGAACCTTGTCTTCCGGTGGAGTTTTCCAATGAAGAACGAGAGCAGGATCAACCCGGTTTTTCTGGTGTTTTTCATCCTCATCGGTATCGTTCTTCTTGATTTCCTTGTGAATTGGCTCTTCGCTGAAAAGATTCCGCGGGACCGCACCATCAAGTATCACCTGGAACAGCAGATACTTCCGCTCGTCGTGGAAAAGATGAAGCGGACCGGAACACTGCCGGATGACCTGGATGATATGGAATTCGAGAACGATTACCAGAAAAACTGTTACAGAGACGAACGCGATTTGGTCAAATGGTGGATCGAAGACGGCAAGCTGGTCGTCGAGTTCCGTAATTCCGTGCGCACGGAACGCGCGGAGATGCTTTTGCCGCCTGAACTGCTGGCGACACGGAAATAGGTGGTTTCCCGCCTCAAGCGTGGTGCATCACCAGGTACGCCGTGTACGCGATGTACACAGCCAGCAGCAGCGCGCCCTGAATCCTGTTGAGGCGCTTCCCGAACATCCCGAACAGAAACAGCATCCCCGAGACGCCGAGCATAACCGCGAAATCCAGCCCGCGGATGCTCTGTCCCGCCAGCGGCGAGATCATCGGCACGATGCCGAGGATGCAGAAGACGTTGAAAATGTTCGACCCCACGACGTTTCCGATGGCGATGTCGTTTTCGCCCTTCAGCGCGGCCACGAACGACGTCGCGAGCTCGGGCAGACTCGTCCCCACGGCCACGATCGTAAGCCCGGTCACGGCCTTGCTGATGCCGAACGCGTCCGCGAACGCCACGGCGGAGGTCAGGAATGCTTTTGCGCCGAACACCAGCATGGCGACGCCGCCCGCCACAGCAAGCAGGGCCAGCGGTATGCCGAGCGGTTTCTCCATGCTTTCCGCGACCTCGGGATCGATGCCGGATTCCGCCCCGCTGTCCGATTCTTTTCCCTCATTGCCGGCCGCCGCCTTCCTCGCCTCCTGCTTTTTCGACAGGACCACGTTCAGCGTGCAGTAAGCGAGGATGCAGACGAAGAAAAACAGGCCCTCCCAGCGGTTGATGCCGCGGCTCAGAAAATAAAACCCGGTCAGCGCCAGCGCGGAAAACATCATCACCGGCAGGTCAAACCGTTTCAGATTCGCGTGGATCGGCATCGGACGCAGGACGGCGCACAGTCCGAGGATCAGCGCCACGTTGCAGATGTTCGACCCGATCACGTTTCCGAAGCTGATGTCCGCCGACCCGTGCAGGGCCGAGTCGATGCTCACGACCAGCTCCGGCGAACTCGTCGCGAACGCCGCAAGCGTCAACCCGATCACGAGGCGCGAAACGTGTGCCTTCAGGGCCAGCGAGACGCCACCCCGGACCAGAAACTCCGCTCCGTAATAAAGCAGCGCCACCCCGATGGCGGCAAGCCCGAGGTTTCGGAAAAGGTCAAGCGTCGGCATGGCAGGTTCAATCTCCCGGATACGGTTCCATTATTCGCGGTTCCACGTGTTTTGCGGCGGACGCGGGTCAAATCAAGCTCTTAATCTACACGTTTTTTTCCGGATTTCAAGTTTTTTCCCGAATCCGGCTTGCTTTTCCGGTTTTATGTGATAACTTTATAGATGACAATGTGCCCGCATCGTCCGCCTGAACTGAAACGCAAACCGGAAAGGAACCGGAGCATGAAGCCATTGAAACGAGGCGCCTGTTTCGTGCTGGCGGCCTGCCTCTGCCTGGCAGCCGTCCCGCTTGCCGCCCAGAACCGGACGGGACAGGGCAATTCCAAAAACGGTACGAAGACTTTGTCGTCCTCCGGCAAAACGTCGTCCTCCGCGAAAGCCCCGGGCAAAAAAGGCATTTTCGACATCGCCACCTCCTCCGATTCGGGCACGAAGAGCGGTTCCGCCGCCCCCGCGGCCGGCCGGACCTCCACCACCGCCTCCCCGTTCGGCACGACCTCCCCGCGCACGAAAGCCTCGTCCTCGCGCCGCTGGAAGACGACCTGCAAGATCGCAGACTGCATCCGCGCCAACGCGATCCCGGCCAACACAAACGTTTCGATCTCCGGCACCATCACGAACATCGTCACCGATGGACGCTACACCATTCTCACTATGTTCGATTCCGTGTCAATCACGACGGAATCCGGCACGACCGCGGACATCCCCGTCACCTTCACCGTCGTATTGGACGCCGAGCTCGCCGGAAACACCTCGTACAAGACGAACGCGAAAAAGAGCTTCACGGTCGACGGCAACTACGTGTATTTCGTATGGAACGACTCTGGCTGCACCATCCGTGCAGTCGAGAATTCGCTGACGGAACAATACGACCAGACCATGAGCAGCATTACCCGCCGCGACAGCAAATAATCGTTCGAATCGCAGTCAATAATCGGGAGGCGGGTCGGAAATTAATCTTTAACGGAATCCGCTTCTTTCCCGCCAACACTCTGACGCTTTCTTTCCGGGCTGGAATCTCTTTTTTGGTTTTTTGGGATACGTTTTGTTATTTTAACGGCGTATAGTCATGATAAAAACACAATACAGTTATGATCTATAACAATCTTGTTTCTATCCGTCCTCTTTTTGCGTTTTGCAATCTTTGATGAAACACACAACATTTTTGACGGAACAGTCGTCAAATCCGACCGTCAAACCGTCATATCATTCTGTTTCAGAAATTTGAGATAACGGACAAAACGTCATTCCTGACGACCATGCAGTTCGAGCGCTTTTTCGCGGACGGCCCGGAGATCGGATTGAAACTCCGCCGAAATAGTGATTGGAACCGGCGACTTTTCTGCGATGAGTTTTTCGGCTTCCTCCCGGGTGAGCGTCTCGATGCTCCAATCCGAATACAGCACCCGGGACGTGAGCGCGAGTTTCCCGCTGTACCGGTACCAGGGATACAGACGGAACATCGCCAGGAGAAACGCGCTTTCCCGGTGGGAATCCGGACGGTCCATGATGACCGGGACGCGTGGGGCCTTGTTGTCCTTCAGAAACACGGACGCCGACACGGGAAATACCAGATACGGCAAGCCGTCACCGTGCTTGCAGCAGACGACCTCCGGCGAACGGAGCCCCCGGCTTACGATCTCCCGGATCAGATCGGACACGGTATGCTCCGGCCGCAGCTCGAAGGCCGGTTCCGATTCGTCCGTGTGGTTCACGAGTTCATCCATGGCTTTTCCAAGTTCGTGCAGATTGGCCACGCAAGTGCCGGTGTACGCCTTGACCAGAAACGCCTTGTGATCGAGGTTCATGAACATGCCGATGCCAAAATAGATCATGACAAGGCCGATCAGGCCGAAGATCGCTTTTTTCATTCGGCTTTTTCCTCCGTTTCGGGTTCGAGAACAAGGGTGATCGGCACGGGCGACCGCTCGGCGACGAGTTTTTCGGCTTCCTCCCGGGTGAGCGTCTCAATGCCGCCATCCGCATACAGCACCCGGGCTGTGAACGCGTAATCCGTACTGTGCATGTGAAATAGCTGGCAGACAAACATGGTCAACTTGTTTTCGTCGTGGGCATGCGGCGGGTCCATGACGATCGGGATATGTTTGTGCGGTTCGGGTTTCTGCAGCAGCACGGACGCCGGCTCGGAAAACACCAGATACGGCTCCCCGGACCGCGGGCAGCGGAGATACGCCCCGTTCCGCCCCTCGCTCAGGATTCCCTGTCGCACCGCCTCCCGGATCAGATCGGCGACCGTCATGTCCGGCGTGATTTCCACCGGTTCGACTTTGTCGCTCAGAGGTTCCTGCATCTTGTCGGGATGCATCAGACAATCCAGACTTTCGCTGATTTCTTTGAGCCGGGTTGAACAGCGCATTGCGTTCGCATGTACGAGTTGGGCGTCTCGATGATACCTGGAGGAAGTCAGGAACATGTCGCACGCGACGAGCGCGGCAAAGATGATCAGCAGGGTGAGACACCCCTTCTTCAGGATGTAGCCCGTCAAATAGGACTTGGAAACATCCTTCGCGCGCAGGATGTCTTTCTGTTCCGGCTCGTCTTTCGGCGGGGATTCCAGGAAAGCCCACGGA
>Ga0265301_10002135_pt1 | contig 23683 bp, 19 predicted proteins | sample AusTroGonzalo_MG_2_FD_193488 | JGI IMG/M metagenome (GOLD analysis project Ga0265301, IMG submission 193488) | Bovine rumen microbial communities from tropical cattle in Woodstock, Queensland, Australia - Gonzalo_04 | ecosystem: Host-associated > Mammals > Digestive system > Stomach > Rumen ... | reverse complement strand
CCAGCAATGTGGCTCCTTCAGTAAACGTCAAAGAGACCGCTAACGGTTACACCGTTGAGTTAGCTGCTCCGGGTGTTAAGAAAGAGTACTGCCGAGTACATGTCGATGAAGACCACAACCTGTGTGTTGCCATCGAGAACAAGTTCGAGCACAAGGAAGAGGATAAGCATGCTCACTATCTGAGACGCGAGTTTGCTTACACGAACTTCGAGCAGAAGTACACCTTGCCGGACAATGTGGACGAGGCAAAGATCGCCGCTAAGGTTGAAGATGGTATCTTAACGATTGAGTTGCCGAAGATCCAACGCGAAGAAGGCAAAACCTCTCGCCAAATCGCCATCTCATAACAAAGCATGTATCCATGCAGAGCACTCCTAAGCGAGTGCTTTTTTTGTGCTGTTCGCTGTTCGCGAACTGCGAACACTAAATCCGCTGCTTAGGTATTAAAATAATTGATTTAAGCAAATATTTTAGCTATAAATTGCTGAAATTAGTATTTTTTTCTTCGTTTCAGCAGTTTATTACTCTAAAAAAAACGGAATAAGTGTATATTTTTGATGCAAAAATGACGGAATAAGTGTAAATGCCGAAAACATAGAGAAGCGCTTTTCCTGCGCTTCTCTATTATTAACACATAAAATAGATTATTCGAATATCATCATCGGGAGACATGAACGGACATATCTCATCCGCAAGATAATAAACAATATTCCGCAACTCTATCCATTTATACATCTCTTCCATATAATCCTGGTAGATCTGTTTGATAGAACGATCCGACATATACGAAGTGCTTATCTTGTCTTTCTGCGGTTTGGAAAGCACTGCCTTCTCTATGCGATTGATATGCTTTATAAGTTGATAGTCACGCGACTGCAACAAGTCCGAAAGCATTTTTGCTTCAGCTCTGTCCAACAGTTTCACAAGATCACTATACATGAAATATCCACTGCTTACATGGATATCATCCGGCAATCGTGCTCGCAACTCGTCACTCATATCTTTCGGGTAACCGGTATAGTAATTCAAATCTTCCAAAGTATCCCTGTAGTGATAAGCGCGACCTCCCCACATACCGTCATGAATTTCCAGACCGTTGTCTGCGATGTGCGGTTTGCTCCAACTCTCATCTTTGTCTCTTTCCAATGGCTTATTGTACCATATCAATGGTTGCCACTTGTTTTGCCGACGTATTTCGGCGCTAAAATGTATATCTACACCCATAATTGTATTGTTTTTAAGTGTGAATAATTGTGTGCTCAACTCCCGAGCACGTAGGAGGTGACATAAAAAATCCCCGAAAGCAGCAGCCTACGGGGAAAACGCATTTCGCATCTAAACGAGTGTTATTCGACCATACATAGGCAACTGCGACTCTTTCGAATCGTATCAATACACAGACCACGGAACAGGGATTCCGATTTGTATGTACTATGTTGCTGCATGTATGCCATTTTATAAATGATATTTGCTCGTGTTTTCAAAAACGGGTGCAAAAGTACTACAAATTTTCGACATACACAAGTTTTTCGGCAACAATCTGTAAAAAAGTTATATTTTTCTTGCATATATCAAAAAAAAGCAGTACCTTTGCGCCGGATTTGTTCAAAAATAGTTTTATGTTCAAAAATTATTGAACAAAGTAACAATAATAGACAAACATGCGCGTGATATGAGAAAAACAGAAGTATTTATCATCTTTTATCTCTTGCAGGACAAAACGAATCTGAGCAAGAACATAAGGCAAATGGCTGCCAATTTGGGGTTGTCTATAGGTTCCGTTCATAATGCTCTTCAACATCTTCAAGAAGAAGGATTTATAATTGAAGACAATGATAAACGTATCTTGCGAAAACGTGCGCAACTGATTGAACTTTGGGCTAAAGCATATGCAACCCTAAAGCCTAAATATATGCTGTGCCGTTTTACATTTCTAAATCAACTAGTACGTGACCAATGGCAGAATATTGTTTTGCCGGAGACATTAAGTTGGGGAGGTGAACCGGCTACTGCATTGCAAGATCATTTTCTTTTCCCGGAACGATGGGATGTTTACACGGCAGACAATGCGAATGGTCTCATTGCTACCGGACGTATGATTCCGAATCCACAAGGAGAGATATTTGTGTATAAGCGTTTTTGGAAAGAAAATGGTACGCCACTACTCGTTGTTTATGCCGATTTATTAGCCACCAAAGACGATCGATGTCTAGAAATGGCTGAACGTTTAAGACTTTTGATTTGAGATGAATTACAAGATACGAAAAGACGATCTGCAGAATGATTTATTAGCGGAAACGCTGCAAGCCTTATATCATTGTTATAATCAACTGCAATTACCATTATACGTAGTGGGAGCTTCTGCTCGTGACATTGCCCTGCGGTTGCTGAAAGTAGGAAACGCACCTCGAAGAACGCTTGATTTGGACGTAGCCGTTGCGCTGCATGATTGGGAACAATACGAGGAGTTGTCGCAAATACTTTTGCGGAATCATTTTACCAAAGCACAAGAGAAACAACGTTTTTACTATCTTGGTGTAGATGGCAAGAATAAGTTTGAAGTGGATATTGTGCCGTTTGGAACTATCGCCGAGAAAGAACAAGTCGCGTGGCCTCCTGAAGGTTCACCGGTCATGTCTGTTCGGTGTTTCGAGGATGTAATGCACTATGCTGACGACGTACAGGTGGAAGAAGATTATACTTTTAAGATTGCTCCACTTAGCGGACAATTCCTGATTAAATTGGACACATGGCAAGACCGACATCTACGCACAAAGAAAGACGCGACTGACATGGTTTTTATCCTGCAAAATATCTATGTGGCATATGCACTTTCACATGACGCCTTACCGGCAGAAATAGATATCGATGCAGAGCATTTCGATGTTGTTGTTGCAGGGGCGGAATGGATAGCTTCTGACTTGAAGAAAATTTTGTCAGATGAACATAAAGCCTATTACGCGCAACTATTGGAATCGGAACTATCAAAAAAAGAAGATAGCCCTCTATTGAACGATATGTTGGATGTATCGGATAGTCGCAATTACTCATTATTCCGTCGAGCCATGGCTCGTATAGCGCAAATACTAAGACAATGAAAATTCAATTCGTGAGTGACTTACATCTGGAGTTTCCGGACAACCGCGCTTGGTTGGCGGCTCACCCGTTGGAAGTGACGGGTGATATACTGCTTATTGCCGGTGATACGGCGTACTTGGACTTACCCGATTCCGGACGCGAGACCTATAAGGCGTACGATTTCTGGGATTGGGCTGCGCGCAATTACAAACAAGTGATCGTGTGTCTCGGCAACCATGATTTCTACGGCTATTATGACTTGGCTACAATACCGGACAACTATTGCCTGGACATCCGCCCAAACGTAAAAGCGTGCTACAACAAAGTCCTGCATCTGACAGCCGAAGGCAGTCTAACGGCTGACAGCAAAGACGCTTTAACCGATATCATCGTCTCCACGCTTTGGTCGAAGATTGAGCCGAAAAACGAATATCTGGTAGAGCGCGGAGTGAGTGATTTCTACCGCATTAAGTATGAGGGTCACCGCCTCAACGCACAGAATTTCAATGCAGAACATGAGCGTTGTCTGGCATTTATCCAACAGGCCGTTGCAGATAGTTGCGCAAAGACAAAGATTGTGCTCACCCACCATGTACCGACACAATTATGCACTGCGCCCGAGTTCAAAGGAAGCACTATCAATGGGGCATTTACGGTAGAATTGGGTAACTATATTGCTGACTCGGGTATAGATTACTGGATTTACGGGCACTCGCATCGCAATATAGATGCCAAGATTGGTAACACGCAAATCCTCTCCAACCAGTTCGGCTATCTCTCCCACGGCGAGCCGCAAAACAACGGCTTTGATTCCAAACGGTGCATAATGATCTTTTAGGCAACAACCGAGGAAATTTCGGTAGTTCAAATCAGACGGGCTTCGGCTCGTCTTTTTTGTGGCATTTTCGTTGAAAAATAAACTTTCTACCCCAAAAACTTGCATATCTCAGATTTTTTGTATAACCTTTGCGGCCGATTTAACTTGTTCCTTTTTATACAAAAACACATGGAAAGGGAACAAGGTAAGACCTCGACTCAAGTAAAAAGGACTAAGCTTGCCAGGTTATGCCGCGCAAGCAGACAGGGAGTTTTTTGCCGTGCTCTTTATGATGGGCAACACAGGCACAACAGATGCCATGACGGGGACAGCCTTCTTTCGTGCAAGGGCAATCTATGGAGTTATGTGGGCAATGGGTCATGGGTTATTGTTTTATTCGATTATGCGATTATATCCTCCTCGCCAGTCAGTTGAGCGTAGAGTTCAAGACCTTTCGCTGTGAGGCGATAGGCTTGTTCGGGTTTATGAGGGACAGCCGGGTACGCGAGATCAATAAGACCACGTTCCCATGCAGGTCTCCAATAGTTGTTTATGAAAGTATGGCGACTTTGTTGGCGCATTCCTAAGTCCGCAATAATCTGCCGACGTGGCAACACTTTCTTGCCAACGACTAGTACGAACTTAAACACGCGCGCTTCTACTCTATCTTTAGGGAGGATACGCAGCGTTTTGCCCTTCTCGGCGGAGGCCACTCCTCCCGTTTGTTGGGAGGACGTTCCGGGCTTCTGCTCCTCGATAACTTCGATATAGAAACTGAATGGTCGGAAGCCATCATTACAGCTGATCATAGCACTCATTGGATTCTTCATCCAGCCGTCAAAGAAATTACCTTTGCCGCGTGCAAGAGAATCGACAAACGATTGCATGGACTCCCATGCAGAAGGACACAATCCGTCCGGGCACTTGCCGTCGATGGATATCCATTGTTGCCCTTGGCGGATAGTGCAGGCGTGCTCTATGGGGTTTTCGTACTGATCAATTAGGTCTTGATAGACCGTTTGTCGGATAGCTGTGATTCGAACTTTGTTCATGGCGTTACTTCAACTGTCGCAATTTTTGCGAGGGTTCGTGTTTATTCCAAAAATGGAATGAACTAAAATCGAGTGCAAAGGTAGTAAAATATTTTGACGTGTGCAATAGCATGTGTCTTTTTTTTGAAAAAATCATCAAGTATTGGCAGCAAAAAGACACAAGCCAAGGAGGGGATATGTATAAAAAGACACAAGCCAAGGAGGGGATATGTATAAAAAGACACAAGCCAAGATACATACCATCAAAAAAAAGACACATGCCAAAAGTAACCCAGCTAGTATATGTTAATCGAATGGATGCGCGTGATACATTTCATTGAAATTCATAAGGCTTATACTCTCTTCCTCTCGGTCGTAACAAGAGAAACGTTGGTCTGTTGCCAAGCGGATCTTTTCACAAGCCACGACAGGATCTAAACCTCAAAAACAAATACAAGCCAGTTAGTTTTAGTTCAAGGTTGTTCCTTTTCATGCACAAAAAGGAACAAGCTATATATAGAGAGAACAAGCTTTATGTTATGTGGAATGGGTAAATTAAACTGTTATTAGTTCTGCTTTGAGGCAAAATTGTATTCGGATCAATATCATTTTTTATAAAATTCCATTCTGCCATCAATTCTGGATATTGAACAGCTAATGAACCTTCTCTTGAAAGCCTTTTAGCAATATAATTCTCCCTACCTTTTGCATGGCTACATTTAGGGCAACCACCATTACTTCTTATATTTGGGCATTGGAACCATTCATACCCACATATAGCACACTTCCACCAAACTTTCTTATTGCTGCCTGTTGCGGTTGTTTCAGGTTTTAAGTCGGTATTCTTCGCGAAATCCCAATCTGCTAGCAGAAGAGGGAATTCATCAACATAATGCGCAGGTTTTTTAGCCATCTCAAAATTATCAAACAACTTTTCTTAAGTTCGAGATAATGTATATCTATCAAATATCATCTTTCATCCTCAGGGATGGCTTTCACTACAAATGTGTATACGCTATTAGCTACGGCATTGGCCAGATTAACAGGTACACCATTACTAATAATCTTGAACTTTGCAGATAAACGATCTGCGCCTAAAGTATATTTATCGTCAACTCCTTGAATACGAAGTGCCTCTCTTACCGTCAATCGTCTATTTTCGTACGGATGAAGGAATACTTCATTATTTCCAAAGCATGTTGTCGGACTATAGCGGTATCTATGTAATCGTTTGAATGAACGACGTTTTGTATCGCCCTCTTTTATTAATCTGCGATAATCAGCATCTTTAACTAATTCAAAGTATTCATTCCCGTTTGGCAACTCTGTTGCGCCATCTATACATTTCTGCACGCATAGTTCATAAGGAATACCTTCGGGCATGATCGGAGTTTCTCCAAATGCATTTTCTTTCGGCCAATTGAATTTCATATCCGCCTTAGGATATTTCGGTAGTGGCCACGAGAAACTCATAGAACTGATACTTGCTAATGTTGGCTCTTTCGTAGCTACCTCCGGGAATAAATCCTTACGTAGTCCTACTATGAATACACGTTGTCTATATTGAGGTACGCCAAAATAAAGCGCATTAAGCGTTGTCCTGTCGATATAATAGTCCTCGCAGATATTGTTCAGCAACAACGTATCTAGTATTTCCTTGGATTTCTTCCTCATTAACAGACCTGCTACATTCTCCATAACAAAGAAGGCAGGTCGCATTTTGCGAATGCGATTATAGAATATCTGCGTCATCTTTCCACGTTGTCCACTAAAGCCAAGTCCATTGCCACTCATCGTGAAGTCTTGACATGGAGGACCACCAATGATTCCCCAAATAGTAGGAGCGCCATTAGGAAAGGCTTGTTGCATTATATCTTCCCATTTTAAACTTGACAACGACTCGGTGCTGGTAATAGGACAGAATTTTTTCTTATGCCCTTTTGCCCAAGAAGACATTCCTTCATCATGTAATTGAGCAAAGACCTTGTCATACTCATTTGCAAAAACCACATCAAATCCAGCATTGATGAATCCCATATCCATGAATCCACCACCGGAGAAAAATGATATGATTGGTATTCGTTTTCCCATATTATTCTTGTTCGTACACAAGTGTATTTTCTGTTATCTTATAGGTATAATCATCGGCTGACTGCGATGCGCGGATGATGTTAACAAAGGTGAGCGTTCTGCCGATGTACTCTTTAGGAATATCTACATTATATGCATCTAAACCTGATATATACAACTTATCATCTCCATTGCGAAGTACATACATGTTAGTACTGGGAATCTCTATTACTTCACCGATTATTGTTTGGTAGTATGATTCCGCTGCGATGGTTCTATATTCGCACACATGTCGGCATCCACAATTAGAACATAGCCCTAATTCTGGTTTTGCGTATTCCTTAAAATTTCTAGCAGCAATTATATTGTTCAGCATCCTAATAGATTCTTGTACTTCCGACAATAGTTGTTCACTATATGCTTGCGAATATGGTACATTGTGATTCTCGCCATCAATATCAACTAATGTCAAATGGCGAGGCGTGCCCATAGAAAGGTGTTGACACATAGTTGCATATAGATGTAACTGGATTATATATTCCGTTTTTATATTTCCTGTTTCATCTAATACGTGCCCAGACTTAAAATCAAGCACGTCAATTGATTCTCCGTCAGTAATCAACTTATCTGCTATACCAATCAGTCCTAATTCTACGCAATCTAACCATTTCTCCGAGTAGACCTTAATAGTTCCTGCCGTTGTAGGTGCCGTATTAGGTTTTCTCATTATCCCCATCGCATAACGTATGGCACTATTGCGTTTGTCGTAATCGTTTAAACCTGCATTTTGTAGTGTCGGATAGTCTATTGCTAACTTTTCTTTTTCCAATGTCACTAGTTCTTCCCATTTGTTCTTCAAGTCAGCTATTGAGCGCAACTCTCCTTTCTGTGTCAACTCGTAGAGTTTGTGAATTATTTTACCGAGTAAGACATTACGATTAGATGGTAGTAATAGTGTATTGTCGTTGAACGTTTGTAAGGCTTTTTGGAGTAGCACCTGATAACCACATCCTCGGTTGACCCATGCGAATGTGCTGGGAGATAATGTTTTTATTTGTACATTATCCCATGCGCTTTCAATATGTGGGATCTTAGCGAATCGCATTGTCACTTCTGTGTTTTTTGGATGTATTCGTAGCAATTACTTGTTCTACGCAACAAATTAAAGGTGTCAATCACGACTACATTATCTTCGGATAGGTCTTGACCAAGCAGGATACCTACTTCTAATAGGGCATCCGCTAATACTTCGGTAGTACGAACGCCTGCCCAGAGAGGATGTGCAGCAAATATAGGTTTGCGTTTGTTTTCCGGATCGTATAGATATGGTATGCCATTTTCTGTAATAGCCAATTCAAATATCCCCTTATAGAAACTCTCGTTAAGAGCGACAAGACGATCTTTAGCCATTTGAGGCCAACCTTGTAATTCCGGATAATTAAAGTTACCATCAGCACCGGCTTTATAGTTGGCATCTGTCATGATACGGAATAATGCGATGCCTAACCGCCAATCCAGAAGACCATGATATGGCATATTTCTATACGTCTTTAAGCACTTGTAGCACGAAGAATCACATTCCTTAATATGTTCATCGCTCAGCATTTGCTTGAAATAAACGTCTTCTCCATGTAATATCCGCCGCGTGTATTCTGCAAAGTTATTGTAGAAGTCTGCTACGAAACCGGAACCGTTTATCTTCTCATCCGCCAAGCAGACTTCACCTAAGCGACCCGCCTTGGATAAAACTTCCACGACATCTATTTCCGTAGGATCGACATCCAAGCGAGATGCGATAGCACGTTGTACTATAAATGAAAGCGTGTAATATGCAGCTCGAACACCTTGAGTGCGGAAATCTAACTTCCCCTCATCATTACAATGGAATGGTTCTAGTACCAGACCGTCTACAGGACACTTTGGTGAAAGTGTTATCACATTCGTTATTTTTTGTGCCGCCAACTGAATATTTTCCATTTCTGCAGTTGGTTTAACGAACGTAACGACATCTTTTGCATCCGACGTTTCCAAGCGTACACGCTCTGTAGTCATACTATGCGGTTTGTCTATTCCATTATAAATAGGATCCGCAATCCATTGCTTGGCAGTAGATAAGACAGGCGTACCTCCGATATGATATCTCACATCGCATTCGCAACCCCGTATCTCTTTATCGCTAACACGCCACGTCTTACCTCCTTGACGGAATGTAAGAGAATAGTTTTGGCCATCCGGGCAAAGCTGAGTTTGTGGCTCTGCCGATGTTTCCATATTGATACCATTTCGTTTCACTAAGATATCAGTATCATCGCGTTGGTCAAATCCTTTTGACAGACTAGTTATAAATGCTGCGGGTGTACAAATTGTAGAAGCCTCCATTGGAGATTGACAGCAAGGACAACTCCTTGTTGTTTCATTGGTTTCTTCTGACGTTTCTATATGTCCGCAACTCAAATTGCTACATTTCCAGAATGTCATACGCAACGGGAATATCGGTGATGTCGGATCACCTTTTGTCTTCAGACATTTCCGTCCGTCCATTCCTTCTCCGTACGATAATGAACTTTGAGAGAAACCGATAGCTGTTAAGACATGTTTGTCTTTGGTTATGGATGCTCCCGGAGCAAATGCCGAGATGGCTTGGTCTATTGGTCTTGATACGCTAGATAATTCATCACTTATCACATTGCCCTTCTCATATCGGAAACTATGGTATAACAAGCGGTCGCGTGTTGGCATGCCATACATCGGGAGCACGCCGTCTTCCGCCAAACATTCAGCAAGCGATTCTGCGACAACAGAGAAATCTGCTACTGCTTTATCCATTTGTTCACAAAGGCTACCTTCGTTCTCAGGATGTGCCGCGTAATCTATTAGGCGATTTATCAAGTCCTCATTTTGAGTTAATAACGACGCTATCTTGCACAATAAGGATTTATTTGCTTCATTGGATAACCATGCTTTAATATCGTCCTTAATGCCATTAACATTATCCTTCCATTCTTGGCGTGTCCCAAACTCACCATGTGTATTACCCTCTAATCGAATATCGTTCTTATCAGCATACGACTTAAAAGCATAGTACAAAATCTCCTTGGCAAATAGACGTTGGAGGATTTCATATTGATCCATTGACAAGAATGGCGTTGGTGGTTGGTCGCCTGTTATCTGCTGAGGATTCAAGAAGTAATGTTCATCATGACTACGACCACGACAGAGAGTTAGTATGACTGAATATGCTTGTCCACGGCGACCACCTCGACCAACACGTTGTTGGTAATTGAATCGTTGTGGAGGCATATTAGTAAGCATTACACCTTGAAGAGGACCAATATCCACACCAACCTCCATCGTTGTGGTTACGCTCAATACATCAATTGAACGTGCTTTTTCTATGTATTCCGAGTTCGCTTCTTCTGGTTTAATACGAACTATATCTCGGAATTCCAGCTGACGTTCACCTTGATCATCAGTCTGACCAGATAACTCTTCGCTATGCAAGCGACATGCCGGACGGGCTTTTACGACGTTAATCATCAAATCGGTACGTTTCCGCAACTCTTCAACAGTTATTGTACGTGCATTGTCTAGAGATTGGAAACAACCGGAACATACTCCTGCTGATTTATTCAAATGAACACGACCACAATGAGGACAGATATATGCTAAATCAGTTGAGGCTACGCATCTAATACGCAACGTATGCGGTTGCAAGAACATCTGTCTATTTCCGGTCCATTGGAGATAATTCAAAACGGCTTGCCCTAACGTATTAGGTAACAATACTTTTCTGCCATCTTTTTCTAAATGCGGAATACCGTACTTCTTGCAGCAAGCATAAATATATGTACGAATAGAATCTTTTGCTTTTAGATTCTTAAAATCAGAATCCGCATCACGCGGGAATACCTCATCGGAATATGGATTATTTTGATAGCGATATGCGTTACCAATTAACCGAATAACGGAATTGACTATCTCCATAAACGTATCGCACGAAAGATAGGTATTCAAGTCCGTTTCAGAAGCGTCTGCGAGGTTGGCTGCTGATAATATTTCTTGAATCTTTGCATTTTCTTGAGCAACGGTTACCCATCCAATACCAGAACTTTCAGCGTTATAGTGCAAGCGTCCGAACAACACTTTCATTACGTTTTGGATGATAGCCTTGCCTACTTTGGTATTAACGTTTTCTATCAGCCTATCTTTATCCGGACCAACCGTGTTATCAATCGCGCTATCTATCTTATACCATTCTATCGGTTCCGTGCTTTCCGTTGCTTCGAAGTGTTGATTATTGGAATCACAGCCGGCCGGGTTGGCATAAATATCATGGAATGCTCTGTAAATTGGCGATTGTCTGCAATTCGTTAATTGGATTAGCTCATCTACGGACACAGTACGAGAGAGAATATCTTTGATAGCCGCTATCTCGTCATCTATACCATCCAATGTACGTTGTGCATTTCGTTTGCTACGTGGATCCGCATGTGGATTATTGAGCGTATCATTAGCATCTTTCTTATCTGCATACAAATCTTGCAATTCTTGTTCCTTAGCCGAATAATCAATATGCGGATCAAGTGTACATTGTTCTACAATAATATCGCGCATTAAGTCGGTATATTGCTCCCGTTCGATACTGTTGGCCACAACCGCTGCGTCTTGCCGACTATCGGCAAATGTTACCAACTTACGATTATGGAGTGTTGGTAATTGATAGTACAACTCGCGTGCATACAATTGCGTCACTTTATTAAAACCGGTTCGGAAACCTCTTAAAGGAGAACGATAGGCTTTTCCATGTTTATCGGTAGCACAATGCGGACAATGGCATGGTAATGCCGGTGCTTGTGTGGCTGCTTCGATATTTGCCTCACCATCTAGTTCCTTAACAGTATATAGATATCCGCGAATACCGGAATTAGTCTCTCCTTCATCTGCAAGCGTGACAAATCCAGTTTTTTCATCCAAATATGCCAATTGCCATTCGCAATCAGCATCAGCTTCTTCTTTGCCAAATCCCAGTTTATGGAGCATCTTGACATCCTGTTCGTTCAATTTTCTCTCTATACGCTCATCTTGTGTGGGATAGAATACTGCAAAATCTCGATAATTTCGTTTTTCTACCATCACTTGACTTTGGCGTTCTGGTAAGGCTTCAAGATTTGAACTGGTAGGAAGTATATCCGTTAACCAGCGATGAGTACCTTGTTCGCTATATGCATGACGTTTACCGGCATAGAAAAGCGTACCACATTGTTCACAATATAGCAGTTCCAATACACGTTTCTCGCCATCTACGTCGCGAGAGTGCGCATGTAAGCGTCCAACAGGTTTATCCTCTTCATATCTGTCCAATGTTGCCCATAGTCCATCTATATTTCGATAGAATAAGTGGAATCGGAAACGCTGCATTGGTCCACAATCAACTCCGTACGTTTTCTTATCAAAGATATCGTACAAGCCACGGAGTATCACAAATCCCTCTGCGGCCTTTGCAATCTCATCGTCCTCTTTTTCCCCGAATAGAGATGACGCAAAGAAATGACCTCCCCAATCTGATGGAGATTCAGATTCTCCTTTCCCTTTGCAGAATGGAAGTGCTCGATTATGACCATACTGACCTAAATCAAACGTATCTGATAAGCGTTTAGCAATTGCTAACTCGCCAGATGATAGAACTTGAAGTAATTGGATTAATCCATCTGTTTCCAATAATTTGCAATTCGCGTAGTCGGCTAATGACGCCGCAGCATTATGACAGATAACATCTACATGTTGTTTGACTTCATCATTACTTGCATACTCTTCGAAACACAAAGGATTCTCATAGAACAAGTCGTATACTTTGATAAACGGTTCTGTAGGTAATACCGAAGCATATTGTTGGTTAAACCGAATATAATGTCCTTCAATCACATTGTCTGGTGTGAATTCACAACCAAAGAAATCCTTAAGGAACTTTAAACTCTCGACTTGTTTGTCTCCTGTAACCTCTAAAGAAGCAGAAGATGAAAGGATACGTAATTGTGGACTATCGGGAGTAAGCCCCAAACGATTTAGCAGCAATCGAATCAAGTATGCTGTTTCCGTTCCAGATGTGCCACGATTTAAGTGCAACTCATCAATAACCAGATGAAAGATATGTGATTTGTCTTTTTGTAGCCAATCGCGTGTCTTAGTTAGAATTGGGTTGTCCACCTCGCGCATAAGCATCATTGCCAACATAGAGTAGTTGGTAATAAGTATATCCGGAGGTGTTTGCTGCATGTCGAAACGTGTTCGCATCTCAGAAGAAGCAATACCATCTTTACCTTTTGTCATTTGGGAGATGGTTCTACGAATAGCGTATTTATCTTTGTTCTTCTGTATGTCCTCTTCGGATAGGTCAGCTGTGTCTAATAACTTAAGCGTGTCTTCAGTCATCGAATCCAACTCTTGCATAGAGTGCAGCAAACTTTTATATATGCGCGTGTTGGATGCATTCTCTTTATACTTCGGATAGCCAGAAGTCGGTGTTGCTCCATTATAACGACCAAAGAAAATACGATTACCATTTAGCCTTTCTGTCATCCATTTCTGCACTTCGTCATTATCCAATGCATCTCGGAGACGAGTCATCTGATCTTCTACGAGTGCGTTCATCGGATATATTATAAGCGCACGAACAGCAGCATCACGTTGTTCATTTGGACGTTGCATGGCTTCTGGAGCCAAGAAACCCGGTGCTCCTTTGATATTATCAGGGAACACAAATAGATCTTTCTTGTCTATAGGATTTCCATCTTTTGCTTTCCACCAAGCATTTTCCTTGTACCTATTAGGACTTCGCCATTCTCGCTCTGCTTCAGCGATAATATCCGCCAACATCGGGAGTAAGAACGACTCTGTTTTACCAGAACCGGTACCGGATGTAATAACACAATTCTTGCCACTTAATGCTTTCCGCAGCATCTCAGCTTGGTGACGATAAATCGGATAATCACCACTAATAAGACCTTTGTTGATAAACTCCTTGAACAACTGCTGTGCTTCTGCGTTCATTCCTGGCAAGTCAGACGGGCGCAATGTTGAAATGCGCAACTTCTCGTTATTCTCTATCTCTACATTCTCGTACGCAGGAAGAGGTTCAATCCATGGTTCACGAGATGCGACTTGGTCGGTACGTAGTAATTCTTCACGCTCCCTTTCAACACTTTCATAGCGAGTGCCGAAAGCGGTCTTGATATACAGGAGGAAATTGTCCTTTATCTCCTTGTATGCGTAAATAGGGTTTATAAGATATTTTGCCATATTGGAATGGTTTTATTGTCCTAATTTCTGGAGTATATTCTCAGGTTTACTTGCAAATGCACAAGGATTTACACCTAAACTATATGTTCTGCTTCCGAATACTGATTCGGGCGTGTTGCCATTCAATAAGGTCAAAGCTCTCGCGTATAGCAAAGGCAAACGAAATTGCTGAGGCATACTGATTTGGACGGAGTCTTCATCGTATTGGAGTACTTTTGCGTGTGCTTTATGCATACCAATAAAATAGCCCCAATATTTATCAATTTCTATCATCCTTCCTTCGTCTATAGAAACTGTTATCTCATCTCTTGAACCAGGGAAAAAAGTTACTACATCGCTCCGCGAATCAAAAGAAGTCTTGTCAATTTCATAATTGGTAATAGCTAATTTGGAGGCCAATCTATCAGGATATATTTCGCCCACCTTCTTGTAATCAATAGCACGGAAACTCCTCACTCCAAACAAGTCTCTCTCTTTGCCGTTAGTACTCTGAAAGGTTATATAATCTTCAACAGATGGCAAAGCCTCTATCAAACTATTTGCGTAGATGTTATCTTGATAGAATAAATGGCATCGTTCTGCTAAGTCCTTGAATATGGAACGAGAAGCAGCATGAATATATATTGTTTGTGGTTGTAAATAGTCTGTCGATTCCAGATATTCTATTTGATAACCTAATGAATGCTGATGTTTCTCTATCTCGCGAACTAACGCAATAGTACGTCCACCAGTTAATAGGCACTTGAATTTCTTCTCAGTACAGTTAACACTAACCATCTTTCTATCTCCAACACCCGGCTTGACATCCCGTTTATATTTGGGTGTCAACAGGATTAGTGTAGGACGATTAGCAGTAAGTTTTAATCCGCTCTCTGTATAAGCGAAATTGACATAGCCCATTCTAAAGTAATCAGCTAATGCATTGCTAAGAGAATACTTGTCTGTTAAAGGACGAGACTCGTTATCTCCGAATTCCGAGGATAGTCTATCACGAATCTCCTTTAACCATGGCATAGTGATAACCCACCGACTTGTCTGATATGAAGCGGATGTAATAGCGTAAAGAAGATAATCCTTTTCTAAATATTGCCCTGTTTGAATTGGCAATGGATTAGCAATTTTCATATGGAAGTCAAGCAAGGACCAACTTATAAGCGGCTTCCCAATAACGTTATCCGGTAACTCAAGACCTTTGGACAACGATGGTTCATTCAATTCGCCCCATTGATCAAGAGAAATTTCCTTAAATTCGGTAGGCATCACAAAATCCATAAACTTGTATGTCTTGCCATGTGGTATTTGCTCTTCATTATGGAATAGCACAAATTCTTTCTGAATCTGGAATAAATTTGAGAAGACTTTCAGTATCCATAGGTTTTTATCGTGATCATATGTGAGTTCTGTCGAATAACGATGCGGATCATTTACTGATACTGCGTATATCTTATCTTTCGATACATCCACCCCAGAAATCTCAAATTGCACAGGTAACAATTTAGATAGATACACCACACCTGAATCATCGGCGGTTTTGACTTCGAGGTTATTGACTGATTTACAATGGACTTCGCTCCTAAATCGCAAGTTACTTTTGTTTGGAAGTTCTTCGGATGCATGTTCGATTCGATAAACAGAATAGAAACCGCCTAATACATTATCCTTAATCAACTCTGCATGATTTTCTGTTAGCCAAATCGTAAAATCGTCTGCCGCATCATGCCGTATTAGTGCGAAATAGAACTCTCCTTTGATAAATTCATTTGTGGCAATATATTTATTCTTGTATTGACGCAACAAGTAGTAATCCGTCACGATATGGCGGCCACGTAATGATTTATCTGCTTCTTCATGGATACTATATGTGTTTTGACGTGAAGCAAATATATTTGTCTCTTTTCCTTCATTCAAGCGGAAAGGCTGGTTCGCAAATCCATCATTCTTAATATAAATAACGGGTAGTTGCTCTTTCGTAGTGTCATCTACAAACAACATATCATCCATATTGTCTACATCAGAACAGTATAATTGGAGTGCAAACGAACATAGGTTACGATGCGGCTCGTAATCCATCTGGAGAAGTAAAGGATAACTTGTATTTCCGGATTCTACACGTATTTTACCTGTGCTACGATCACGTTCCTTGATACGTGTTGTTCCATCCCAACGGTCATATTCTTCGCGTAGAACACTGATAAGATAATCATAGAATTCCTTACTTGTTAATTGTTTGAATTTTGAGAGCGAAACACCTGCGTAAATATAGTAGTTTTTGAATGCAGATAATAAGCGATCATTCTCAATGTTAGTTTTTGGAACTAGACCGGCTTTGTCAAAGATGATGCAGAATTTTTGTAGTTTAGAAGGAGATAGTAGGCTCTGCTTCATTAGCGAGCGGACATATTGTCTAGAACCATTATCCGTTTTGACATCATCTGCCTGAAATGGAATCTTGTTATCAAGAGCCCACAGATTGATGCCAAACCAAATGTCATCTAATTTAATATTAGCGAGAAGGTTAGATGATTTTGCTGGAGTGTTAATGAGTTGATGTTTATGAAGGAAAGGAAGTAAATGTCCGTAGTAGTCATTTCCATGTAATTCCAAATCATCATTCTCACATATTGGCATGATGAGCAGCGCCACGATGGGTAAGAATGCTATGTAGTTATGGTATAAAAGGCAGGTTTTGGTTAAATCTACCAATTGCAATTGCAAATCTTTGATAGTGTCGTTACCTGACTCTTTTAACCAAAACTGACGGACGAAATCTTTTTCAATGTCTTCATCCGTACAATCACTTGCAAATTTTCCAGATGCTATCTCAACATTCTCCTCCCTTGCAAAATCCACCAAATCTTGCATGGTGATATGAAGCATAACGCGAGAAGCTTCCTCCCCACGGAAGTAGTATTTGCTAATCAATTGACTCCAAGCGTTATATTCCATAGTATTCTTCTTTTAGTTGTCAAAAGGCAACGCTATGCAGCGTCCAAAGGCAGACCAATGCCCATCGCTGCATAGTATATGTTGCCTATGTGTTTGTTCCGCTTCATATTGGTCTTTTATGGATTTAGCGGTTGTTATTAGTCAAGGAAGATCCAACTGTTGGCGATGTCACTCGCTTTGTCGTTGTCCGGCTCTCCATCGCGGATGAGGTCAGCTATCGGGTAGATACCGTCGTCCTCTGTTCCTTGGAGATTGTCTTCCATCTCTGCGCGATATTCCATTTCGTCTTCATCGAGATAGACGTGGAGTGTTGCGTTTTCGTACCCGTCCGGGTTGTCAAGGTACTCTTGTACTGCGTCGTAGATACGTTCTTCCAACGCGTGAATGTCTTGAATACTTGCCATTGTTGTTTATAATTTGGTCTTTTATGGATTAATATTGCGTTTTGCTGTTTCCGTTAGGATGGCCACCTGCACGCAAAAAGCGTGCAAAGTTACAAAATTTTTTTGACATAGGCAAATTTTTGAGCGACATTCGTTCGAGAAAGTGAGTTTTGGAGGGAAAATGAGAAGAATTGCCACATAACATACAGAGTAATGGGGGAAAAGCGGAATATCATTCCCTGCAATAAACGATGATGAGGGCGACACCAAATAATCGTAAAAATGACAAAAACAAGTAGCAAATCTATGGAATAAATGACAGAATAAGTGTATCAATTTATAGGATATAAAATGGAATAAGTGTATATTTTTGCATAAAAAATAGCAGAATAAGTGTAAAATATTTGCGTATGTCAATTATTTTTTGTACCTTTGCAGCGGATTTTGAAAATGCTAGTTATGTTACAGCGTAAATTTACATCCGTTCTGGAGTATTATCTGACAAAAAACACCAATAAGATTCTATTGGTCAACGGTGCTCGTCAAATCGGCAAGTCGTATCTTATCCGCTATGTGGGTAAGAAGTTATACCGTCACTACGTGGAGATTAACCTACAAGACGATAAAAACAATCAGGCTATCTTTGCCAATGTGCGCAGTACTGAAGATATGTATTTGCAGATAGGTGCAATTGCCAACACAAAGTTAGGAGATAAGTCTGACACGCTGATATTCCTAGATGAGATTCAGGCGTATCCGCATCTTCTAACCATGCTCAAGTTCTTGCGTGAAGACGGTAAATATCATTTTATTGCTTCCGGCTCGCAATTAGGTATTGCACTATACGAGACACCTTCGGTGCCTATCGGAAGTGTGGCAATCGAGACCATGTATCCATTGGACTTTGAGGAGTTCCTTTGGGCAATGGGTGTACAGCCGGAACCTATCAACGAAATGAAACAACATTTCTTGGATAAGCAGCCACTTCCAGAAGGTCTGCATCGATATATGCTGCAACTATTCAAATACTATCTGTTGGTAGGAGGACTGCCAGAGGCCATCAATAAGTTTCTACCGACCCGCAATATCCACGAAGTAAGGAGTATCCATAAGTACATCCACGAACTCTATCGTACCGATGCCTCGCAATATGACCAAGAGCGTAAGTTGATGATCAAGCGTATCTACGATATGATTCCGAGTCAACTGGAAAACAAGAAAAAACGTATTGTCTATCAGGATATCGAAGAAAAGAAAGGCAAGCGTTTTACCAATTATCAGGATGAGTTTGAATACCTCATCGAATCCGGCATTACCTTGGATGTGAAGGCAGTCAGTCAACCCAAATACCCGTTGGCAGAATCCAGTTCCAAGAACTTGATGAAACTATACCTCAATGATGTCGGATTGCTGACCTATCTGCTATACAACATCAATATCAATGCCATCCTGCTGGATCAGAGGAGTGTCAATCTTGGTTCGGTCTATGAATCGGTAGTTGCACAGGAGTTGCGCGCACACGGATTTAAGTTGTATTACTACGACAACAAGAAAAAGGGCGAAGTAGACTATCTCATCAACGATACCAATACGGTGCAAGTCTTGCCTATTGAGGTTAAGTCCGGTAAGGATTACACGGAGCATAGCGCCTTGACGAAGTTCTTGGAGGAGAAAGAATACAATATCCTTCAGGCTATCGTCTTCTCCAACGAGCCCAAGGTATATGAAGAGAATGGTATATGGTACATGCCTATATACTATATCATGTTCCTCCAACAAACGCCATCCGGAGATGTTATCCTTCCCCCGTTGGAAATGCCGAGTGAGGCATAGACACCACCTATTCTTTTCAAATCGTCTGCAAACGCAGGCGATTTTTTTTTGCCTATAATTCAAATACCATGAAATATAAATCGATGTACAAATGCGAGCTGGCAGACGCTGCCGGAGTATCGCGACAAACATTCTACAACTGGACATTAACCGATCAAGACATCTTAGCAGTATTGGGGGTATCCAGAAACGCAAAAATGCTACCTCCATGCGCAGTGCAATACCTCTGCGAAAAGTACCAGATATTCCTCGAATAAGCACATTATCGTCAATTATCGTAAAGCAACGTCAACCATCGTAAAGCATCGTCATAGTGCCTTACCAACTTGCCGTACCTTTGCAGCGGATTTCTTAGTTCGCTGAGCGCTCACACGACAGGAACTCCAAAACAGTTAACGGCTGGCGCCAGCCATTTTAGTAACCATTAAAACATTATTAAAATGGCAAGAAAAAAATTTTATGGGTATCCCCGTGAGGGATTTACCCCCGAGACGAGAGAGTTAAGTAACGGTACCATCGTCGCACACGCGGCACAGACGCCGTTCTGGTTGACGCAAAGCGGGTTGGTGTTCGCACTGACCAAGGACGGAGCATGGAAACGCCGTACGGTGTCAGGGCTGAAGGGTCATCCGGCTTACGGCAGACGGCAAGCAAACGGTTGTCACTCCGGCGAACGGTATCCGCACTTAGGACACGCCGGTAAGAACTATGCCGCGCACAAACTGATGGCGTTGGCATGGATGGGTCCAATCCCTACCGGTTGGGAAGTTGATCATCTTAATGGCAATATCCTTGATTGGCGGTTGGCAAATCTGCAAGTGGTGACACCTGAAGAAAACCGCAAAAGGGCTATCATCCTGCGTGCAAGGCGGATGGTGGCACGGCAGGACAATGACCCATCTAAAGACCCACGCAATATGCGGTCAGAAGAGCTGCTTAAATTGTTTAACTATTACAACGTAGCGGGGGATTGCTACGAGGGGGAATAATGTCCAAATCCTATTTGGACGCAATTAACAAAGAAAAAGCCGCACATGAATATGCGGCGCACAAACGCTAATTTAAAACAATGCGGCATTGAATGCCGCGACAATAAACAAAGTAAGAAAATGAAAGCAAATAATTTGAAAGAGTTGCGTGAGTTGCGCAACCAAGAGAAAGCTATTAAAGCACGTATTGACGAGATTTCTACCGAGGCAACCAACGAAGCCATTGCTATCCTTGCCGCAAAAGGCCTTGAAAAAGGCGAGTTTGAAATAGAAGGAGTAGGAACCTTCCAACTCCAGCGCACCGAAGTCTTTGACTTTGCCGACTACAACAAGTACAAGCAAGAACAAGCCGTCAAATGGCGTGAGAATGCCAAAGAGAAGGTCAAAGAGCAGAACCTCGTCAAGGCTCGCACCGCCATCATGAACGGCTATGTCAAGACCTTCGTCGAACTCTATCCCGACAAACAACCCGACGAGATCAAACTCACCGTCAAAGTCATTGACTAACCCTCTCAACTTCAGCTTAGTCCCTTTCACTTTAGCTTGGTCCTTTTTACTCAGCTTGGTCCTTTTTCCCTGGTTTATGCCACAAAAGGGAACAAGTTGAAGGGCCAAAAGAAAGCCAATAAGCATACAGCGAAAGCAGATCGTTGAGCTTTCAAAAAGAAAGCGAATAAGAAAAAGTAAGCAAAAAGAATTAGAAAGAAAACCCTTCCCCCCTATACTCGTAAGTGGGTGTAGGAGGGGGGTAATAAAGTTGAAAGTTGAAAGTTTAAAGTTTAGAGTTTAGAGATGAAAACGTCTTTTGAAATAATCTGGGAGTTTTTGGCTCCGGCGGAACAATTCCTGAACAGGCGGGAAGCGTGTGAGAGGCTTTGGAAAGGGTTGACCTTGAAGAAACAACGGCAGATATACGCGACGTTCGTCTGGCAAAGGGAGCAGCGGATTGAGATTGAGGAAAATCCGTATTTCGCCATCTCCCATTGCAATCCGCGACCGTTCAATTACAATGGGTCGAATGTGGGTTTGCCGAACGATACGAAGCTGTTTATCGCCAAGTACGGAGAGCATTACGGAGTTTATAGCAAACTCGATACGGAAGCGTTTGAGATGGAAGACCGCAAAGCGTTTAATTAATGTCCGATCCTATCGGACGTAAAAGAAGAAAGTAAACCGGCATCCAATGCCGGGGCAATAGACAAAGTAATTATGGAAAACTATCCTTTATATGACGTACCGTATTTGGTACGAGAGCCGAATGGACGACACGGGTCGGCAAGGCGACACGCCAACGACGTAAAAAAACAAGCCGTCGTAGATGACTACTTTATCCTGCGGGATCGAGGTGCGACATCGCAGGAAGCACGCGAAGCCGTGGCTAGTAAACACCAACTCACCGTAGAAAGAACCGATAGAATCATTCGATGGTTCTATGAAGAAGCAAAAAAACGACGAAAATACGATTTTTTGGAAAAATTTTCACCTTTGCGGGAACAAATTACGGACTTTTGAATTATCTTTGCAGCGGATTTCCAAATTAGGGAGTCCGTTGTTCTTGTAAGCACCCTACGGGGACGTACGCGATGCGAACGAGATGCGAACGGTATTGGCTCGGATACTATCCGAGATAATAGACGTTGTTAGTCAAAAATAACCCAAAATTATCCAAAAATGAAAGCAGAATTGATTATACCGATAGAGACTTTGCGTGGAAAACTGAAGGAAGATGGGTACTACTTCCGGATGTACAAGGGGAAACAGATTGTACAGAAATGTCCGCGGAAATGGAAGGATACGCCAGCGCGGAAAGCGGCGAGAGAGAGATTTGTAGCGAAATATGCGAAGAAGAAAGGTGCCGGATAATATCTCGGCAAAATGAACGAAGCCTATACGGACCTTGCGATAACTATATCGCAAAAGGGGAGATCGCAGACCCGCAAGAGAGAGAGAATGAGCGAGTGAGAGAGTGAGAGACCGGATGACATCCGGAATAACGAACATAGAAAAATCGGGATAACATCCCGGATAATTAACGTCGCGGTCACTATCCTCGTATATGTACAAAAACCTCGTTTTAGTAGTAAATACTCGGATGTGCGCCGCTCTCCCCATCGCAAACACTGCGTTCGGTTTACGCTGGGGACCCCATAAAAAAGAACGCAAGCTAACTTTTTTATTAACCTAAACTATTTTTAACTATGGCAGAAATTAAGCCTATGGCTCTGATTGAGAGCATGAAAAAGAAAGTGTGTGAGCACAGCGATGTGTACTTCCGCACGAACAAACGCACCGGTAAAGTGTACACCGGCAAGTTGTGTAACCCGAGCACGAAGGAACCTTCAGCGGCTCAGACTGCGGCGAAAGCGCGTTTTGCAAAAGTCGTTGCTGCGGTACGGACCATCCTCGCAGGATCGAGCGAACAAAAGACCCAGTTGGTGGCTGAGTACAACGCTCAGAACAAGTACGGAAGCTTGTTCGGCTATGCGATGCACAAGTTGAACTCCAATTATGATTCCAACGGGGATCTCATTGGTGAATAACCGAAAACGCTTCGCAAAGAAAACGAGAAAAAAACAGGGAAAACACCTTTAGACAGCAGCACACCTGCGGTGCAACGAGAGACCGCCCCAACCGCCTACCATAAATGAATTTACGTAGTCCGTTAGGACGTTCCCTCACATCCAAAGGATGTAACTGCTGTCCAAAGGACATAAACCCAAAAAACATTTCTCAAGTTATTAACCCATTAAACCTTAACTACAATGGCAAAAGTAAATTGGAGCGCCGGAATTGACAGTGTGTCCGGCGCATTAGCAAAACCCGGTAAGGGCAGTCAACACACTTGTGAGCATATGCTGCTCGGAACGCACCGCGTAGCGGAGACGACTAACACGGAAGGATGTAACCGCTTGTATATCCGTCGCAAGCCGAAACGTAGTACACCTCTCAGCAACGACGAACGGGCAGCCCGTGGACGATTCGGTACCGTGGCAGCAGCCGTAGCAGCTCGCGCCAAGGATCTGAGCAAGGTCACCACTGACCAACAGAACTTCCTCGCGCAGAAGGACCTGCCGAACGGCAAGAAGACCATGAAATCTTACCTCTGGTCTCTCGAACTGGCCGCTTACGACGAGGAACACTCGTAATCGAAAGGTAGCCTATGAAAGCTAGTATTCAGTTGATTACGGCGGCGGTGCTGGCGATTGGCGGATTAGTGCTCTTGTTCTGCGGGGTGTACAT